>MWVX01000595.1_pt1 | contig 11701 bp, 4 predicted proteins | sample 1047311 | NCBI WGS metagenome assembly MWVX01 (sample SAMN06349984, study PRJNA376086) | soil metagenome | isolation source: MtG-4 sample Antarctic (ecotone) soil | place: Antarctica | collected 2015-01-13
ACCAGGCTGCTGCGGAACCATCCCCCTTTAAAGCCGGCAGAAAGCCTGCCTTTTAAAACAGCAATCGGCTGAAAAGAAGAAAGATAAAATGCGGGATATATTCCTGCCATCAAGCCAACCGTTAATACCAATAAAATTAAAGAAGGAATAAGCCATGGCTTGGAAAATAATCCTAATATCATTTCTTTTCCGGATAGTTGATTAAAATATGGTAACAGCAATTGAGCTATTGCAATGGCAAGTACCAATGCAATAAAGCTGATGAGAATTGATTCGGCTAAAAATTGGGAGACAAGGCTTTTTTTTGCAGAACCTAAAACTTTTCTTACTCCAACTTCCTTAGCCCTGTTGGATGAACGGGCTGTAGAAAGATTCATAAAGTTTACGCAGGCAATTAATAATATGAAAATTGCAATAGCAGAAAAAATATATACATACTGCATGTTTCCATTTGCCCCCATCTCTGCTACTTTATCCGAATGCAGATGAATTTGTGAAAGCGGCATTAAACTATATTTTACATAGCTGCCATTTTTCTTCAAATCTTCCAGGCTGGCATTCAAAATAGACTGGGCTTGTGGACCAACATATTTATTTATCAGATCATCAAATTGATCTGATAATTTTTTAGGATCAGAACCTTCTTTGAGTATGATATAGGTGTTGAAATTATTGCTTAGCCAATTTCCCTGGCGGCTTTCTTCAGTTTTAAAAGGAACAAAAAAATCAAAATTAAAATGTGATTGAGTTGGAATTGATTTTATTACAGCCGATACTTTGTATGTAGTAGTATCATTTATCACCAATGTTTTTCCAACAGCATCAGTTGTATTAAAATATTTTTTTGCAACTTTTTCTGTTATCACTATTGAAGTGGGATCTGTAAGTGCTGTTTTAGCATCGCCTGCAATTAAGGGAAGTGTAAACACATCAAATAAGGTAGAATCAACATGTATCACTTTATTTTCCTGCACATTCTCATTATCTTTTTTAACACGAAAGCCTCCATAATCTCTAAAACGGACGTATTGCTCTACCTGAGGGAAATCTTTTTTTAATGTGGCTCCCATTGGGTCTGGGGCAACTGCCAGAATAAAATGAGTGCCACCAAAATTTATATCGCCATCCACCCTATAAATCCGGTTAGCCTTTTTATTAAATTTATCATAGCTCAATTCGTCCATTACAAAAACTATGATCAATAAGCAGGTTGCAATTCCCACTGCTAAACCAAAAATATTTATAGCAGAAAACCCTTTATACTTCCACAAATTTCTAAATGCAACTTTTAAATAATTTTTTATCATAACAATTTTTTTACTCCGTTCTCAAACTTTTTACCGGGTTTGCCAATGCTGCTTTAACAGCCTGGAAACTTACCGTTAGTAATGCAATGGAAACTGATAAGAAACATGCAAAAGCGAATACCCACCAATGAATGCTGACACGATAATCATAATCCTGCAACCATTTATACATTGCCCAATACGATAATGGTGCTGCTATAACGAATGAGATGATAACCAGCTTTACAAAATCTTTAGATAATAATGCCGTAATCCCTGCTACAGATGCCCCCAGCACTTTTCGCACACCAATTTCCTTAATCCTGTTTTCCGCCATATAGGTGGCAAGGCCAAATAAGCCAAGGCATGAAATAAAAATGGTAAGTCCTGCAAATAAAGCTGCTAAGGTTCCCTGGCGTTTTTCATTATCGAATTTTTTCGCATAAGCTTCATCTACAAACTTGTATTCAAATGGATAATCCGGGTTATATTTTTTAAAAATGGCTGCAGCCTTTGCCAGGTTTTTCGCAGTGGGATTATTCCTGTTTAGTTTTATCTGCATCACGTTAAAAGTCATGAAGCCACTTTTGGCCCCGCATATTAATATCGGCCGTGTTGGTTCGTAAGGGCTGGTAAGAATAAAATCTTTAATAACGCCTACAATGTGCCAGTTAATACCAAGGTCTTTTACTGTTTTACCAATCGGGTTCTTGAACTTCATAATTTTCAGCGATGATTCATTTATAATCAGGCCTGTTGAATCAGTAGGAAATTGTTTCAAATCGAAATCACGCCCTTGTATAAAATGTAAACCTGCAGTGGTACCCAATCCTTCATCGGCCAAATACCGGTCGAAAGATGTGTTATCATTTGGGTTTTTCCCTTCCCAACTCTGCCCCCATCCATTGCTCCACCTTTCAGTAAGCGGAGAGTTTGTTTTTGTAATGGATTTTGCAACACCTTCTGTAAGCAATTCATTTTTTATCAGCGTGTAGTTCTGAGGTATCTCACCAGTCATGAAATGGTAAACGAGATTGTCTTTGTTATACCCGGTTTCACGGTCACGGGCATAGTCCATTTGCTGTTTGATGATAATGGTGAAAATGATCAGCATGGTAGCAAATGTGAACTGCAACACAACAAGTACTTTTCTCGGCGTTACCAGTGCATGGGCTTTTTTAAATGTACCCTTTAATACTTTAACTGGCTGGAAGGATGAAAGAAAGAACGCAGGATAACTGCCTGCGAGCAAACCAGTAAAGAGGATAAACCCGATAAATGTCAGGCAGGTATAGATATTTGCAAAATTGATGAACAGGTTTTTATCAGTAAGCTGGTTGTAGGCCGGCAAGCTTACCTGTACAATAATGATAGATACAATACCTGCCAGGAAGGTGATAAAAACTGATTCTCCGATGAACTGGGCGATGAGCGAACTCTTTTGCGCACCGGCTACTTTTCTGATACCAACTTCCTTAGCCCGCTTTTCACTTCGTGCCGTACTAAGGTTCATAAAATTAATACAGGCGATGAGTAAGATAAGCGTTGCGATAAGGCCAAAGAGATTTACAAATGTGCTGCGGCCCCCGTTGTCTTCCACACCATTTGTGAAGCTTGAATATAAACGCCAGCGTTTAAGTGGGTACATAAACAACTCCCATTTCATTGTTTTTGCTTCATTTTTATATTGTTGTTTCAATCCTTTCAATTTGGAAGCCACAGCACCATAGCTTGCATACGGCCTGAGCAGCACATAAGTCTTGGTGCTGTTATCGTTCCAGCCTAAATCTTGTCCCGCCCTATATTTCAAATAGCTCCGTGGCAATAAATAGTCAAAATCAAATCTTGTGTTGCCCGGTAAATCTTTTAGAATACCGGTCACCGTGAAATTATCTTTATTCTCAATTCTTATAATTCTTCCCATCGCATCTTCATTGCCAAATAACCCGATGGCTGTTTTTTCAGTAATCACTATTGAATGCAAATCATTCAGTGCCGTGGAAGGATCGCCTTTCAGCATGGGAAAACTGAACATTTGCAGAAAACCGGTATCAACTATATTCCCTGACTCAATTAACTTTTTATCTCCCACCGAAATAAGAAACTTATTAGCTTGATCTACCCTTACTGCCCTTTCTACTTCAGGCAAATCTTTTTCCAATGCAGGCGCCAGTGGTGCGGGCACCGTGTTCCAACATGAGATCTTTCCATCAAATTTTACGCGGTTCCATACTTCGTATATGCGGTCTTTGTTTTTGTGAAATGCATCGTAGCTTACTTCATCCTGTATCCACAGCAAAATAAGTATCGCAGCAGCCATGCTTACCGCAAGACCTATAATATTAATTGATGAAAATCCTTTATGCCGCAGCAGATTCCTGAAAGCGATTTTGAAATAATGTTTTATCATAATTATACTTTTGTTTTATTCTGTTCTTTTATTTCCATCTCCACTAATTGAGAAAGGGTGGGTTAAGGTTATTCTGTTCTTAAATTCTTTACCGGGTTTGCCAATGCAGCCTTTATCGCCTGCGAACTCACCGTTATCAATGCTATTATTAAAGAAAGTAAACCGGCAATTAAAAATATCCACCAGCTTATATCTATTCGATAAGAGAAATCCTGCAGCCATTGTTTCATGAAATACCATGCTATAGGAGCAGCGATTACAAATGCAATAATGATTAAGATGATAAATTCTTTAGAAAACAGGTACACCACATTTTGAACCGTTGCGCCAAGCACTTTTCTTATTCCTACTTCTTTAATCCGTTGCACAGCCATAAACGAAGCAAGGCCATATAAGCCAAGGCAGCTTAAAAAAATTGCAATGCCTGCAAAGATTTTATAGAGAACAGAAAGCTGCCTTTCCTGTTTATAAAAGGTGGCTATTCTGTCATCAAGAAACTGGTATTCAAAAACGTATTCGGGATAAACACTTGTCCAAAGTTTTTCTATAGAAGCAATTGTAGATTGCATATTCTGTTGCTGCATTTTTATATTTATCGTTCTGTAAGTATTTTTATTATTGCCGATTATAACCGGCGACATACCTTGTTGCAATGATTGGGAATGAAAGTCTTTAATTACACCAACAATAGATGCTTTTACCTCCCCATCCCACATATCAATCTCTTTGTTCAGCGCTTGCTCCGGATTATTTATTCCCGCACTTTTTAGAAATTCCTGGTTTACAAGTATCTCTGTAGCTGTATCACCCTCTTTATAGTTTTTGCCTGCAATAAGCTGCAGTTTGTAGGTGTCCAGGTAATCTGCGTCGGCCCATTTAAGGTTAGCAGAAAAGTCCACGTTTTTATCAGCATTTTTAAATTTGAAATCAGAGTACCAATTACCAAAATGTGCGGGGGATGCAAAACTAAAACTAACCTTCTTGATTTCAGGTTTTTGCAACAGGCTCGATTTTAAATAATCTATTTTGCTTCTGCCAAGGCTGTCTGCCGGAATAGAAACATTTATTATTGCATCTTTATTAAAACCCAATGGTGCATTTTGAAAATAATTCATTTGCTGAACTATTATGAGTGTACCGATTATTAATGCCTGGGCAATGATAAACTGCACAACTACAAGCCCACGCCTTAATGAAATTCCCTTTGTACTCCCCGCAGCAAGTTTACTTTTTAGCGCTGTTACGGGGTTGAACCTTGACAATACAATTGATGGATAAAATCCTGAAAGGATAATAACTGCAACTGTAATAACTAATAAGAAAAGAAGAATGACAGGGTTTTGAAATAAATTAAAAGATAGCGGAAGATCTAAAACAGATTTTATAAAAGGCAGTGAAGTGATAACTATTAATAATGCAATTACTACTGCTCCCAAAGTTATCAAAGTTGTTTCGCTTAAAAATTGAAAACGGAGCTGACTCTTATTGCTTCCCAATACTTTTCGTATGCTTACTTCCTTTGCCCTGTTAACGGATTGGGCAGTTGATAAGTTGATGAAGTTAACACATGCTATCAGCAAAATAAACAGCGCTATAATCTTAAGTGTATTGATCAGTTCTTTTGATATTGTTCGCTCCAAAAAATTTCCTGCAATGGGATCGTAGTGCACTTCTTTAATGGATTGTAATAACTGACCTGTAGTGGCTGCCCGATCTGCCGGACGATACTTTTTTACAAAAGCCGGAAATTGTTTATTAAAGTTTGCTGCGGTTAAATTTTTTGGCAGAAGAACATAGCAAACATGATTACTGCTTACTGTAACCCAATCGTCAGAACTGCTAACAAATGTTTTGTAAGAGGTAACTGCTTTGAATTGGAAGTCAGTGTTTGAAGGGATGGTTGCAAGTACTCCAGTTACCTTAAGCAGTTTTTTATTATTACGCTTAATAGTTTTACCTATTGCTTCTTTCCATGAACCAAAATACTTTTCAGCAGTTTCTTTTGTTAGAACAATTGTGTTAGGTTCACTTAATGCTTCCTTCGCATTTCCATAAAGCCATTCAAAATCAAAAATTTCAAAAAACTGTGGCTCAACAAAATATACTCCCTCTGCTTCTTTAAATTTTTTAACCGCACGCTCACCCTTTTCATCCATTACTGATAATAAAGTATTATCGTCAGAATAAATGGCTGCCACTTTTTCCAATTGTGGAAAATCGCTTCTTAAAGTTGCAGGTAAAGGAAATGGAACACCTGCGCTATAATTAGTTCCCGAAGGATCTTTAAATTCTGTAAGCACTCTGTGTATTCGATCCTTCTTTGTATGAAATGTATCAAAGCTTGTCTCGAATTGTATAATCAGGAATATCACCAGGCATACCGCAATCCCCACCCCAAGACCCAGTGTATTTATAGCAGTATAACCTTTGTTTTTTGAAAGATTGCGAAGGGCAACTTTAAAATAATTTTTTATCATAAAAGAAATTTTGATTTGTGATTTTATAATTATCATTCATGATCTCAACCCACCACTCACTACTTGCTACTTGCTACTTGCTACTCACTACTCACAACTGAACTATTCTGTTCGTAAACTTTTTACAGGGTTTGATATAGCTGCTTTAATTGCCTGAAAACTCACAGTGAGTAAAGCGATGATAAATGCAACAATACCCGCCACAGCAAATACCCACCATTCAATATTAATTCGATAAGCAAAATCCTGCAGCCATTTATTCATCCCCCACCATGATACCGGGAAGGCAATAATTAATGCAATAATTACTAATCGTAAAACTCCTTTAGAGAATAGAAACATTATACTGCCAACACTTGCACCTAACACTTTTCTGATGCCGATTTCTTTTACTCTTTGTTGAATAATAATTGAAATAAGCCCGAGAATTCCCAGGCAGGCAATGAAAATACTAAGGCTGGCTGCAATATTTGTTACCCTGCTTAACTGCAGTTCAGTTTTATAAATTTTTGAAAAATGTTCATCTAAGAAAGAATATTCAAATGGGCGGTCGGTAATTATTCCCTGCCAGGAAGACTTAATTAATTCTATTGTATTAGAAATATTTCCCGGTTCTACTTTTACTGATATTTCTTTAAAGGAAGAGCCATAGGATAATAACATTGGTTCAATCTTGTTTTTCAAAGAACTAAAATGAAAATCTTTTACTACACCGATTATTTTACCCATGGGTGTATTCATTCCGCCAAAGGCTAATTTTTTCTCCAAAGGATTTTTCCAACCAATTTCTTTTGCCAAAGACTCATTTATGATATAAGATTGTCCAACATCAGATATAATTTGTTTTGAAAAATTTCTACCACTAATAAGGTTTAATTTATACAACGGAACAAATCTTTCGTCAACCCGCAAAAATGCTACGTTTGCTTCCTTTATCTCACCAGACCGGCTTTCATATTTAGTATATCCCTGGTTGTATTCAGTACCCAACCGCTGTCCGGAGTAACTAACTTCTTTTACGCCTTTGGTATTTAACAGCTTATTCTGCAATACTTCTTTCTTAGTGTTTGCCTCGTTACTTGCGGGCAGTATAAGTACCTGTTCTCTATCAAAACCAGGATCCTGCTTTTGCATATAATTCAGTTGGCTGTTTACCAGCAAAGCAGCAATAATTAAAACAATAGCAATTGCAAATTGACCTGTGACTAAAATATTACGGACGGGAAATTTTTGGTTTGGCTCAAATACTTTTCCTTTTAATACTCTAATAGTTTTAAAAGAAGCAATATAAAAAGATGGATATAATCCTGCTAAAACACCCAGCACTATTGCAGTTCCATAAAATATAAGTAAATAAACAGGCTGAACAAATGATGCAAATTGTATAGAACGATCAGTGAGTTGGTTTAAAAAAGGTAAGGCAGCAGACGAAAAAAGCAAAGCCAATGTAAAGGAGAGAAATGTAAGAAATACAGTTTCACTAATAAACTGAAAGGCAATACTGCCTTTACTTGCACCAACTGTTTTCTTTATACCTACTTCCCTGGCTCTTGTAGCCGATGATGCAATTGACAAATTAATAAAATTGATAAAAGCAATAACCAGGATAATTATCGCTAACACAATAAATACTGAAATATAAGAGCCATTAAAGCTTTTGAAATTAAAGATGTCCTGTGCTAGTTCAGCTGACCCATGGTGAATTTTGTTTAAAGGCTGCAGGTATAATTTATAACCTTTTACCTGTTCAGGAGTAATCAAATGTCTGGCTAAGTAAGCAGGAAAATTTGTTTCCAGCTCAGCCGGATTTGCACCCGGCTTTAATAATAAATAAGTTATGGAATTATTCTCTCCCCAGTTTTCTTTGTAATCATCATTTATGGTTACTATTGAAAATAAAGCATCAAACTGCACATGACTATTTTCAGGTAGGTCTTTAATAATTGCATTTACTTTGAAAGGCGTAGTATCCCTAAGAAAAGTTTTGCCAATCACATTTGAGGTACCAAATATTTTTTTTGCAGAACTTTCTGTAAGTACGGCCGTATTGGGTTCCAACAGTGCTGATTTTACATTTCCCTCAATCGCATTAAAATCAAAAATTTCAAAAAAAGCCTGGTCTGCCCAAAATGCCTGGCTTAATACCAGTTTCTTATCTGAATTACTTATCTGTCTTTGAGAGGAGGGAAACAATCTTACAAAATCCTCCACCTGAGGAAAATCTTCCTTAATGGTTGGCCCCATCGGAAACATGGTGAAAGCAACTTTTATAACAGATGAGCCGGGAAAATCCTGTACTTCATTTACCCGGTATATGCGATTTGCCTTAGTGTGCATTCCGTCCCACCGGCTATCGTACTTGATAAAAAATACAATAAGAAGACAAACTGTTACTCCTACAGATAGTCCAAATATATTAATGAAAGCATTTAGCTTATTTTTTGAAAGATTTCTCCACGCTACTTTGAAATAATTTTTTATCATAAAAGAAATTTTAATTTGTGATTTATAATTATCACTCATGATCTCAATTCACTACTTGCTACTCACTACTCACAACTCACTACTGAACTATTCTGTTCTTAAACTTTTAACCGGGTTAGATAAGGCAGCCTTTATAGCCTGAAAACTTATAGTACCTAAAGCGATTATTGCAGAAAGTAAACCCGCCATCAAAAACACCCACCATGATATGCTTGTACGATAAGCAAAATCCTGAAGCCATGTGTTCATTGCATACCATGCAATGGGAAAAGCAATGATTGCAGCAATTACAACTAACTTTAAAAAATCTTTTGAAAGCATGGCCACTATGTTGCCAAGGCTGGCTCCCAATACCTTTCGGATGCCGATCTCTCTTGTACGTTGTTGTGTGCTGTATGCTGCCAAACCCAGTAAGCCTATGCAACCGATAAAAATTGCAAGTACTGAAAACACGGTGAATACCCTTTGTGTAGTTTGTTCTGCATGATATTGCTCCGCTAAATTTTTATCAAGAAAGGAATAATGAAATGGACGTTGTGGAACAAATTGTTTCCACTTTGTTTCAACTGCTGCAACAGCAGATGCAAAGTTATCAGCCTTGATGCGTACAGCGGTTTCATTCATAACACCTCCAAACTTGGCAGCGTTTGCTATTACAAGAGGTGTTATTTTTTGATGTAATGATTGAAAATGAAAATCTTTAATCACGCCTACAACAGTATATTCATACTTTGTTATGCCATCAGGATGATTAAAAATAGGATCAGGACTTGTGAGGCGTGTACCTACAGGGTTTTTTAATCCCATCTCAGCAACAGCTTTTTCATTCAGCACAATTGATAAAGAATCAGTGGAAAAATCTTTTGAAAAAAATCGTCCCTCTTTAAGTTCCATACCAAGAGTTGAGACATACTGTTCATCAACTATTAAGCCTCGGCCGGTTAACGGTTCTTTTGCACCGATAGGCTGAAAGCTAAGTCCGAAAAAATTTTGAGTGCCCGGTAAAGCTGAAGCTGAACTTACTGATTCTACTCCTGAAATTTTTGACACTTCTGTTTTAAATGCTGCAGTTTGCTGATCTAAAAGATCTGATCTTTCAACTACTATGATATGATCTTTTTTAAATCCAAGCCTGTCGCCAACCATATAATTCATCTGCCGGTTTACTATAATGGTGCAAATGATAAGTATCACAGATATTGAAAACTGGAATACTACCAATCCATTACGGAGCGCCATACCATATGTGCTGGACTTAAATTTTCCTTTTAATACAACAATGGGTTTAAATGAGGATAATACAAATGCAGGATATATACCGGCAATCAATCCCACCAGTAAGGCCACCCCAAAAAGTAAGGCAACACGCAATGGATGTAAAAAATATTTTACCGAAAGATCTTTACCTGCTACCTGGTTAAAAAGCGGCAATAATACAATTACAAGAAGAACGGCAACGATCATACTGATAACGCTTAACAATACAGATTCTAAAAGAAACTGGTTGATCAGCGACTTTCTTTCTGAACCAAAAGTTTTTCTAATACCCACTTCTTTTGCTCTTTCAAGAGATCGTGCAGTGGACAGATTGATAAAATTGATGCTCGCAAGAAATAAAATAAATACAGCTACAATACCAAAAATATAAACAGCCTTAATGCTTCCGTTCGGTCTTAATTCTGCCTCCAGATCAGAGATCAAATGAATTTTTTTTAATGGCTGTAAATAATAATGATACCCATTACCTGCAGACGTAAATTGAGCAAACGTTTGACCCATTCTTTTTTCGATCTCGCCTGAAACGTACTTTTGAATTATTTGGGGAAATTTTGCTTCCAGTGCCTGTGGCGAGGCATTTTTATTTAACAGCAAATAAGTAGAGGCTGAAAAATTTATATAATTGGGCTGCCTGGTATTGGGAAATGTTGATGAAGATATCAGAATATCAAAAATGAAATGTGAATTATCAGGCCAATCTTTACACACAGCAGAGATCATAAATTTATTATTATTGTCTCCGTCTGTTTCTAATGTTTTACCCATGGCACCGGCTGCTGAACCAAAAAATCTTTTAGCGGTGGTTTCATTTACAACAACAGTATTTGGTTTTTCCAGTGCAGTAGTTACATCTCCTTCTAATAAGGTGGCAGAAAAAACACGAAAAAAGTTGGAATCAACCATCAATACATGCTTTTCCTCAAAAACTTTATCATTGATCTTTACAAAAAAATTACCTGCACCGGTAAAATTGAAGATCCTTGTGCTTTCTAAAACTTCAGGGTATTCCTTTTTAATTGCCTCGCCAATCGTTTGCGGAATAATTGAATAGGAGGTTGATCTTCCGGGATAGTTTCTATCCAATACTACCCTGTGAACCTGATCACCATTATCATGAAAATTATCATAGCTTAATTCACTTTGAATAAAAAGTACGATCAATAAACATACTGCCATCCCGATTGCTAAACCAAGTATATTGATCAGTGAATAAACCTTTCTTTTTAAAAGATTTCTGAAAGCGATTTTAAAATAATTTTTTAGCATGATTTTATTTTTATTCTGACCGTAAGCTTTTTACCGGGTTTGCCAATGCAGCTTTTAAGGACTTATAGCCAACTGTTATCCAGGCAATAATTATGGATAATAAAATAGCAATAGCGAAAACTTTTAAATTAATATCTATCCTGTAAACAAAATTGGTAAGCCAGCTATTCATCATATACCATGCTACCGGCACTGCTATAGCAAACCCTATCAAAATGAGAATGGTAAATTCTTTTGAGAACAGGTAAATGATATTTCTTACGGATGCGCCTAAAACTTTTCGTACACCAATTTCTTTTGTTCGTTGTACGGCCATAAAAGAAACCAGCCCATACACGCCAAGACAGGAAATAAATATGGCAATACCCGCAAAAATTTTATATAATAAAGAAAGCTGATCTTCCTGCTTATAAAACTTAGCAATATTTTCATCCATGAATACTCCGGTATATCCATACTCAGGAAAATACTCATCCATACTTTTTTGGATGGAAGCAATG
>MWVX01000596.1_pt1 | contig 11698 bp, 11 predicted proteins | sample 1047311 | NCBI WGS metagenome assembly MWVX01 (sample SAMN06349984, study PRJNA376086) | soil metagenome | isolation source: MtG-4 sample Antarctic (ecotone) soil | place: Antarctica | collected 2015-01-13
ATCTTTACCGTTATCCTTACGAATGTTCCGAACAGGTTTCGTCGCGGATGATTTCGATTGCCGCGCTTCGTGATGTGCTGACGGCGTTCAAATCAAAAGATATGCCGACAGCCGAAGAACTCAAGAAAAGCTACGAAAAAGACATCGAAATTTTGAAAGGTCGGCAGCGCGAAGACGGCAGTTTCGGTCTGTGGTCGCGCAATCGTGAACGCTACGAATATCCGTTTTTGACCGTTCACGTCGCCCACGCGCTTGCCTTGTCGAAAGCGAAAGGCTACAAAGTGCCGGACGATATGCTCAATAAATCAAAGCCGTATCTGAAAAATATCGAAACCAAATTCGATGAATGGCACAGAAAATCGCCTGAAGTTCGCTGGACGATTTCGGCTTACGCGCTCTATGTCCGCGATTTGATGGGCGATAAAGACGCGGCAAAAGCAAAGAAATTATTAGCCGAAGCGACAATCGCAAAAATGCCGTTTGAAGCGTTGGGTTGGGTTTTGTCGGTCTTAGCCGATGATAAAAACTCGACGGTTGAAGTCGAAGCAATCAAGCGTTTCTTGATGAATCGGACAACTGAAACTGCCGCCGCCGCAAATTTTGTGACAAATTACGGCGACAACGCTTGGCTGATTATGTATTCAAACCGACGCGCCGACGGCGTTTTGCTTGAAGCCTTGCTCAAAGCTGACGCGAAAAACGATTTAATTCCAAAACTTGTGCGTGGTCTGCTTGACCATCGCACAAAGGGAGCGTGGTCAAACACGCAGGAAAACGTCTTTATTTTGCTGGCTTTGGACAAGTATTTTAATACTTACGAAAAAGTTACGCCCGATTTTGCGGCGCGAATCTGGCTCGGAAGTGTCTATGCCGGCGAACAGATTTTCAAAGGTCGCTCGATTGATTCAAACCTTTTGAGTATTCCGATGTCGTATCTGATGGAACAAGGCGGCGCGGCAAATCTGCTGATGGATAAGCAAGGAGCAGGACGGCTTTATTATCGAATCGGTATGAAATACGCGCCGAAAAATCTGAATCTCGCGCCCGCCGATTACGGTTTTACGGTTTTGCGAAAATACGATGCCGTTGACAACGCCGAAGATGTGAAACAAAACGCCGACGGAAGTTGGACGTTCAAAGCCGGTGCGCGTGTTCGTGTGCGCTTGACAATGGTTGCCCAAGCGCGGCGTTATCACGTTGCGCTGGTTGACCCGTTACCCGCAGGTTTGGAAATTCTCAATCCTGATTTAGCGGTTACAGAAAGTATTCCCGCCGACAACGGCGACGGCAACACGCCCTTTGTCGAATACGGCAGTCAAAGCTACGGACGCGGTTATTATTATTGGCGTTGGCAATGGTTTGAACATCAAAACTTCCGCGACGAACGCGCCGAAGCCTTTAGCTCTCTGCTCTGGGAAGGCGTTTATAATTATACTTACGTTGCCAGAGCGACAACGCCCGGACAATTCGTCGTCCCGCCCGCCAAAGCCGAAGAAATGTATCACCCCGAAACCTTTGGACGCACGGGAACGGATTTTGTGAAAGTTGAGTAGCGCGAACGAGAAATCAAACAGGATGGACAGGACTAAAATAAAAAATTATCCTGTCTATCCTGTTAAATTTTTGTGATAAATTTCGGCGCAATGAAATTGCCGAATCACGAAAAAGCAATTGTGCCGCACCGGGAAAATATCGGTAATTTCTTTTTCAATTTTTCCACTAATTATGTAGTAAAGTTGACAAAGAGAAAAAAGACTTAGGGCGAACGCATCTAAATTTAGAATTAAAAGATAACAGTCAAAATCAATGAAAATAAGGCTTTGGAGAATTTCTTGTGCAAGAAATATAAAAATTTTCAGATAATTTCGACTGAAAATTGCGATAACTTTCAAGATTTTATTCGACTAAATTGTTGCAAACATTCATAAAGCCTTTATTTTCAGTAAAATTAGATGCGTTCGCCCTAAAAAAGACTTGACTAATCGTTATGATTCAAGCAATCTATGGCAAATAACTTCTACCAAAAATTGTATGACTTTCATCTCCCGCGTTTATTCAATCAATTTGATGTGTTTCGTCTTATTTACGGCGGCGACGATTGCTCAAACTCCAACCGGCGAAATTCTCGTCTTAAATCAGCCAATCGAACGCGAAATTAAAGGCGGCGAATCGCAATTCTATGCGGTGAACATTGGCGCAATGAACACCGCCCGCGTTGAAATTGTTCAAAAAGGCGTTGATGTTTCGCTTGCCGCTTATAATCCGGGCGGCGAAAAGTTTCTTGAAGCCCAAAGTCCGAGCGGCGTTTTGGGAAATGATTTGATTCTTATTACAGCAATCCAAGCAGGCGAGTATAAAGTTTCAGTCGAGCCAGCCACGCCGAAAGCCGCGTTGGGAAAATATCAAATTAAATTAACGGAAATTCGCCCGACTGTCGCGGAAGATAATGCAATCAACGAACGCGCACGGCAAGTCTACGCGCTTAACAATGAAATCACCGTTCTGCAACAAAAAAATACGCACGAAGGACGACGGCAAATTGTCGAAAAATATCAGCAAATCATTGCGCTGGCGCGTCTGCAAGCAGACAAGGTTTTGGAAATCGTCGCGGTTGTTTTGATGGGTTTGACATATGACCAACTCGGCGAATTCCAGACAGCCATTGACTCGCACGAAATCGGTTTGCGGCTTTCGCGCGAAATCGGCAATCGTGAACACGAAGGCTCGGCGTTAAATAATGTCGGCAACAGCTACAAAACGCTCGGCGATTATGAAAAAGCCGTTTTTTATCTTACCCAATCTTTAGATATACGCCAAACTGGAAGATTGCACAAAAGATTGCTGCGGCAATGAGTAGAGAGTAAATGTATTGACAAAATAGGTTGAAAAGAATTATTCAAGCGTTCAGAGTCCAAACTTCAGTTTGCTGACCGCCCGCGAAGCGTGGCGGTCATTCGCGCACTGCGGTGGTTTCACTCCATGCTTCGCGGGCGTGGCAAACTAAAGTTTGGACTCTGAACGTGCAACCTATTTTGTCAATACAAGTAAAGAGTGGAGAGTGGAGATAAAGCCGATGTCTTTATCTCCACTCTCTACTAAACAAAGTGAAATGTTTTTACGATTTTTCACACTATAAATGGGAAACGAAAAGGTGATCCAAGAAACTTGCATAATGAAACGGAAATTCGCCGATTTTTTTTTGGCGAAATGCCTGAAGATGAAAGAACCGCATTTGAGGAAAAGTTCGTCACGGACGAAGATTTGTTTGAACAAATGCGCGTTGTCGAAGACGAATTGATTGAGTCGGACATTCGCGGGACACTTTCCGCCGTCGAACGAGAAAAATTTGAGCATAGTTTTCTGTCAACCAAACCGCGTCGGCGGCGCGTGGCATTTGCGCGGGCAATGCTCGACAAATTCGCTGAACAATCCGCCGTTGCAAAAAAATTGAAACGGAGGGAAATCCGTCTGTCTGGGATTCGATAGCGAATTTTTTCAAAACTCCGAAACTCGCCTTCGGTGCGGCTTTTGCTTTTTTAGTTTTGATTTTCGGCGGCTGGCTTTTACTGAGAAATCCAAACCGAACTGAGATTGTTCAGCAAATTACGCCGACACCGATGATTCAAATTACACAGCCGAATCGAAATTCGCTGACCAATCAAACTGATTCAGTCAACACAAATACAAATATCGCGAAAAAAAATCCTGTCAACAAAAATGTCTTGCCAAACGCGAATAGAAAACTGCCGAACAAAAATCAAAATTCGACTGTGCCGAAACAGTCCTCAATCGGCGTTGCGCCGGTTCTGGCGTTGTTTGCGGGAGATGTCCGTGCGGAAGGCAAAATGCCCGAATTGAATTTGCCGAAAAATGCTTCGGGAGCGAATCTGCAATTGAATCTCGAAAGTCAGGATTACAAAATCTACCGCGTCGAAATCGTCAACCCGGATGGCAATCTCATTCTGAAAAATAACAATCTCAAAGCTAAAAACTCAAAAATCAATCTTTTCATTTCCGCCCAAAAACTCCGCCGAGGCGATTACATTATCAAACTCTCCGCGCTCAATCCGCAAAACGAAAACGAATCGGTTGCCGATTATTCTTTTCGCATCAATCGTAAATAACCTAAAAAATATCCACGAAGTTACACGAAGAAAACACGAAGTTTTTTTGCTTTTCCTTCGTGAAACCTTCGTGTAACTTTGTGGATAAAAACTTCTGAAATGTTTTTGCGCTCTTTGACACTATTACCGAGAGCAATTTTTGTGAGGAGAATTTAACATTGAGAAAAAACGGCAAAATACCCGCATTCGGTTTAATGATTTTTTTGACATTAGCATTTGTTTCCAGCGTTTCGGCGCAGGCGCAAAAACGAGTTGCGAAGGATTGGAGCATCGCCGACTATTTTAAGAATCTGCCGGAAAAATATATTACGGCATCAGGCGATTTTATGCCGCGTTCCAACGAAACCGCCGTCATTGACGAGAAGAATGGTTATGCGGCTTATCTGAGTTCTCCGCCGCAACCAGAGTCGGGCAATCCGCCGTTTCCGATTTTCGAGACGGCTCTTTTCAAAAGTCAAACAAAACCACCGTTGCTTGTCGTCGTTAATCAAATAAGCGATTCGGTCTGCACGGAATACAAAACTTTTTTTCTGCGGCGCGTCGGCAGCGATTGGACGGAAGTTAAACGAGAAGTTCTCCCGCCGATGAATTTAAAAATGTTTTGGGACACGCCGCAATCCGCGCCGCGTCTTTTGAAAATCATAAAAGAAAGTTCGACATCTTATCATTTCGAGCCGCCGCGACAGGGAACGCGGATGAAAGTTTCTTTGGAAATCTGCGATTATCTCGAAGACGACACGCCGCGAGAGAAGGTTAAGGAACTGAGCAAACGCATCGAGTCGGCAAAACCGATTTATTTAACTTGGGATAAACAAAACAGCAAATTCAACTTTGCCAAGTAACAAAAGGAAACAAAACAAATGAAAAACGAAAAAGCAATTTTCTGCATTTTATCGCTGGCTTTACTGGTTCTAAAACTTTCAAAATTACAAACTAAAAACACAGGAGACGAAAAAAATGAAAAAACTATTATTACTTATTTGTGTGAGTTTATTTTTATCAGCTTGCGGCGCAATGACTGAAAAAATCACGGGCGAATCCAGACCCGACAGCGAACCCAAACCCGGCAGCAACAGCGGAAAACCGCAGGCGGGCGAAACGGTTTTATTCAAATCGGGTCCGGTGAACTACAGCGAAGGCAAAGTCGAAAAAATCGAAGGTGTTAAATACGAGATTCGTTCCAAGGACAATATCGCCAAACCGAATGTCGGCGATGTCTATGCTTTGCCGAAAGAGGGCGCGAAATCGGATGTCAAAGCCGGCGATTTTGTCGTTGCATATAACTATGAGATTTATTGGGAAGGCGGCGAAGTTAAAAACGTGACGGATGACCTCGTTGAAGTAGAAAAAGCGTCGGGCGGAAAGCTCAATGTCGCTCACGATAAAATTGTCAAAGTTTCGCCCGCGGCAATCGCCGACATCAAGCAAAGCGTCGAGGCAAAGGCTTTTGAAGATTTGGGCAAAACGAAAAAGCCGGTTTTGCCAGCGAATTGGAAACCGAAAGCCGGTGATAAAATTGCCGCGCAATGGGCGTTCGGCTCGTGGCATCCGGCGGACATCAAGCACGTCAACGCCAATGATATTGATATTGAATGGAAAAACGGCTGGAAAAACGGAAACGTCGCCAGAGATAAAATCGCGCCTTATCCAACCGACGCAAGTCCGATGCCGAAAGCGAACGATTATGTAATTGTCCGACCGACCAACGATACTGCCGAATGGAAATTCGCGGTTGTCATGTCAATCAGCGGGCAGGAATTAGAAGTTAAATTTTCCGACGGTAAAACGCAAAAAGTAAAAGTCGGCGATTTTATCGCAATGTCGTAAAAAAGGCGCGGTTTCTCAATGTCAAAAATGAGCGACGGCGTGAAAGTGCCAAAATAGAGATAGAATTTTGTCAATGCAAGCGTTACGAAAGTTGATGGTCAAACGGATGAAAAAGCCATTCCGTTCGGCGACGTGATTAAAAATTGAGCGGGCAGACGCGAAAAAGTTTCTGCCCGTTCATCTCATTTTATTTTCCAATCGACAGACATATTCATAATTGCCACCATTATATTTTCGACCTCCGGCGTATCTTTACCGCCGTTGCTAAGTATAATTTTCTTTTCGCCGGTTGTATAAGTAATTGTCAGAGAATGCTGCGATTCGCTGATTGTTTCGGTTGAATCGAGTTCGCTTAGAAAATCGTTGTCAACCGTGATTTTGGCTAGTTTTTCAAATTGTTCTTTTGAAATTACGCCTTGAGACAGAGTCGGCGGTTGTTTTCGCCCGTCGTCATAATTAATTGCATTTTCAGTTTTAAAAGCCGTTCCGTCGCTCAAAAATTCGATTGAATTGGAAACAACGCGACCGCCGGGCGAGGAAACAGGACCTTCGTGTCGCCAACTGGTAAAAACGACTTTGGTGATTTCCGATGCCGAAACGGGACTCGAAGATTTTTGACGCGGCGGCGGCGAAACCGACGATTTTTCCGTCGGTGTCCGCTTAACCGAATTTGTTTTGGCTTGCCGAACATAACGCAAGCCGATGAGGAAAATCGCCATCAGAAAGGCGACGGTAAAAAGGCTGGTTAAGATGATTTTCAAAAACAGCCGGCTGTTTGGTTGAGATTTGTTTTTTAAGGATAAAGTTTCATTGTTCAACGGCAGAAGATTTATACTTGCGCCGCAATTTGTGCAGTAAGATAAAGTTACGCCAAATTCGTTTGAAATCTCGCCGTTGCATTTTTGGCAAATCAGTTTGTTCATATTGCGAAAGTTACTCCTTTCTTAATTTATTGACAAGAATATTTCCGACAATTACCGAAATGATAATTAAAAGATAAATCGGCGCGGCGGCAAAAATAAAGTGCAATCCATAATAAAAAAACAGAAGCGACAAAGGTATCGTAAAAACGAGCGGCACGAGCTGAATTAAACCGACGATGAGAGCCGGAATTATCGTCCGCCGAAAATTTTTGGTGTAATCATCGAAAAAATTGAAAGGGAACTCGCAAAAGCCGAAAAAAACAAGATGAGCGGCACAATCAGAAACATAAATCGGCTAAAGCTGTTCGCGTCATTTTCCTCAAACATCGTCGGCGGATTGGGTTGAATTACAGATAAACAGACAAACAAACCTAAACCAAACGCTAATGCATGAAGCGTCAAGCAAAGAAACGACAACAGAGCAATGCGTTTGGTTGAGCCGAGTGCGGCGATAAATTGTCTGAATCTTTCCATTATGTTTCTTGTTTTCTAATGCTTAAAATCAATCACCAGCCTTGATGGGTTAGTTAATTTCCGCACCCGGAACGATTTTTTTGCTTTTAACACAACCGTCAACGAGAAAAAGTTTTCAGATTAATCTGCTTTTCATATCATTCACCTGCTTAATTGAACAATCTATTTCTTACTAACCTGCCGGAGTTTAGGAGCGACGTTTATGGAATTGGATTATATGAATTCATTTACTTTCATTTCCGTTAGATTCCGTGCAAAAATCACGTTTGACAATAAACGTATCTAAACAAGAACGCCCGTTATGACCAACCTTTTTGCATCGTTCGTCCAACCACTTACTGATGTCCTTCTCCTTACCGGGATCATACCCAAGTGGCACGCCGTCGCAGAAATCAGGGATTGGTTTGCTTGATTTTAGGCATTCCTTAACAAACCCTGAGCCTACCGCTGCATCGCGCAAAAATCCTTTTTCCATACAACCATTTTGGTCGGTAGTTTTTCCAAATTCTCTTCCGTCAACTCTCGCTTGCTCTCTTTTTTTTCCGTCACAAAAGCTACCTTTGGCAACAAACGCATGAAAACAAGATTCCCTGTTATGACCAACCTTTTTGCATTCTTCGACTTCCCACTTAAGGTCAGCCCCATAAGGCACGCCGTCGCAAAAATCAGGGGTTGGTTTGCTTGATTTTAGGCATTCCTCAACAAACGCTACGCCCATATAAAAAGATTCTCCCGCTGCATCGCGCAAAAATCCTTTTTCCATACAACCATTCTGGTCGGTAGTTTTTCCAAATTCTCTTCCGTCAACTTCCGCTTGCTCTACTTTTTGGGCATGTTTTTTATATCCCCGGTCAAGTAAGAAAATTAATCCAAACCATCCGCCAACAACCAATCCGATTGTCATGACTACACCGATAACAATACCGATAACAATTTCTGTTCCTATTTTCATAAATATCCTTTTGTTTAATAATCGGGCAATGCCGTAATTTCTACTTCATCATTTGCCGTTTTTATCGCTAATGTTTGAAATCAATCACTAGCCGCATTGAATTTTTCAGTTTCTGCACGAGTCCCGCTTACCCGAAAACAAAAAAAGGCGACTGCAAAAATGGTTTTTTATTTGATTAAATTATTTTCATTTCTACTTCAAACCAATCTGATTTTTGCTGTCCAGCTTTCCGTCCACGAACATTGCGGTTATATTTGTTTGGCGTTCACCTTCCCACATATATACAATGTTTTTAGTGCCGCCAATTTCTTTTTCGAGCATCACTTTGCCATTACTACCCAAAATTTCAACCACTTTCTCATATGTCATTCCGGTCGAAATTTTATTAAAATTTGCCAGCGTTACACCTGCTGCCTTTTCCGATATTTTGTCAGACGGCGTGCTGTTCGGTTTGTTCTCACTAGGTTTTTCAGCTTTCTTTTGCTCTTCGTTTTGGGTTGTTTCTATTGATTTGCGTTGGATATAAAACCATCCGCCGACAAGCAATCCGATTATCAAAATGACTGTAATGACTACACCGATAACAATACCGATAACAATTCCTATTCCTTTTTTCATAAATATCCTTTTCTTAATCAAGCGATGCCATTATTTTGTCTCCGATAGTTTCCACAAATCTGAATTGTTCTTGATACAAAATAAATTTTGACCACGCATCTTTTTTAATGTTGAAATCAATCACCAAAAACGAACGGAAAATTTTAGTGTTTGATTTTTAACTCCAAATTTATTACAAACGCTTACTGAATGACTGCAATGCCCGACTCACAAACCCGACCACCAGATAAATAATTGCGGCATTGAAGAAAGCTCCAACGGCTTGCATGATGAACAAAAGATACGGAAATATAGGAAGAATATGTTTATTAAAATTTATATTTGGTATTGCATAAGAAAACAAAAGCAACCACGGAAGGCTACTCAGCGGAAGTGTAAGTAAAAAAGAAAAAATAAACATATACGCCCCCCAGAGGCGTTGCCACCCAAAGATTGCATCTAAAAGTAATCCACCTAAAAGTAATCCAAACACGAGTAATAAATACAAAGCGGACATCACCGCGCCTAATTTTGATTTTGGTAAATATTTCATAGATTTTTCACCAATAGATTCAACTTTTAAGTGCAACTTTTAATTGCTCCTGTTCTCAAAATAATTTCCATCTTTCACACTGAACATTCCGACTCCAAAACCTTTACGGGTTTGCCGTTTTTCATTTCTAAAATTGTGTAGCTGTGGGCTTCGTAACCGAAATCAGCCAGAACAATTTCCATTTTGCTATCGCCGTTAAGGTCGGCAATCGCGGAAATTTCACGCTTGTTCGGCGGGTAGAAATCACCGCTGTCCAAAAGTTTGGAGGTGAAAAAATCTCCCTCAATTAAAACATTCTGCGGTTTTCCTTTAACCGTTCTTCTCAACAAAATGAACGAATAATCGCCCGCGTTTTGTGTTTCGTCCCCTCCTTTTTTGTAATAATTTCCCGCGATAATAATTTCGTTTTGCCCGTCGCCTTCGAGGTCAATCCGAAAGGCTTGGGTAATTTTAATTTTGGTTTTGGCGAGACCTTTGGTTTTGAGAAAGTCGGCAACTATTTTGGTGTAAGTTTTGTCCGTCAAACCGATGGCTTGCGGAAGGCGCGGAACGGGATTCCATTTGGCGTTTGCTCCGAGTGCAAAAGGTCGCGCATCGCTAACATTTGCTTCAGGTTCTTCAAAAGTTAACCTTGGATTTTCCGTGCAAACCCCTCTGTCATCTTTAGTTCCGAAAATTGAGCCTTTCTTGACCCCGGTAAAACTGAGCATTTTAAATTCGGTTTTGTCTTTGAGTTGCGCGTCAGTTTTTTCCGCGGTTATCCATTTGCCGTTTTGCGCCCCACCCAGCAAAGTCTCGCTGTATAGTATTGGGACAACCGTATCCTGTGCCGGAACGATTAGGCTTAAAATCAATAAACATAAAAATACTGTTACATTTCGCATAAAATTTCTGTTCTCCTTCATCATTTTATCATCTCAAACTTAAAGTTACGATCTTCTTAGTAGGGCGATAATTTCATCATAGAAAACGACTGCCGTTTGACAAATTTGTTCAAGTTTTTCAGCTTTATTTCGCTCCCGTAATCCGACAAATCCCCAAGAAATAATAAAAACATTATTTTCAAAAGCAATCCTCATAAATTGGTTTAACCAACTGCTTGGATATTTGTCGAGTTCAGTCAGAATTTTCTTTTTTTCCAGCAAAGTCAGCAGAAATTGAGAATTAAGACTGTGAAAAATGAAATCGTCGGGCATTGCGGAAAGTAGAAGCGGTTCACAATCAGCAGCATATTTCGAGAAAGCAGATTTGTGTTGAATAAAAAACTTCTCTTGAAGACTTGGTAAATCGAATCGAACTTCAAATTCAGTTGAAGAAATATCACCTGTATCCACCGATTTAATTTTAGCCTCGAAAATCGTTTCGTTACGTTCAAAGCGGAGAGCATCAGCAGAAACGGAAATAGCTTTTCCAAACTTAGCGGCTATTTCGGGTTGATGTTTCTCTTTCATCAACACGGCATTTTTCTTTTTTACTTGTTCTTCAATAATCCAGGCAATCAACGAAACTACCACAAATACTAAAAAGCCTAGAATAATATAGAAGTAAGACTGGGCAAAAATTGCAAGCAAGGCAAAATTCTCAAAGAAAAAAGCAGGAGTCCATTGTTGTATCATCATAATTTTTATTCTGTCGCCTTTAGTCCCGAAAACTGTGCCTTTTTCGACACCGTTAAAATTGATAATATTAAATTCGGTTTTGTCTTTTAGCTATGTCGCAGTTTTTTCCGCCGTGATCCATTTGCCGTTTTGTGCGCCGCCGAGCAATTTGATGCTGTGAACTATCGGCACCACCGTTTCCTGTGCCGGAACGATTAGATTGAAAATCATCAAATATAGAAAGATAACAATATGTCGCATAAAATTTTTTAACTTAAATTTTTATTCGGGAACAAAATTATAAACAATCACGCCCGTAACTTTAACGGGTTTTCCGCTCAACAAAGTCGGTGAAAATTTCGCACTTCGCGCCGCTTGCTCCGCCGATTGACGAAGAAGCGGATGACCTGAAACCGCGCTTGCTGAAATAACATCGCCTTTTTCGTCAACCGTTACCTGCACATTGACCGCACCGCCGGCTCTGACGGCTTTTGCCGCCGCCGGATATGCGGGCTTTGGCAAGCTGACGGCTTTTCCGTTTAAAACTCCGCCGGAAATAGTTTTCGGTGTTTCTTGATTATTTGAGGAATTGTCTATTAGGCCTCTTGCGCAATTCAAGGATTTTTAGCTTTGCGTTCAAAGTTGTAGAT
>MWVX01000598.1_pt1 | contig 11689 bp, 10 predicted proteins | sample 1047311 | NCBI WGS metagenome assembly MWVX01 (sample SAMN06349984, study PRJNA376086) | soil metagenome | isolation source: MtG-4 sample Antarctic (ecotone) soil | place: Antarctica | collected 2015-01-13
AAGGCGTGCTTGAATACAATTACCTGACACGAATACCCGCCAAAGGTATCGCGGTAATTACACTCGGCAACCGCTATTACAACGGATTCAGTCAGGAAAACAAGGCTATTGTCAATTATCTGTTAAACGCAAATGCTCCTTCTCCCGAGCCGACATTCCTGACAAAAGCGATTTCCGTTCCGACAAACGAATTATTGAAGTATGAAGGCAGGTATATCTGGCAGACCGCACCTGGTTGGCAGAGTTATGTGCAGCCGAGACCGAGTAAATTCAGCGATTTTTTTGTGCAAAACGGGGTATTAAAAGTAAGGATGACTCCAGATTATCCGGTTTTTGACATTATCCCCGTCGGAAAAGACGTATTTCTTTTTCAGGAAGGTCAAAACATCGCTCAGTTTACGTTCAGCAGGTCGCCGGACGGTGCGATTACAAATTTAGAAGTGAAATACAATAACGGTTATCCGCCGGACAAAATGATCAGAGGCACAATCGCTAAATGGCAGCCGTCAAAACGGGAACTGTCGGCTTTTACCGGAAAGTATTACAGCAAGCATCTGGATTTTTACTGGACGATTGAAGTGAACGATGAAGGAAAGTTGGTCGTTAAAAGACCGACCGTTGCTGATACCATTATCGAACCGGAAAGCATAAATCAGTTTCAGATAAAGATTGAACAATATCCTGATATCAGTTTTGACGCTTGGATACTTTTTCATAAGGATCAAAAAGGAAACATAACGCATTTCACTGTTTGGTTTCCGCGAATGATGCATCACCGGTTTGACAGGATTGCACCTTAGCTAAGGCGATGTCTAACAATTCAATGGACGTGAGGGCGAAACAGCGACTTTGTTATCGCGTCGTCCGTTAAACCTAAACTTGTGTGGTGGCGGTTTCGCCCCACGTCAACTCAGCCGTTGGGCGGATTACCTAATAACCACAAGTTGAAAGTAACTTGGGAGAAACTGAAATGTGGACAGTTTGGATTATTGTAGGCACTTGTATAGTAATCGCAGTCGCCGTCTTGACCAGCTTTCTACCGGCTTTCCGAACTGCGCCGTTAAGCTGGCGATTGTTGAGTGCGTCAGGTATCCCTTTGAGTATCGTAGGTGTCAACTTCATTATCCGATTTTGGGAGCCAACCGCAGGACCATACCGCGCCAACGAACTTTATCCATTTGGTAACCATTTGCATACTTGGGCAGTTTCATTCGGCTTTGCTTGGCTTTCCTTCGGGCTACTCTTCACCGTTTTTGCACTATCAGGTTTGCGCGACAGAAGCCGAATCGTGTGGTTTGCGTTACTTGCGAGTTGGTTCATCTGCTGGCTTCCACACGGAATAATCGGATTGGCATTCGCGTGGGCGGGAGGAAATGCGCCGAGTTTAGAAGCGTATAGTAAATGGTCATCTGAGCCGCAGGGATTTGTCCTGTTGCTTTTTAATGCGCTTACACTCCTAGCTCATTTCGGGTTAAGTATTTTGGGTTTCGTGATGACTGGAATAGATTTCCGGCGAGAACGGATTAAGAGCCAATAACGGATGTCGATACTAAACCATCCGCCCAACAAATCATTGGACGTGAGGGCGAAACAGCGACTTTGTATGAACGTAGCTCGTTAAATTTTAGCGGGCTTGGCGGCGGCTTCGCCCCACGTCATCTCAGCCGTTGGACGGCTTTCTTTAACTTTGGCTTAGTGTAATTTTTATTTATACTATTTCTATCACTTTGGGAGATAAAAAATGAACATTTATAAACTTTGCTTTTTCCTTTTGCTTTTCTATGCTTTATCGGTTTCAGTATCGGCGCAAACGACTTCAACGAATGCGGGTGAAATGAGCAAGTTAAATTTTCTTGTTGGGCAATGGCGCGGCGAAGGCTGGATTTTAATGGGACGCAACGAGCGTCGCACTTTTCGACAGAACGAAATGGTGCAAAGCAAAGTTGACGGAACAGTTTTAATGATTGACGGGCTTGGCAAAGGCATCAAAGCAGGAGAAACGGCAGAATCGGTTATCCACAATGCTTTTGCCGTAATTTCGTATAACAAAGATGCCAAGACATTTCGCTGGCAGGCTTTTCGCGGTGACGGAACATCGTTTGACGTGCAGCCCACGATAACCGACAAAACCATAGTTTGGGGATTTACCGACGCGCGAGCTGGAGAGATACGTTTTACAATCAAGATAAATGAAAAAGGGCAGTGGTTTGAGATAGGCGAAATGTCACGCGACACTGGAAAAACTTGGTTAAAGTTTTTTGAGATGACGCTTGATAAAGCATCGTCGTAAAAGCAACGCACCGTCCAACAAGTAAAATTACCACCGCCAGAGGCGGTGGCTTTGTTTTGTTTGCCCTAGAAGGTGCGTTGTTATTCGTTGAGTGTCGCGGCGGCATTCTCTATTGTTGACTTCTACTGACGACAACCTCACCAATGTTTCATCTGACTGAAAATATATTTGGTCGTTTTCAACCTTGAGAAGATATATTTTTGTGTGTTGGCTGTTTCGCCTCACTGCCTTGTAGAACCACTGCCAGAGGCAGTGGTTTGATTCTTCGAATCATTGGATGCGAGGCGAAACAGCTTACCTCATAAAAACATATTTCGTTAAACTCAGAGTTGCACATAGCTGTTTCGCCCGCGTCAACTCAATCGTTAGGCGGCTGATTGCAGGACATATTGAAGAGTGAATATAAATACATTAACGAGCATTTATGGACAAAAAGGCTTTGATTAGAGAGTATAAGGAAACCACGCGCCCGATGGGTGTTTATTGTGTTCGGAACACTATCAATGGCAAACTGCTCGTCGGCATTAGCCGTGATCTACCCGCGATACTTAATCGCCAGCGAGCCGAGCTTCGGATGGGAACTCATCGCAATCGCGCACTCCAAAAAGATTTGGACGAATACGGAGCGGACAATTTTGAGGTTGAAATACTCGACACGCTTGACTCGCCGGAGCGGGCTGATTATGATCCTTCGGCGGATTTGCGGATTCTTGAGCAAATGTGGTTGGACAAACTCGCGCCGTATGGAGAACGCGGTTACAATCCTGAACCGAAACGCGCCGTTTAACCAATCAATCGCCGCGAGGCGCGATTTTGATTTTGATTAAATTTATGAAGCCGATTTCAAAAACCGCCTTTTATACTTGCGGTGTGCGGATGCAGGATGCCGAACGCTCTGATTCTGTCTGCGGCGACACTTTCGCCAAAGTTTTTATGAATGAAGACGGACGGCAAATTCTCGAAACTTTTAAGGACGAAACCAGCCCCAACGCTGCACTCGTCGCCCGTCATCGCATCATTGATGATTTTTTGCGGCTGGAACTCGCTTCCAATCCCGAACAGCGCGTGGTGATAATCGGCGCAGGATTTGACAGCCGCGCTTTTCGTTTCAAAGGCGGCGTGTGGGCGGAACTCGACGAACCGCAAGTGATTGTGTATAAAAACGAGCGATTGCCTGTCGCAAATTGCGAGAACCAACTGAATCGTATTTCTATAGATTTTTCGACCGAATCGCTCGAAGAAAAGCTGTCCGCCTTTGCCAGCCGAAATCCAATCGTGTTTGTTATCGAAGGCGTTTTGATGTATCTGAATGAGGATGAAATCAAACAATTGCTGCAAACATTAACCCGACTATTTCCGCGACACAAGCTAATCGGCGATTTGATGAATCGGAAATTCTTTGAAAAATACGGCAAAACACTGCACGAAAAGTTGACCGGCATTGGAGCGTCTTTTAAGTTTACTGCCGACAATCCTGAACAAATATTTCTTGAAAACGGCTATCGCCGACTAAGAAAAATCTCTATTGTCGAGAAGGCGGTCAAGTTAGAGTTGATAAATATACCGGGCATACTGTTAAGGACGTTATTACGCACTTTGGCTACCGGCAACGCTGTTTACATATTTGAAGCGCGTTAGAAATCGTTGAACGGAATGCAAACCAACGATTGAAGAATTTAGCGAAGACAAAAAGACCATTTGGAAACATAGGCACGCCTAACAAATCATTGGACGTGAGGGCGAAACAGCGACTTTCTTTTCACGTCGCGTGGTGAATTCAAACGGGCTTGGTGGCGGTTTCGCCCCACGTCAATTCGGTCGTTTGGCGGCTTCCGTTGATGTAGGGTAAGACTAAAAAAGGATAATTATGACAATTCAAATTGGACTAATTGGCGACTACTCTCCTAAAGTCACGGCGCATATAGCAATTCCACAGGCACTTGCGATTGCGGCGAATGATACAGGAATTAAAGTTAATGTAACTTGGCTGCCAACAGAAAGTCTCGCTCAAGACCTTGAACAGCTTTCATCTTTCAACGGGCTGTGGTGTGTGCCAGCCAGTCCTTACGCGAGTATGGACGGTGCGCTTTCGGCAATTCGGTTTGCGCGTGAAGGAAATCGCCCGTTTCTAGGGACATGCGGCGGCTTTCAACACGCGCTTATTGAATATGCGCGAAATGTTCTCGGCTACGCCGAAGCGGAACACGCCGAAACCAATCCCGATGCCGCGATGCCGCTGATTGCGCCGCTTTCGTGTTCTTTGGTGGAAGCCAATGGCACAATCAAATTTAAGGAAGATTCGCTAATCAGAACCATCTACGGCAAAGATGAAGCCGTCGAGCAGTATCATTGTAATTACGGGGTTAATGTGCGCTATCAAAAACTGCTCGAAACCGGCGAGATGAAAATAACCGGCGTAGATGTGGAAGGCGAACCGCGAGTTGTCGAACTTGCCGGACATCCGTTTTTCGTCGCCACACTATTCCAGCCGGAGCGTTCTGCGTTATCCGGCATTGTGCATCCGCTCATTCGTTCATACTTGCAAGCGGCTTCACTCTAGTTGAAACGCCGCCGAACAAATCAGCTATGAAAGAAGCAGTCAAGCACAAAGTTTACCCATCCCGCCAAAACTGCTGACTGCGGCGGGCTGTGTTGGTTTTCGCCGGATGGCGTTGCGAGTTTGCCGAGAAAGAAGGTTGAATTAAACCGGAAATGTCGCCGATGATGCCTATTTGCAGTGACCTGTTTCAAAGTTTGAACTAGCTTCACTGTTCCAGTCAGCTATTGGAGACTTCGCTCATTTAGAGCGGTCTATGGACGTATCGGGTAGTGGCATTTGATGACGGTCGCCTATCCATTGGACGAAACTCGTTCGGTTTTTATTGAAAAAATCCAAACGGTTTATGATTTAAGTTTGGAGACTGACCGCCACCCGCGCCAGACATTCACCTTGTTGGCGACAATCGGTTCATCGAACGGTTCTTTATCAAACAAACGAAAACGCGCCGGGGCGTAAGTATTTTACGCCGATGGAGGCTCAACTTCAACGGAAGAAGAAAAGCCCGTCTTTCATCCTACCATTGGACGTGAGGGCGAAACAGCGGCTGCATTAAATCATCGCCTCGTTTACCGACACTGCCTGCCGGTAATTTTCCGCTCGTGTTGATTCAATCTCTAAGGATGAAAGAATGCTTTTCTCTATTTGTTTCAAGCATCAACCTAAATTAACTCAAGTTGCCAGTTATTGAACAAAAGCCTTATCAATTTGATAGGCAAACAAAAACAACGCGATTTTTAACAAGAATCCATTCAGATTGGTCGCATGAATCTTTTTCGGAAACAATTTAGAAATCTCGCCAATCGTCGTTTCGATATACTTTCGCATCAACGATTTGTAGATTTCCAAGTAAGGCTCACGCCCGCGTTTGGAATTCTTTTTGCGCGGAACTTGCAGCTTCAGGTTTTCTGTCTCCTGCAAATAATCTTCCCACTCATAAAAATTGTATCCTCCGCGGGCAAACAGTTCCGCCATTTCGGGCAAATCAAGAGCCAGTTCCGCCAAGCCCTGCAAATCACTACACGCCCCCGGCAAGATACAAAACTCCAATGGAATGCCGTCCGCGCGTTGCCATAATCTGCACTCGAACGCCATAAAAGTAACGACGTTTCGATGTCATCACGCCGCGGTAAAGTTCATCCTGAACTATGCGACACCGATTGATGCGGATGTTATCGCAAACCGCTACCGGAAACGAATCGAGCAAGTAGCGCGACTCCCAATGCAGGTCGCGTGAGAACGCTTCCCAATTGATGAAACAATTGCGAAATCAAATCCGCCAGACGGTTCATCCGCCGCGAAAAGCGCGAACGGCTCAAAAGACGTTTCATCAGTCCGAGTTCGTGCAGCATCAGGCGCGAGCGTTCACGCGTTACCGCCAAAATGCAGCATCGCGCAGATGGCAATGGTGATGACTTCCGAATCCGTCACCTGGACGCGAATATCTTCTTTATGTTCGCTTTGCTTGAGAAAATCATCGATAAAACAGTATATTGCAAGAGTGCTATCGCACATATCAGGTCTTCTCCTTTGGTTTTTGTTTGGTCACAAAATTTTAGGAGAAGACTTTTCTGTTTTCAAATATCAAACTTTATAACTGGCAACTTGGGTTATAATAATAAGCATTGCTTCTTAAACTGCTCCTAAATCTTTAGTTGACAGAGCGGGTTTTTAGCTTATACTACTAAAAGTTTAGGAGACGAATATGCGAAAAACCAAATCGGCTCAACTGACGCCGTTGGAATTGGAAATAATGCAGATTTTGTGGGAAACGGGGCAATCGAATGTGCAGGTCGTTCAGCATAAACTAAAGCGCGAACTTGCTTACACGACCGTTCAGACGATGCTCAATGTTTTGCACCGCAAAGGAAAAGTCAAACGAATTTTGAAAGACCGCGCCTATTTCTACAGCGCGACGGTTTCCGAGCGGAAAATTATCAAACAATCTCTGGGCGATATGATAAATCGTTTGTTCGGCGGTTCCGCCGAAAGTCTGGTAATGAGTCTGGTCGAAACAAAGCAACTGACACCCGAAAAACTTGCCGAACTCCATAATTTAATCGGCGAAAAAGAAAAAGAAGATGGAAAAAATAAGTGAGGCAATCACAATTTCAAGAATCCATTCAGATTGGTCGCATGAATCTTTTTCGGAAACAATTTAGAAATCTCGCCAATCGTCGTTTCGATATACTTTCGCATCAACGATTTGTAGATTTCCAAGTAAGGCTCACGCCCGCGTTTGGAATTCTTTTTGCGCGGAACTTGCAGCTTCAGGTTTTCTGTCTCCTGCAAATAATCTTCCCACTCATAAAAATTGTATCCTCCGCGGGCAAACAGTTCCGCCATTTCGGGCAAATCAAGAGCCAGTTCCGCCAAGCCCTGCAAATCACTACACGCCCCCGGCAAGATACAAAACTCCAATGGAATGCCGTCCGCGCGTTGCCATAATCTGCACTCGAACGCCATAAAAGTAACGACGTTTCGATGTCATCACGCCGCGGTAAAGTTCATCCTGAACTATGCGACACCGATTGATGCGGATGTTATCGCAAACCGCTACCGGAAACGAATCGAGCAAGTAGCGCGACTCCCAATGCAGGTCGCGTGAGAACGCTTCCCAATTGATGAAACAATTGCGAAATCAAATCCGCCAGACGGTTCATCCGCCGCGAAAAGCGCGAACGGCTCAAAAGACGTTTCATCAGTCCGAGTTCGTGCAGCATCAGGCGCGAGCGTTCACGCGTTACCGCCAAAATGCAGCATCGCGCAGATGGCAATGGTGATGACTTCCGAATCCGTCACCTGGACGCGAATATCTTCTTTATGTTCGCTTTGCTTGAGAAAATCATCGATAAAACAGTATATTGCAAGAGTGCTATCGCACATATCAGGTCTTCTCCTTTGGTTTTTGTTTGGTCACAAAATTTTAGGAGAAGACTTTTCTGTTTTCAAATATCAAACTTTATAACTGGCAACTTGGGTTATAATAATAAGCATTGCTTCTTAAACTGCTCCTAAATCTTTAGTTGACAGAGCGGGTTTTTAGCTTATACTACTAAAAGTTTAGGAGACGAATATGCGAAAAACCAAATCGGCTCAACTGACGCCGTTGGAATTGGAAATAATGCAGATTTTGTGGGAAACGGGGCAATCGAATGTGCAGGTCGTTCAGCATAAACTAAAGCGCGAACTTGCTTACACGACCGTTCAGACGATGCTCAATGTTTTGCACCGCAAAGGAAAAGTCAAACGAATTTTGAAAGACCGCGCCTATTTCTACAGCGCGACGGTTTCCGAGCGGAAAATTATCAAACAATCTCTGGGCGATATGATAAATCGTTTGTTCGGCGGTTCCGCCGAAAGTCTGGTAATGAGTCTGGTCGAAACAAAGCAACTGACACCCGAAAAACTTGCCGAACTCCATAATTTAATCGGCGAAAAAGAAAAAGAAGATGGAAAAAATAAGTGAGGCAATCACAATTTTTCTGCTCAATGCCTGCTGGCAAATAGTTTTTATCTGGCTTGCGAGTTTGTCGGCGGCGCGAATAATGCGAAAAATGCCAATGCGTTTTCAGCATAATTTATGGGCGTTTTCGCTGATTTTATGTTTTCTGATTCCTTTCGCCGGTGTTTTCCGCAGTCAAATTCTCGGCTTTTTTGTCGGTTCGCAAATTATTTCTTCGACCGTCGCAAAAGCAAATTCGCTGACCTCCGGGTTCAGCCGATTTGAACAGCCGCTCGCTTTTTGCTTATCGCGCAAATACACTTTCGCGCTCGTTTTTATCGGTTTCATTTCGACCGGCATTATAACTTTAGTCAGGAAATGGCGAAACACGAAACGAATTTACGGCGATTTCACCGATGAAATTTTGCCGCCGGCGATTGGCGGAATTATTTGTCAATGCCGGGAAATTTTTGGTGTGAGTAAAGTCCGGCTTGTTTTCTCCGGCGAGACGAAGATTCCGGCAACTGTGGGTTTTCTTGCTCCCAAAATTATTTTGCCGAACGCATCTCTCGAAATTTCCGACGAAAAACTTTTGCTGACGGCAATCGGACACGAAATGGCGCACGTTCGACGGCGTGATTATTTATTTAACCTTTGTTTTGAAATTTTGAATATATTCGTCGGCTTTCATCCGGCGGTTTGGTTTATCAAAAGAAAAATCGCCGAAACACGCGAGATGGCGGTTGACGAAATGGTGACGGAAAAACTGCTCGACAAAACAGCGTATTCGCGTTCGCTGTTACAACTTTCGTCGGAGTTTGTTTCTCAAAACCGAACTTATTCGCTCGGTATGAACGACGGTTATATTCTGGAAAAGCGCATCAACAATTTGATTTTTTACAAAACTGAAAAAAGTGTTTGGAAAACAGTTTTGGCAACGCTTTCGGCGGCACAGATTTTTATCATTGTCGTTTTCATTTCCATCGGTTTTTCCTTCAACCGTCACTCTCCGACAATGACCGATTTTATATCCGGCAGATGGAAACTTTTTATTAAATCGGCGAAAGATAAAAGTCCGACAAACGACGCTTCGGCAAATCTTTTTCTCCAAATTTCCGATGGCGAGTTAAGCGGAAAAGCAGTTGTTTTTAATCGGGAGCAGTCGAAGGAATTTACCTTAATTGAGCCGACGCTCGATGATACGCAGTTTTCGTTCAAGGTCGATAACGGCGAAGAAATTCTCGAAGGCAAACTCAACCGCGAACCGGAAGGCTTTTCGGGGTCGTGGATTTCAACCGAAAGCAATCAGTATGGTTCGCTTCAAATATCGAGGTAAATTTTTATGAAAAAAATATTAATGATTATCGCTTTTTTATTTTTGTTCCAAACCTTTGTTCAGGCGCAAAATCCGCCGCTCGTTTTCAAAAACGTCACCGTCATTGACATGACCGGAAAACCGCTGCAAGCCGCGATGACTGTTGTTATAGAAGGAAACAGCATCACAAAAATCGGCACAACGGCGAAAACGAAAATCCCGAAAAACGCGCAGGTAATTGACGCGAGCGGCAAATTTTTGATTCCCGGTTTGTGGGATATGCACGTTCATTTGTCGGCAACTAAAACACCGTTTCCGTTATTTATCGCTAACGGCGTTCTCGGCGTTCGGCATATGGGCGGCAACTTGAAACAGGTTTATGAATGGCGCGAGCAGGTTAGACAAGGAAAATTGCTAGCGCCGCGCATCGTTTCTTGCGGCGTGGTCGCGGACGGCGCGGACGACGGCGATTGGTCAATCGAAACATTGACTGCCGAGCAAGGTCGTAAAACCGTAACGATTAACAAAAATCAAGGCGCGGATTTTATCAAAGTTTATGACGGCTCCCGCAACGCTTATTTCGCCCTTGTCGAAGAAGCGAAACGGCAGCGCATTTCGTTTGCCGGTCACGTTCCGATTGCCGTCACTTCGTTTGAAGCGTCGGATGCCGGACAACGCAGTTTTGAGCATTTAGGCAATATTCTCAGAAGCAGTTCGACACTTCCGGCAAATGAAATTGAGCGGCGCGCCGACGCTCTGGTAAAACCGAGCGGCAAGCCCGGCGATTTTTCGCATATTCCCGCCCGCATCGCCGAGCAAACGAAAATCGAATTGGCGACTTATGACCGGCGAAAAGCCGAACAATTATTCGCCCGCTTTGTCAAAAATCAGACTTGGCAAGTTCCGACGCTGGAAATCAAACGAGTTCTTTCCTACGTTGACGACGGCAGCTTTTACAACGACCCGCGAATGAAATACATTCCGGCGGCTGAGTTGGAAAGTTGGAAACCGGAGAACGCTTTTTTCCTGAAGTATCGCACGCCTGAATTTATCCGCGTCAAGAAGCTGCTTTACGAGAAAGAATTTGATTTGGTGAGAGAGATGCACCGTGCCGGAGTTAAGTTTATGCTCGGCACGGACATTCCCGCCTATTACGCTTACACGGGTTTTACCGTTCACGACGAACTCGCTTTATTCGTGCAAGCCGGATTTACGCCGCTCGAAGCACTTCAAACCGCGACCATCAATCCGGCGAAGTTTCTCGGTTTGGAAAAGTCGCTCGGCACAGTTGAAAAAGGAAAAATAGCGGATTTGGTTTTACTCGACGCTAACCCGCTCGAAAACATCACCAATACAAAAAAGATTTCCGCCGTCGTAGTCGGTGGAAGATATTTGTCGAAGGAAAAGTTACAAGAAATGCTTCGCGGCAATGAACAGCATTAGATGGTAAGGAGTTCGCGGAAAAACAAAGTTAAAATTTTTATACAAGTTTCTTACCTTTTGCACCGCAACCGCAGGCGGAGCCGCACGACTGTTTTGGTGAAAATGCCTTAATCTTTCCGAAGATTATTTTCCCGACATACAGAAAGGCAAGCAAAATTATCGTTCCGACAATGATTGTTTGAAAATCCATAGCTTTTTTAAATTACGAATTACGAAATTACGAACTACGGAAATTCTCTAATTCGTAATTCGTAATTGATTTTATCCAAATCCTAAAAGTCTTCCGCCTTGATAAGTCAGAAATGCCGCTAGATAAGCCAACACCGTCATATATCCAACCATAAAAAGCGTCCACGTCCACGAGTTTGTTTCGCGGCGAACTACGGCGACCGTTGACATACATTGAATTGCCAGAACAAAAAAGACCATTAAAGTCAAAGCGGTAAGAGGCGTCCACGCGCGCGTTCCGTCGTCTTTTTTTGCATCGCGGACGGCTTGCATCAAAGTTTCCGATTCTTCATTTTCATCTTTGCCGACGTTGTAAATAATGCTCAGTGTCGAAACTAAAACTTCCCTTGCGGCGAACGACGCAATCAGCCTAAAGCCGATTTTCCAATCAAACTCCAAAAGTTGAATAAC
>MWVX01000599.1_pt1 | contig 11685 bp, 9 predicted proteins | sample 1047311 | NCBI WGS metagenome assembly MWVX01 (sample SAMN06349984, study PRJNA376086) | soil metagenome | isolation source: MtG-4 sample Antarctic (ecotone) soil | place: Antarctica | collected 2015-01-13
CATTGAAATGGGGAACGCATCCATCGGGGACATTCATGTCTTTTGCGTCGCCGACGAAGTTCAGGTCCTCGCTTCTGTCCGACACTCTGCGCGCCGAAGGTTACGAAGTGCAGACTGCCGTCGACGGCACAGAAGCTCGCGCTGGGCGACCCGCGCTACGATCTGATCATCGCAGACGCGCGTATGCCGAACCTTGATGGCTGGCGCCTAATCATGGAAGCACGCGCAGGAGGATTCATTGGAAAGGTGATCGTTTTCTCCGCCCTCATGGACGACCACGAGCGCCAACGTTACCGCTACCTTGAGATCGACAGATTTTTGGAAAAACCGCGAAATCAGGCGAGCTCGTGCGGGCTGTGAAAGAGACGGTCGGCACAGCGGGGTAACAGGACTCCAGACGCGCATCGTCGGGCGGATGGATCAGGCGCAGTGGAAGCACCTTTCAGTGTGTCATGCATTTTGCCCGGATACGGAGCGTCTGCCCTCGGCAATTCCGAGGGGTATTCGCCAACGAGGCGCCCTCTCCAGTGTTCCAATTCCGCGTATGCACGTTCTGATTTGGGAAGTGCATGCAGGCTGTAGGACAGATCACGTTCGCTCCGCATTGATGCTCCGACGTGACGCTCAGCAGCGGTTAGGGAGGCTGGGCACGATCAGAAACAGCCGGACCGAACAGCGATTTGCCCGTGCGTTTAAAGCGCATAGTAGAGTGGATGCCCGATCTCCGCGAATGACCTACGATGTTGCTATCGTAGGTCTCGGCGCGATGGGCAGCGCGATCGCAGCGCATTGCGCAGCGCGCGGCGCCCACGTCATTGGGCTGGAACAATTCGAACGTGGCCACGAGCTAGGCGCATCGAGCGGAAAAACGCGCCTGATTCGAACGGCCTACTTCGAGGACGTTGCGTACGTGCCACTCGTGCAGCGCGCATATGAGTTATGGCGAGAACTTGAGCGCGCATCCGGTGAGGAGCTTCTGCGGAGGATAGGTGTGCTCTACGTTGGCGAAGAGGGCAGTAACGTGATCGAGGGCACGCAACGAGCGGCGCGCCAGCATAGGCTGCCGATCGAGTCCTTCAGTGGGCATCAGGTAACAAGCCGGTATCCGAATTTAAAGCTCTTGCCGGAAGAAGTTGGTCTTTTTGAAAAAGAGGCGGGAGTGCTCAATCCAGAACGCGCGAACGATGTGCATCAGAAACGCGCGGAAGCAACGGGAGCGGAGTTTCGCTTTTGCGCTGCAGTCAAGGGTTGGGATTTCGCTGGTTCGAAGATCCGGATGCGTTTGCAAGATGGCGCTCGCGTCAAGGCCCGGAAGGTGGCGCTCGCGCTTGGGCCGTGGTTTCAGGCAACGCTCCTGGCACTCGGAGTGCCGCTGCGTGTGCAACGCAATGTGCAGGCCTGGTTCACACCCGGGACAGACGCGTATGACGCCGGGAAATTCCCTGCGTTCCTCCTCAACCGCCGCGGCTTGCCTGCGCCGCTCTACGGTTTCCCGGATTTCGGCGATGGCGTGAAGGCCGCGTTCCACGGCTTCGGTGAATTGACGGACCCGGATCACGTCGACCGCGAGGTGAACGCCGGGCGCGACATCGAGCCGCTCGTGCGCGCGATGGAGATGTGGATGCCGGGGTCAGCCCGCACGTTCCGTGCTGCGAAGCCCTGCATGTACTCACTGACGCCGGATGAGAACTTTGTCGTGGACCGTCATCCGCGGCACGCAAACGTGCTGCTCTGTGGCGGTTTTTCCGGTCACGGGTTCAAATTCGCGCCCGTGATCGGCGAGATCGCGGCCGATCTCTTGCTCGAGGGTGGCTCCAGGCATCCAATTGAGTTTCTCTCGTTACGGCGATTCCAGGCATGAACAATCAGCGCATCCTTTTGCTGAGCACCTCGACGGTCCACGGCAGCGGCTAGCTCGACTATGCAGAGCGCGAGGTGAAGGATTTTCTCGGGAACATTGGTAACATTGCACTCATCTACATGACAGCGTGTTGCGTGATTTGAAACGTGCCGCTGGAGCAAGGCGACGTTCGACCGAGAGACGTCGCTGGCGACCGAACCAAACCCACACTTTCGTTTGACTAGAGACATGCGTCTCGTCAACATATGCCAGTGTAATATATGGCTTCGCCAATCCTCGAACGTGAACTGAAGAAGGGCAGCGCGGAGTTGTTGATCCTCTCCCTGGTCGAAGATCGGCCGCGGCATGGTTATGAGATTGGGCAGTTGATCGAGCTCCGGTCGCGCGGCGCTTTGCGTTTCAACGTCGCATCGCTTTACCCGCTGCTTTACCGGCTGGAGAAGCGCGGCTGGATCCGCGGGCGCTGGGTGGAGAAGGCCGGACAACGGAGGCGCCGATATTACCGCCTTACTCCTGCAGGCAGGAAAGTTCACGCTGCGCAACGTGACGGTTGGCGGGAATTTGTGGAAGCAATCAGCCTCATCACAGGAATTCAGCATGCCTGATTTTAAAGAGGAGATCAGGAAGCGGCTGGCTCAGCTACGTCTCTCGCCCATGCGCGAGCACGAAATCATCGAAGAGCTGTCGCAACATCTGGAGGACGAATACGAGAACTCGTTGCGCGGGAGGGTGACGGAGGAGGAAGCCTTCCAGGCGGTGCTACTCCGCCTCGACGAAAGCAATTTGTTAGGCCCGGAGCTAAACCGCGTCGAGGTGCAGACGGCGCAGGAATCAACCGCAACAGGAGGAGAAAGGAAAAGCAATATGTTTGCAGATTTAGGGCAGGACTTCCGCTATGGGCTGCGGATGCTGGTGCGCGCGCCGGCCTTCACCACCATCGCAGTGCTCGCACTCGCGCTCGGGATTGGCGCGAACAGCGCGATCTTCAGCGTAGTGAACACGGTCCTACTGCGGCCACTACCCTACAAGAATCCCGATGCCCTCATGATGGTCTGGGAGAACGCTACGCACCTGGGCTTCCCCATCAATACGCCGTCGCCAGCCAATTTCATCGACTGGCGGGAGCAGAACACTGTCTTCGAAGGCATGGCCGCAATGGCACAGAGCAGCTTCAACCTGACCGACGTGGGTGAGCCAGAGCGGTTCACTGGACGACGAGTCTCGGCCAATCTGTTCTCCTTGTTAGGCGCGGAGCCGCAGTTAGGTCGCACGTTCCGACCGGAGGAGGATAAACCCGGCACGCGTGTTGCCATCCTGGGCTATGGAATGTGGCAGAGGCGTTTCGGCGGCGATGCGAGCATCATCGGGCGCGCGATAAATCTGAACGGCGAGCTTTATACGGTCGTCGGCGTGATGCCGAAGAGCTTTGTCGAGATTCCGAGTTTCGACAATTGGAAGGACCAGCTCTGGGTGCCGATCGCGTTTAGCTCGGAAGAAGCCACCCAGCGCGGTAATCACTTCCTGGAGATTCTCGCGCGGCTGAAGCCGGGCATCACGCGCCAGCAAGCTCAGGCCGAAATGGACACGATCGCGGCGCGTCTGGCGCAGCAATATCCCGACTACAACACGCGCATCGGCATCATCGTGAAGCCGCTGCATGAGCAGGTGGTGGGGAACATCAAGGGAGCGTTGATTGTCCTGCTTGGCGCCGTCGGTTTCGTCCTTCTGATCGCGTGCGCGAACGTGGCCAATTTGCTGCTCGCGCGGGCGGCCGTTCGGCAGAAAGAGATCGCGTTGCGTTTGGCGCTCGGTGCGAGTCGCTCGCGTCTTACTCGTCAGTTCCTGACGGAGAGCGTCTTGCTTGCTGCGATCGGCGGCGGTGTGGGACTACTGTTCTCCATCGTCGGGATCAACGTGCTCAAGACTTTCATTCCCGACACGATTTCTCAGGCTCAATCCATCACCGTCGACGGAAAGGTGCTGATCTTTACCCTGCTGATCTCACTTGTGACTGGAGTGATCTTCGGCCTCGCCCCAGCAACGCAAGCCTCGAGTTTCAATCTAAACGATACGTTAAAGGAAGGCGGCCGAGACTCCGGTGCGAGCAGTCGCGGGAACCGAATCCGGAACCTGCTCGTGATCAGCGAAGTGGCGATTTCTTTCGTGCTCCTGATCGGAGCCGGCTTGTTAATCAATAGCTTCCTCCATTTGCGGAATCTCGATCCGGGATTCCGTGCCGACCATTTGCTGACGATGAAGGTCGTCCTGCCGGAACTGAAGTATCCAGACAAACAGCGACGCGCACCTTTCTATGAAGAAGTGCTGCGTCGGGTGCGAAGCTTGCCCGGCGTCGAGTCGGTGGCGTTCGGCGGAAACCTGCCTTTCACCTACAACGGCGATTCCATCTTCATCTCAATTGAAGGCCGCCCCGACCCTGCGCCCGATCAACAGGTGGACGTGGTGACCCGAGTCGTTAGTCCGGGCTATTTCCATACCATGGGCATCCCGCTGGTGCAGGGCCGGGACTTCGACGAACAGGACAAAGTCGACAGCACACAATTGGTCGTCATTACCCAAAAAACCGCGCGGCATTTCTGGCCCGGCGAAAACCCGATCGGCAAACGATTGAAGCCGGGATCAAGCACGTCGGAGAGCCCGTGGCGCGAAGTCGTCGGAGTGGTGAAGGACGTCCGGCAAAATGACTTCCTCGCCGAGCCGAAACTGCAGATGTATCTCGCTCACACCCAGACAAACGCTTTCGCGCCGAATGCCCTCGTGGTCCGCACCACGGTCGATCCGCTCAGCCTGGCGGCGACGGTGCGGCGCACGATTTGGGAGGTCGACAAGGATCAGCCGGTCTCGGACATCGACACCATGGAAAGCATCGTCTCCCACGCCGTCGCGCGGCAGCGCTTTAGCATGGTGTTGTTAGGCGTGTTCGCCACGCTTGCGTTGGTCCTGGCCGCGGTCGGCATTTACGGAGTGATGAGCTACTCGGTCGCGCAACGCACGCGCGAGATCGGCATTCGCATGGCGCTCGGCGCGCAGCGCAGTGACGTCTTGAAGATGACGGTAATGCAAGGGCTGAAGCTCGTGCTGACTGGCGTCGTAATCGGCCTTGCTTCCGCCCTCTTACTCACCCGCGTGATGGCCAGCCTGCTGTTTGGCGTTAGCGCGACCGACCCGGCAACGTTCCTGAGCATCTCACTCGTTCTGACGACGGTCGCGGTTCTGGCCAGCTACATTCCCGCGCTCCGGGCCATGAAGGTCGATCCGATGGTCGCGTTGCGGTGTCAATAGCGTGACTCTGCGCGCGCCAGATTGTAACTAACGGGACAGTAGCGTCAGACAGGGTTAGCACCGTTCGCGAAGGATTGGGTCAAAGAAGTGCGGCGTGTTCCTGTCGCCGCTCGCGCTCAGAGATGTCGACTCACTTACTTCGCCGACGAAATTAAGTACCAGTCGAAACGGAGGGTCACCATGTCGGCTGGCTTTTCGAGTTCAGCTTTCCCGACGACGTAAATGTAGGGCTGATCAGGCAATCCACTTCCAGCTAAGACGGACAAAGGCAGAGCGAGCCATGCGAGCAGAACAGACTTCATAGCCCGAAGGGTGACCGAATCGGTTCGCGGCGGCCAGATTTCAGCGTGCGCTTGAAGTATTGACCTTCCTTCAAACCCGCCCAAGCTCGCGTGATGCCCACATCCACATCCAACACGTTAGTTCAACCGTACCTCTTCTTCGGCGGCCAGTGCGAAGAGGCGCTTGAGTTTTACCGCAAAGCGCTCCACGCGGAGGTGCAGATGCTCATGCGCTACAAGGAGAGCCCCGATCCAAATCCGGCGATGCCGTCCTGCTTCGACGACAAGGTGATGCACGCCAGCGTCCGGATCGGCGCGACAACGCTGATGGCGTCGGACGGCATGTGCAACGGCAAGCCGACCTTCGAAGGCTTCTCACTTTCGATCGTTGTGGCTGACGAAGCCGAGGCGGACCGTGTCTTCGCCGCACTGGCGGAGGGCGGGCTGGTGACGATGCCGCTCGAGAAGACCTTCTGGGCAGAAAAATTCGGCATGCTGCAGGATCGGTTCGGCGTTGGATGGATGGTGTCCGTGATGCACAAACCGGAAGCCGGCGCGTAGAAAGGAAGGGAGGAGGGCTTGCGGACCCCACCAACTGAAGGATCGTCCGAATTGTGGCGCGGAACTCGTACGAGGTCCGCGGTCTCGTCAAGTGCGGCCGCGCGTTCATCGAACATAGCGCGCGTGATTTCAGAGGTTGGGCGACAATTCGGATTTCCGGGTAAATCCGCCATGGGGCGACTTACCGGTGCCTGACGCGATAGGTGAGAAAGCACTCGTCTCCGACGACCCGCATGTCCGTCAAGGTGCAGCGCACACTCGCGGGCAGGAAATCTTTGCTCACGCCCGTCAGCGTAGGCGCATCGCGGCCGCCGAAAAGGTAGGGGGCGATCGTGAGATTCAGTTGATCGACTAGATCGAGCTCGAGCATGGAACGAAAGAGCGCGGCGCCGCCTTCGCACGCCACCGACCGCACTTTGTATTCCCTTCGTAGCTGCTGCAGCATCCAGACGAGATCAACCTTGTCCGCTTCGCTCAAGTGCAAGGTCGCTTTTTCGCGAAGGGCTTTTTGCGAGGAGCGCGGCATACGCGTCGTCGAAAAAATGAGAATCGGCGCGATCTCTGATTGAAAAAGTTTGAGCGATGGATCAATCCGCCCTTCGTTCGAGAGGACGACACGCAGTGGAGACGGAGTCTGACCGCGCGCGACGCGTTCGTCGCGCAACTCGCCTCGGGGGAGGCCGAGCCGCACATTGTCCTTCTGCAGCGTGCTGTGTCCAATGAGCACCGCATCAGCGAGAGCACGCTGGCGCAACAGATGCAGCTTGTCCTCCCGCGAGGTGAAATCCACCGGCGAATAGTCGCGCGTAGTGATCTTTCCATCCGCCGTCATCGCGAAGGTGGCGGCGACGAACGGGCGGCGAATTTGGGAGCGGCCTTGCCGCTCCGACGGTTGGGGCACGGAGGCGCTTCCTGCATCCTTGCTCTTGGCGGGTCGGCGCGTTGACGCCGCTGCCACATCCTTACTTTTCTAAAAATTCGGCATGCTGCAGGATCGGTTCGGCGTTGGATGGATGGTGTCCGTGATGCACAAACCGGAAGCCGGCGCGTAGAAAGGAAGGGAGGAGGGCTTGCGGACCCCACCAACTGAAGGATCGTCCGAATTGTGGCGCGGAACTCGTACGAGGTCCGCGGTCTCGTCAAGTGCGGCCGCGCGTTCATCGAACATAGCGCGCGTGATTTCAGAGGTTGGGCGACAATTCGGATTTCCGGGTAAATCCGCCATGGGGCGACTTACCGGTGCCTGACGCGATAGGTGAGAAAGCACTCGTCTCCGACGACCCGCATGTCCGTCAAGGTGCAGCGCACACTCGCGGGCAGGAAATCTTTGCTCACGCCCGTCAGCGTAGGCGCATCGCGGCCGCCGAAAAGGTAGGGGGCGATCGTGAGATTCAGTTGATCGACTAGATCGAGCTCGAGCATGGAACGAAAGAGCGCGGCGCCGCCTTCGCACGCCACCGACCGCACTTTGTATTCCCTTCGTAGCTGCTGCAGCATCCAGACGAGATCAACCTTGTCCGCTTCGCTCAAGTGCAAGGTCGCTTTTTCGCGAAGGGCTTTTTGCGAGGAGCGCGGCATACGCGTCGTCGAAAAAATGAGAATCGGCGCGATCTCTGATTGAAAAAGTTTGAGCGATGGATCAATCCGCCCTTCGTTCGAGAGGACGACACGCAGTGGAGACGGAGTCTGACCGCGCGCGACGCGTTCGTCGCGCAACTCGCCTCGGGGGAGGCCGAGCCGCACATTGTCCTTCTGCAGCGTGCTGTGTCCAATGAGCACCGCATCAGCGAGAGCACGCTGGCGCAACAGATGCAGCTTGTCCTCCCGCGAGGTGAAATCCACCGGCGAATAGTCGCGCGTAGTGATCTTTCCATCCGCCGTCATCGCGAAGGTGGCGGCGACGAACGGGCGGCGAATTTGGGAGCGGCCTTGCCGCTCCGACGGTTGGGGCACGGAGGCGCTTCCTGCATCCTTGCTCTTGGCGGGTCGGCGCGTTGACGCCGCTGCCACATCCTTACTTTTCTGCGCCAAAGCTGTGCTCGAGCGTTGCCACCTCGTGACGCATCTCGCGCATCTTGATGTGACCGGCAGTTCCGCTCGGCCGGTAAAGGAAATACACGATCGCGCCTGGCAGGGCACAAATAACAATGATGAGGAAGCTGAGCGAGCCGATTAGATTCGCAACGCCTGCGCGCACGCCGGCAAGATTGTGCAGGAGAATCTGGAGAACAATTTCGCGCCAGCCCGCGCCGCCGAAGCTGATAGGCAAAGACGAGATTGTTCGCTCGATCGGCATAATCGCGAAAAAGTCGATTACCGGTACTGGCGTCGGCGGGGTCGCGCGCACGTCTTCGGCGTGCAACGCGTAAGCCACGCAAAGGAAGGTCGTGAACGTGCCGAGGTGCGCGACGAGCGACATGCCGAACGCAACCAGTGTTGCTTTCCAGTGACGGGCGTAAAGGTGATAGGCGGCTGAGACTTCGAGCAGCTTGTCGCGTCCGGGCATCCGTTGCGGCAGCCAATCAAACAAGTTGAACCCACTGACGACAAACGACGTCACGAGCGCGAGAATGGAACTTCCGAGGACAACGAGGAGGACGTAAAGCAAGCGGCGCGTCTCGGGCAATTGCGCGAGCCAGTGGTAGCGCAGGAAAATCAGCACGCCCGTAATGCTGATCAGGGCAACGAGGCCGATGACCCGATCGAAGAGGACAGCGAGGAGCGCTCCTGCCTTTTTATCCGGGGTCTCTTTCAAGAGCAGGTAGCTCTTGATGATATCGCCGCCAGTTCCGCCAGGCATGAACTGGTTGTAAAACATGCCGATGAAAAACAGCCCGCCGACCCGCAGGTTGCTCAGCCGAATACCTTGCACCCGCAGCAGGACTTGCCAGCGCACCGCGGCTGCAAGCTCGACGATGAGGTAGGCAAAAACGCCGAGGGCGATCCACCAGTAGTTGGCGAGACGAAGCGCGGTTGCCATTTGCGCGCGCTTGGCGGGATCGCGGAAGACAAAGTAGAGCAACGCGAGCGTGACCGCGACCTGCGCGCCGCTGAGCAGTGTTTTTTTCATTCGGGGAAGTGCTGTTTCCAGATCGCCACGGAGCGGCGGATCTCATCGACCGTTTTGCGCGGGCTCATTTCCCAGACAAACAAACAGCTCCGAGGCAGGAGCGGCACAAGATTATGGAGATCAACGTGACCGGCAAACGGCGGTTGGTGGTCCTGACCAGGCCAGATCACATCCTGAAGATGGCAACCGAATGCCCGACGCCCGATCAGCCGGAGCCACTCCTCATGGTCTAAAAATCCGAGGTTCTCTTTGATCTGGATGTGCCCGAAATCGTGCCAGTAACCGGCGAACGGTGAATTCAATTCGTCGAGCAACGCGGGAAGCTCGCGCTCGTTAGGCATCTCCTCGTAACCGCGCCGGCCTTCAATGCCGAGGCGAATGTTCCTGGAGCCGGCGTACTCGACGATCGGCTTCAAGCATTCTTTCACCCGCTCGAGGTGCCACGCTGCGCCTTCCTCTCGCCGCTTCACTGCCTTGATTTTCCGGCGAACATAACTGCGCGAGAGGAGTTGGCCGTTCTGCGCGAGCGCGATCAGCTCGTCTGTAATCGGATTCATCGGTACGTCGCCACAATGGAGGACGACAAAAGGTGCACCGAGTCGCGCCGCAAAATCGATTGTTCGGAAGGTCTGCTTCACCGCGCGTTCACGTTCGGCGGACGTGCCGGCGGAGAACTTGGGACCATCCGGCGACGCCTGCGTCACCTCCAATGGTAGAGGGCAGAAGTTATGCAAGCTACTGAACGTCACTTCGCCGGCTTCATACATCTTCTGAATTCCGGGCATCAGCGAAATGCGAATGCCGTGGCCCAGCTCAATATGATTGAAGCCGATCGCGTCTTTTATTTCCCGCAGCATGTCGTCCCCGGCTTTGTGGCGCCCGGAGTTCCAGCAGGTCGAAAAGGAAATCATTCCCGCGCGTCAATGAACCGAGACCGGCGCGGGTGCCGGTTCCGGCGCAGGAGCAGTCTCGACCGGAACTCCGTCGACATTGCGCTTCGCGAGATTCATCACAAACAAGGCTCCGGCGCCGAAGAAAACGGAAGCGACCGCGAGCGCGGCCCGCATGCCGATCAGATCTGATAAGCCGGTGGTGAGCAGGCCCGCGATCGGCATCAAGCCGAAGAAGCTCAAGCCGAAGACGGCGGAGATTCGTCCGCGCAAATGGGCGGGGGCGCGCTCCTGCACGATTGTGCCGGCCAAGCCGAAGTTCAGCGACAAAGCGATGGCGAGTATGCCCATGGCAATCGCCGTCAATGTGAAATCCGCGACGCGGGACATCGCGAAAAGGGCGCACGACACCACGACCGCGGCATCGATTGTTCGGAAGGTCTGCTTCACCGCGCGTTCACGTTCGGCGGACGTGCCGGCGGAGAACTTGGGACCATCCGGCGACGCCTGCGTCACCTCCAATGGTAGAGGGCAGAAGTTATGCAAGCTACTGAACGTCACTTCGCCGGCTTCATACATCTTCTGAATTCCGGGCATCAGCGAAATGCGAATGCCGTGGCCCAGCTCAATATGATTGAAGCCGATCGCGTCTTTTATTTCCCGCAGCATGTCGTCCCCGGCTTTGTGGCGCCCGGAGTTCCAGCAGGTCGAAAAGGAAATCATTCCCGCGCGTCAATGAACCGAGACCGGCGCGGGTGCCGGTTCCGGCGCAGGAGCAGTCTCGACCGGAACTCCGTCGACATTGCGCTTCGCGAGATTCATCACAAACAAGGCTCCGGCGCCGAAGAAAACGGAAGCGACCGCGAGCGCGGCCCGCATGCCGATCAGATCTGATAAGCCGGTGGTGAGCAGGCCCGCGATCGGCATCAAGCCGAAGAAGCTCAAGCCGAAGACGGCGGAGATTCGTCCGCGCAAATGGGCGGGGGCGCGCTCCTGCACGATTGTGCCGGCCAAGCCGAAGTTCAGCGACAAAGCGATGGCGAGTATGCCCATGGCAATCGCCGTCAATGTGAAATCCGCGACGCGGGACATCGCGAAAAGGGCGCACGACACCACGACCGCGGCGATGGTCATAAAGCGAAAGCGCAGCGAACGCGCAACGCTCAGCAATCCAAGAGATCCGGTCAGCGATCCGATCCCCGAAACCGCCATGAGCAAGCCCATGCGGTCGGGCCCGAGGTGGAGAATGTTCCGGACATAAAGAGGCAACATCACGGATAAGAACGGAAAGATGAAAATAGTCGTTAGGGCAATCAATCCAATCATGCAAAGGATCGTGCGGTCCTGGCGGACGTAGCGCAGTCCTTCTTTGAAACCGCTGCGGCGTTGCTCCTCCTCCTCGGCCGTTCCCACTTTGCGCGCGGGAAGCGAGATCAGCGCAATCATAAGCGCGAAAAAGGAAGCGGCGTTCACGAAAAAAGCGGAGGCCGCGCCAACCCAGGCGACGAGCATTCCGGCAACGGACGGACCCACCAGACGCGAGCCGTGGAAGACCGAGCGATCAAGCGCGACCGCAGTGGCGATCTGCTCGCGCTGGACCAGCTCAGGAACAAGCGCCGAGATCGCCGGCATCTCAAACGCAATACAAACCCCGAGACAAGCCGCGAGCACGATGACGTGCCAAATCTGAATCAGTCCGGTCAGCACGAGAGTGCCAAGGAT
>MWVX01000601.1_pt1 | contig 11666 bp, 8 predicted proteins | sample 1047311 | NCBI WGS metagenome assembly MWVX01 (sample SAMN06349984, study PRJNA376086) | soil metagenome | isolation source: MtG-4 sample Antarctic (ecotone) soil | place: Antarctica | collected 2015-01-13
TACCATAGGTGGCAGTGGTTATGATTACTTATCCAGTATCTCCCAAACTTCCGATGGCGGGTATATTTTAGGAGGATCTTCTGATTCCGGGATTTCAGGCGATAAAACAGAAGCAAGCCTTGGCGGTGATGATTATTGGGTGGTCAAGCTAAACAGTTCTGGCAGTATAGAATGGCAGAATACCATAGGTGGCAGTGGTTATGATTACTTATCCAGTATCTCCCAAACTTCCGATGGCGGGTATATTTTAGGAGGATCTTCTGATTCCGGGATTTCAGGCGATAAAACAGAAGCAAGCCTTGGCGGTTATGATTATTGGGTGGTCAAACTAAATAGTTCAGGCTCTATTGAATGGCAGAATACCATTGGTGGGAACGACTATGATCTTTTATACAGTATCGCCCAAACTTCCGATGGGGGGTATATTTTAGGCGGATCTTCTGATTCCGGCATTTCAGGCGATAAAACTGAAATAAATCTTGGTGATTCTGATTATTGGGTTGTAAAACTATACCCCGATGCCGGTGCAGATATCTGCTCATTACCTGTTTCATTCACCAGCACACCGCTCACTACACAAGCAGGGTTGCAATGGTCGGCAGTAGCAGAGGCAGTAAAATACCGTGTGCGCTATAAACCTGTTGGTACTGCTGTTTGGGAGTATGATTATGCAAGCGACGGCAAAAATCAAATTGTATTAAATGACTTAACCTGCAATACAGAATATGAATGGGGCGTAATAACAATTTGCGCAACTGATGGAAGCATCACTTCGGAATATTCTGCTTCATCATTTTTTACAACTGCAGTTTGCAGAATTGGTGATGATTTATCTAATGATATTTCTCTTTATCCCAACCCTGCAACAGATAATTTATTTATTGAGCTGGAGGCAACAAATTATGATGATGTTACGCTTGAAATATTCGATGCGCTTGGAAATAAGGTTGAAGATTTCAGCTACAAAGCTGATGCATTACTTACGGTAGATATTTCCGATTTATCAAATGGAATTTACCTGCTGAATATATCAAATGCACAATTCAGTAAATCAATGAAGTTTATAAAGCAATAATTTGATTTAAGGTCTGACGGTGCAGTGTCGTCAGGCCTTCACTGAAGTTCGAACATTATATTAATTATTCAGTAACGCCGCACTTAGTAGCGCTTACACGGCATATAATTATTAACGTAGAATTCAAGGAATTTTATTTTTGTGCTGATGGCTTTGTCAGAAATGCAAAAGTGGACTGAGGCGGAACGGCTTGCATTTCGCTGGCAAAAAAACAGCTTTATTAAAATTCAAGGAAAGAATTTACAACCTTGTTTTTTTGTTTCTTTTGCATCAAGGCAAAAAGAAAAATGAATTCAATAAGGAATTTCCGCTTTTGACTTGATTTCAAAGGTGGAGCAAAAGATCAAGGCTGCTTAAAAATGCAAGCAAAACTTACGTCATTGATTTGCTACAAAAAGAAAAAGGCTGGCACAATATGTTTCAAATCATTTTCAAATATTAGCCGTTAATCTGTTCGCTATCCAGATCATAATATTCAAGGTGCGGGCTGCTTTCTTTTTTCGCTGCAAGGGCAGGCGCTGCAAATCAATTCCTTGTTTTGCAATGCATTTTTAAAAGGCCGGCCTAAAGCACCCGTTTGTTCCCGCACGGGCATATAATTATTGACGTAGAATTCAAGCAATTTTATTTTGTGCCGATAGCTTTGTGCAGCAATGCAGAAGTGAAGCCCAGCGAAACGGCTTGCATTGCAGCCAAATAAGATGAACAACACGTTAATCTTAATCACTCTCCATTGCAACTCACCTTACCTACTTAAATCCCGGCTTTCCTATTTTTGCGTTCGTTATGAAAAACATATTTCTGACAGCGGCGATTTTAATGGCAATCATAGTTTCGCTGTGCTGCACGCTTAAAAGCAAGACGGATCAAAATACAACAGCAATCAGGGATACTTCTGTAACAGAAGATACAATTTACTATTCCGCTGAGAAACATTTGAAAAATGTTCGCCAATTAACATATGGCGGTGATAATGCAGAAGGATATTTCAGTTTTGATGACAAAATGATTGTTTTTCAGCGAAGGAACGCAAATGAGAGTATTCCGTGTGATCAAATCTATTATGGCAATTTACCAAAAGATAATAGTCGCTTCGAATATAAATTGCTGAGCACGGGAAAAGGCAGAACAACATGTTCATATTTTTTGCCGGGTGATGACAAAATTTTATATGCCTCCACACATGCAAAAGTGGATACGTGCCTACCTGATCCGGATCGCAGCAAAGGTTATTTGTGGGGAGTATACGATTCATATGAAATTTATTATGCCGATTTAAATGGAAATATTTTACAGCAGCTTACCGACAATAACTTTTATGATGCGGAAGCAACCGTTTCACCCAAAAAAGATAAAATAGTTTTTACCAGCAACCGCAGCGGTGATCTTGAATTATGGACTATGAATATTGACGGCAGCAACTTAAAGCAGATTACAAATGAACTGGGTTATGATGGTGGCGCAAACTTTTCACCTGATGGCAGTAAAATTATTTTCCGTGCATCACGCTTTAAAACCGACGAAGAAAAACAGGCTTACAGAGATTTACTTAATCAGCAGTTTGTAAAACCTACTGCAATGGAATTATTTATCTGCAACGCTGATGGCAGCGAATTAAAACAATTAACAAACCTGGGCGGTGCAAACTGGGCGCCTTTTTTTCATCCTTCAGGGAATAAAATAATTTTTTCATCCAACCATCAAACGAAAAGTGTGCCCTTTAATTTATTTATGATAAACATAGATGGAACCGGTTTGGAGCAAATTACCTACGACCAAATCTTCGATGCGTTTCCTATGTTCGCGTATGATGGCAAAAAATTAATTTTCGCCTCAAACAGAAACAGCAAAGGAACAAGAGATACAAATTTGTTTATTGCGGATTGGGTGGAGTAATAAAGTTATGAGTTTGTGGGTTATGAGTCGCGAGCAGAGAGGAATATTAAGTTGCTACGACTTTTAATTGTCACTAAACCGGAAACCTGCATTCATTCCCATAAAATTTAATAACTCCGATTCTGAAGGATTTATGAGTATTGCCCGCCATACAGGCTCGATTGTTATCGAGTATTTTTCTTTTACGGGAATTTGAAACGATAGCCCGAGAATTATTTCATTCGTAGCTCCGAACATGATATCCCGGTTATAAATCCCGTTGTGAATGTCGCCATTGCTGTAGTACGATTTTGTTTTGTTTATTATCGGAACAGATAATTGATATCCGGCAAGAATATAGAAATCTGTTTTCGTTTTTTTATTCATCTCATTGCCGATATAAAATAAAACGGGCACACCGGTTTGTATGTAAGTAGATTTTGTTCTATCGGGGCAAAGGCATTCAACACATTCCAGGGCAATATCAACGTCTGCCCATATCATTAAACATACTCCGCCATAATTTCCAGACTCATGAAAACCCGAAAAATTGATTCCCGATTTAATCTGGTGCTTATGAAAAATTCCGACTGCATAATCAAATTGAAGCGTTCCTCCTAATTGTCCATCAGGAACATCATCATAAAATATCCAGTCGGGTTCAATGCTAACTCCATAGCTTTGAGAATAAGCTGCAGGAAAGAGTGCAATAAATAGAAAGAAAAAACATGAGGCTTTCATACACAAAACTTTTTCGTATCTAAATTACAATTATTTTTATAAACAATTGTCATGCGAACTCTCTTAACACTTCAGCTGCTAATAATTTGTTCTGTATTAAGCTATGCTCAAAACGGGAACTCATCATTAAAAGATGACAACAAATATTATTTCTGGATTTCTGCAGGAGCCGGACCTCATATTCAAACCGACCGGTTTCCTATTGCACTGCAAATGCAGGCTGAAGGGAACTTTGAGATGTTAAACGGAATTGCAACGCTAAGGTATTTACCTGCAAGAGTGCCTTTCATTACCATGTATCCCGTTAGCCATTCAAATGAATATTCACTGCTTTACGGCATTTATCGCAAAAAGAAAGCAGGCGTTATGGTTCACTCTGCCGGACTTTCATATTTGAATGGAAGTAAGGTTAATGATGATGGCGATGAACCTTGGCCATACACATCTCATCCTATCAATACCTTAGGAATCGCACTTCAGTCCACATACTATTTAACCTTTGGTGCAGGTTATGCTTTAGGCTTTGGCGTTTCAGGAAATATAAATCCAGAAATTACCTATGCCGGCATCAATCTTAATTTAGCGTTTGGTTATTTCTATTCAAACCGCTGATGAATTACCTGATTAAATCCCCTTCAATAATTAATGAGGGCAAAATAATTACTGCCGATATTTTAATTAAAAATTCCCGCATTGAAAAAATCGCTCCTGCAATTTCAAGGAAAGAAAAGATAACAGAGATTAACGCTGAAGAATTGTATTTAATGCCCGGAATTATTGACGACCAGGTGCATTTCAGGGAGCCGGGGCTAACGCACAAGGGAGATATTTATAAGGAATCACGAGCGGCTGTTGCAGGCGGCGTAACAAGTTTTATGGATATGCCGAATGTAAATCCTCCATCGCTTACACATCAGTTGCTTGAGGAGCGTTACAAGATTGCATCCCAAACATCGCTGGCGAATTATTCTTTTTACATGGGCGTAAGCAATAATAATCTTGATGAAGTATTTAAAACAAATCCTCAAAATGTTTGCGGTGTAAAAATATTTATGGGTTCATCAACAGGAAATATGCTGGTTGATGATGAAAGAGCTTTAGAAAATTTATTCAGAAATTCTCCGGCATTAATTGCCACACATTGCGAAGATGAACAAACGATAAATCGCAATCTTGAAAAATTCAATCAACAGTTTGGTGAAAATATTCCTATAAAATATCATCCGCAAATACGCAACGAAGAGGCATGCTCTACGTCATCATCATTTGCCGTTGAGCTTGCAAAAAAACACGGTACACGGCTGCATATCCTGCATATCAGCACTGCAGATGAATTGCAATTATTCGATACTTCAATTCCCTTAAAAGATAAAAAAATAACTGCGGAAGTTTGTGTTCATCATTTATATTTTGATTCGGATGATTATGAGACGCTCGGAACAAAAATTAAATGGAATCCGGCAATAAAAGATAAGCAGCACAAGCATAAATTGCTGCAAGGATTATTAAACAATAAGCTTGATGTCGTAGCCACCGACCATGCACCGCATACGCTCGCAGAAAAATCAAATCCTTATTCCACCTGCCCATCTGGTGCCCCAATGATTCAGCATAGTCTGCAGGTAATGCTAACTTTTTATCATAATGGAAAACTATCCCTTGAAAAAATTGCCGAAAAAATGAGCCATGCACCGGCGATTTGCTTTAAAATAAAAGAGCGTGGATTTATTCGTGAGGGGTATTTTGCGGATATGTTTTTACTCGACTTAAATAAACAGATTATTGTTTCGAAGAACAATATTTTTTACAAATGCGGCTGGAGTCCGCTCGAAGGTAAACCATTTAAAGGTGCTATAACACACACTCTTGTAAACGGACATCTGGCATACGTATCGGGAAAATTTAATAATGAAAAAGCTGGGTTCCGGTTACAATTTGAAAAATAATTGCTATTCTACTTCTTCTTCAATTCCTTCCTGCAGCGCCATTTCCCTGCGGTTCTGATTATATATATCCAGGAGAATAAGAAATGCCGAAAGTATAAAAGGCCCGTATAAAATGCCGAGCATTCCAAATAAAGGAATTCCAATAACTACTCCGATAATTGTTATCAACGGATGCGTATCGGCTATTTTTTTCCCTAAGGCCATACGGATAAAATTATCAACTGTAGTAACCAAGAAGTAACCGTAAATCATTATCCCAATGCCTGCCACTGTATTTCCATTTGATAATTCGATAATACCCGCAGGTGTAAAGACAATGGGTGATCCGAACATTGGTATCATGGACAAAAAAGTTGCAATTAATCCCCAGAACCCAGGGTTTGCGATACCAAAAATCCAGAAGCCAATTCCAACCAATGTCCCCTGTATAATTGCAATACATGCCTGCCCGAGAACATTTGAGTAAGTCATATTTTTAAGCTCCCGGCCTAACCTTTTTGAGTTTGCCGGTCTAAAGGGTAAATATTGAACAAGTCCCTGCTCAAACTGCCGGAAATTTCTTACTATAAAGAAGAGCGTAAAATACATAACAACAAGCTGTATAAATGTGTTTGCAGCAGAGCCTAACACGGATGTTGCTGCACCCCCTGCACCTACCTTAATTTCATCAACAATTGTTTGGGTGAGGTTCGGTTCGTTAAATTTTTCCGCCGCAAATTCATTCACATTTTTTAATAAATCCTGTATCACTTCCGGGTTTTGTGCATAATATTGAACCCGGCCAACAATCATCATAACCAGCGCAAATATGGGTAGCACGATGACAAGAAACGAGGCAATTAGAATTACTGTCGTGGCCAGCGATTTATTCCATTTCCTTTTTTCCTGCAAATAGATATTTACGGGCCTGAATATGAGGTAAATCATAATCGCTGCAAGCAATCCGCTTACTATTATTCTTAATCCTAATGAAATAACAACAGCAAGCAGAATAATTAAGCACAGTATAATTATGTTTCGCTGCCTGAGCGAGTAGCCAATTGGTGTCATCTTCTTTAATCAAATATTCAGCGAATTTAATGCCGTTGAAGAATTGAAAACCATTTTTTCAAAAATTAATGAGGAGTGAGATAAACTATTTACCGTTTTTTGGCCTGCTTCGTGCGTGAGTCCTTAAGTTTTTGCTGCTGTTTCATGGCGTCCTCAAGGCGCTGCTGAAATTTTGATTTGGTTTGAGGCTTGGTTTTGTGCTCCTGAATTTTGCGATGTATCTCTTCATCATTAATTAAAAATCTTCTTATTCCCCATTGTTGCCCGAATGTCACCACATTTGATACAAAATAGTAATAGGTTAAACCAGCAGGCGAGCTGTTAAGAAAAAACATAAAAAATACGGGCACAATATATTGCATCGTCTTCATTGGGCCAGTAATCTGTGTGGTGTTCTGCATATTCATGCGGATGTACATCAAAGAGCTGATTGTCATCAGCACACAAAAAATACTTAAGTGGCTTCCTAAAAAAGGAATTTCAAAATTCCAGCGTAAAATATCATCGTAAGTTGATAGATCATCTGCCCATAAAAATGGCTCCTGTCGCAATTCAATTGAACCTGGAAAAAAACGGAACATTGCGATCAAAATTGGCATGGACAATAATGTGGGGATACATCCTCCCAACGGGCTGACACCGGCTTTTCGAAACAGTTTTAATTGCTCCTGTCCATATTTACCGGGCTCATCTTTATATTTTTCCCGAAGCTGTGTCATTTCAGGCTGCAGCACACGCATTTTCGCCATTGATAAATATGAGCGATAGGTGAGTGGAGATAGAACGAGCTTAATGATGACTGTCAATAATAAAATAATTAAGCCGTAATTGCTTATAAATCCGCCAAGCCAGTTAAACAGCGGTATAATTGCCCATTTGTTTATGGGCGCAATAATACCCGATCCTGTGGGCACTATTGTTTCCATGCCCAGGTCTAATTCTTTCAATGATTGATAATGGTTTGGCGCAAGATACCATTGCATGGGAAATTCAAATGCCGTCTGATTATTGTAAGCAATATACAATTCAGCATTGCACCGTTTAACGAAACGTGTGCTATCCTCATCAGAAAATACTGAAATATGACCTGTGTTATCAAAGCTGTTTTTTGCAATTAATGAAGTATTAAAAAACTGCTGTTGACAGCTAATCCATTTTACACGTGAATCAAAATCTATTTTACCGTTGGTATTTTTATAATCCACATCCCCGTTGGCATAGCTGAAATACAATTTAGAATACTGGCGCTCATATTCAACATCTTTCTCCTGCTCCTGCATATCATTTTGCCATGATAAAGTGATAATTGGAATTTGAGCAGGAATTAATCCATTAAAGCCGGTAAGTTTGAAATCATAATCAATGAGATATGTCGTGTCGTTGAATGAATAAACTTGCTCTAAAAATTTTCCATCACCTGCATTTACTCTGAATGTAACAGACTTTTTATTTGGGGATGGAATTATATCAAAATATAAATCTTCAGTATTTATCAGCTTATCCGTGTTGTAATAAAAGCTATAATTAAATGAATTACTATCGCCGCTTATTAAGTTGAGGGATCCTCCATTATAGTCTTTAAATTCTTTGAGTTCAGCGGTTTTGATTCTTCCACCTTTGTTTGTAAGCTCAATTTTCAGATGTTCATTTTCAAGCACATAGGTTTGCTCATTTTTATTCATGTAATCTGCAAAAGGGCCGTAAATTGATTTTGTTTTTGCACGATGAATTGAATCTTCTAACTGCTTAATTTCATCCTGCGAAAAATTTTGTAAAACACTATCAGGTAAAGTTATGGTTGACGTTTGCTTTGGCCTTATAAGAGCTGCGCTGTCAAATTCTGGTTGATTGGCTTGCCTAATCGAATCCTCAATATGTTGTTTTTGGACAAGCTCTTCACGTTGTTGTGCAGAAAAACGACTTTGAAATATAAAAAATGCAATTAATAAAATTCCAAGCAGAACAAATCCAGTTACATTATTCCTATCCATCAACTATTCTCTAATGTGAGGCGCAAAGTTAAGTGGCGAAGAGGGGATAACAAAAGATGGCGTCAGGTTGTAAGCGCCGTCATTCTGGTTACTTCTCCAGCCGGCTGCTCTTTCTTATTTTTAAAATCAATTGCTGCTTTTATAAAAGCAACAAATAAAGGGTGAGGGTTTTCAACCTTACTTTTTAGCTCGGGATGAAACTGCACACCGATAAACCAGGGGTGATCTTTTAATTCGATAATTTCTACTAAATTCTGCTGCGGATTAATGCCAGCAGCCATCATTCCGTTATGCTCAAAATCTTTTAAATATTGATTGTTAAATTCATAGCGATGGCGGTGGCGCTCGGTAATAAAACTATCGCGGTAAACCTCATAGGTTTTTGTTTTTTTAAAAACCCTGCAATCATAAGAGCCTAACCGCATTGTGCCGCCCTTGTCTGTAATAGCTTTTTGCTCCTGCATCATATCTATCACAGGATATTTTGTTTTAGGATTCATTTCAGTAGAATGTGCGTCCCCGAATCCTAAAATATTTCTTGCAAATTCAATGACTGCGCATTGCATGCCAAGACAAATTCCGAAAAAAGGTATTTTGTTTTCCCGCACATATTTAATTGCAGTGATTTTTCCTTCAATGCCACGATCTCCAAAGCCCGGTGCCACCAGCACTCCGTTTAAGTCACTTAATTTTTCAGCAATATTCTGTTCTGTTATATGCTCGCTTTGTAACGCAATTACTTTTACCTTGCATTCACTTGCCGAACCTGCGTGAATAAATGATTCCAAAATAGATTTATAAGCATCCTGCAACTCGACATATTTACCAATCAAGCCAACTTTTATTGTTTGTGTAGGATTTTTTAATCTTGATAAAAATTGTTCCCACGTTTTTAAATCAGGCTCACCATGTTTTGCAAGTCTCAGCTTTGTTAAAACAATATCATCGAGATTTTCTTTCGAAAGATTTAGCGGCACATCATAAATTGTCGGCGCATCAATAGCCTCGATAACTGCATTTACGTGGACGTTGCAAAATAGTGCGAGCTTTCTTCGGATTTCTTTTGAAAGCGGTCGCTCGGTTCTACACACGAGAATATCGGGCTGCAAGCCGCTTTCCAGCAACATTTTTACACTATGCTGAGTTGGCTTCGTTTTTAATTCATTTGCGGAGGCGAGATAAGGTATTAATGTAAGATGAACTGTAAGGCAGCGCCTTTCCCCAAGCTTCCATTTTAATTGGCGCACAGATTCAATATATGGCAGCGATTCGATATCGCCTACTGTTCCACCAATTTCAGTAATCACAAGGTCATACTGTCCACTCTCACCCAACAGCAACATTCGCCGCTGAATTTCATCCGTAATATGTGGAATTACCTGCACGGTTTTTCCTAAGTAATCACCTGCACGCTCGCGGTTAATTACAGTCTGGTAAATAGCGCCTGTAGTTACATTGTTTGCCTGCGATGTTTCAATACCTAAAAATCGCTCATAGTGGCCAAGGTCGAGGTCGGTTTCGGCACCATCGTCGGTTACATAACATTCGCCATGCTCATAAGGATTTAACGTGCCCGGGTCAACATTTATGTATGGATCGAATTTTTGAATTGTTACTCTGAATCCTCTTGCCTGAAGGAGCTTCGCTAAAGATGCTGAGAAAATTCCCTTGCCCAAGGAAGATGTTACGCCGCCCGTAACGAAAATGTATCGTGATTTACTGGATTTCATAATGAATCGTTACGGGATATAAAGGTAATAAATTTTGACGATTGCAGATCCACATATTCATTAAACGCCTGTTCATTTAATTTCAAGCTGGGCGTAACTCTTATTAAATCTTCTACCTTTGCGAGGCTATGAATATAGAAATTCTAAAGAGCAAAATACATCGTGTAAAAGTTACTGAGGCAAATTTGAATTATATCGGCAGCATTACAATTGATGAAGATCTGATTGATGCCGCTAATCTTATTGAAAATGAAAAAGTGCAGGTATTAAATATTTCCAATGGCGAGCGGCTCGAAACGTATGTAATTAAAGGGGAGCGTGGCTCAGGAATTATTTGCATGAACGGGCCTGCTGCACGGAAAGTGGTGCCCGGCGATATAGTAATTATCTGCGCATTTGCCTCCATGGATATGGAAGAAGCCCGCACATTTAAACCCACCATTATTTTTCCTGATACCGAAACGAATTCCCTCAGGTAAGTGGCAAAGAAACTTCTTATCAATATACTCAAATTTGCCGTTTTCCTTTCGCTTGGATTATTCTTGTTGTGGCTGATTACAAAAGACTTTACTGAAGATGATAGAAACAAGCTTGGCGAAGCGTTTCGCAATGCGAATTACTGGTGGGTTGCTTTTTCAGTTGCCATTGGAATATTCAGCCATATTGTGCGGGCGCTTAGATGGAAAATGATGCTCGAACAGTTAGGCAGAAGTCCGCGACTGCTCACCACTTTTTATTCAGTGATGATCGGCTATCTTGTGAATATGGCTGTGCCCCGCCTTGGGGAAGTAACACGCTGCGGAATTATTCAGCGCTATGAAGGTATTGGCTTCGATAAATCAATCGGAACAATTATCGTAGAGCGCATGCTCGATCTGCTCTGCCTTATTGCCGTAACGATTTTATTATTTATTCTGCAATTTGATGTTATTTATGGTTTTTTCGATGAGAAAGTAATTCAGCCATATTTGTCAAAAGCAGCTTCTGGCAGTTCAATACTTTTGATTACAATAATTATCATTATCGCAGTTGTCTTCATTATCATTCTAATAATCAGGTTGTGGAAACATACGGCTGCATATAAAAAATTTTTAAGCATCTTAAAAAATATTAAAGCAGGTATCTATTCGATCCGACATTTAAAAAATTTTCCGTTATTCATTTTTTACACAGTGCTCATCTGGTTCTGTTATTTTGCAATGGAGGAACTTTCAAAAATTGATAATTCGTGCTCGGTAATTATGAGCGTAAATAATTC
>MWVX01000602.1_pt1 | contig 11663 bp, 9 predicted proteins | sample 1047311 | NCBI WGS metagenome assembly MWVX01 (sample SAMN06349984, study PRJNA376086) | soil metagenome | isolation source: MtG-4 sample Antarctic (ecotone) soil | place: Antarctica | collected 2015-01-13
TTGCTTCAGATTTTCTGCAGGATGCAAAACAAATGCGCATGATTGATGACAAAAAGGAAAATGAGGTAGATGCAAAATAACTTCCCAGGCACAAAAGGAACCGCGGATCTCTTAAACTTATTGTGGCATAAACACAGGTAACTGCTAATGAAGGAATTGGAAAGGAGGTTACAGAAAATTTTACTTAACCTATGTTCCTGCTAAACTTTAATATATATCTTCTTCTTATCCAGAAAATAAACAATTGTCCAGTAAAAAGCAATCATGCAAAATGCATACATCAACGACCCGTTTTTAAAGTTATTAAAAAGTGGTTTGCAAATGTGTTCGTAGAACCAGGGAAAGGCTGAGATATAAACAGGTTTGCCGTCAGCAGTATAATGATCAACCCAACGGCAAAGAGCAAGTATTCTTGGAAGAAACCCGCTAAGGAAAAAGATAAATAAAGGATTTTTACCAAAAACATCAAAAAACCTGCTCCACGCGCCTCTTACTTGTTTAAATTCTATTATGTAAATAAGAATACCTAATACCATAAGTGCCAGGCCAGTAGTATATAAAACATAGCTGCTTGTCCATATCTTTTTATTTATTGGAAAAAAGAAATCCCAACAAAAGGCCACAAAGATTAAAACTGATCCTGCGATAAAAAGATGGGTTAGCATTTTATAGGCCAGTTGGTTATTTGTTTCACTTTCCAAGGAGGATGACTCAAAGTTTTTACCATTCTCCCTTATATATTTACCGGTATAATATCCAAGGATAACCTGTACAATTGATGCAATAGTACTTGTTAATCCTTCAGGGTCAAAAGGGATCCCTTCCCCTTTATACATATGGTTTTCGCCTAAAATTTGTTTGTCCACCTCGGTTCCAAAGAAACCGGATAAGCTGTAAGGATCATTTTTATCTCCTAACCATGAGCAAAGCAGCCAGTACCCTATTAATATCCCGGTAACTATTATTTGTGAGGTTCTTGTTTTGGTAAGGTAAATTATTAAAGAAGCAAAAAAATAAGCTAAAGCTATTCGTTGCAAAACCCCCAATACTCTTATGTTCTCCCAGTTTTTGCCCACCAGGTTATTATCCTTCCACTGTATAAATGGACTCCAGTTAAGAAACACTCCAATTGCTAAAATGAGTAAAGTTCTCCTGACTACTTTTGTAAGAAAAAAAGATGTTCCCTTTTCTCTAAATTTTGGCATAACAAAGGCCATTGCATTACCAACTGCAAATAAAAAGAATGGAAAAACAAGGTCAGTAGGGGTGCAACCATGCCAGGTGGCATGCTTTAAAGGGCTATAAATGTGTGCCCACGATCCCGGATTATTGACGAGGATCATTAAAGCAACAGTTGCGCCACGGAAGACATCAAGTGAGTAATAGCGTTGGTTCATAATTTTATGTAGCTAAAGCAAAAAGAAAGTTCTTTTTAATTACCAGGAAGTTAGTATGTAGGTAAAAGCACTTATATAACCATAGTATTTGAAAACTCGATTGCATTTTTTTAAAATATTAACTACGAAATAATACCATGCGAAATATCGTTTAAAGACTGAAACTTCCAACAATGATACCTGTGAAAAACTTAGGGGCAATAAGATTTATCGCCATGATCGGTATTCTTTTTACTCATTCTATCCAAGCGTTTAGTGTTCATTTTTTTAATGAGAATAATATTTTTATTGGAACCACCAATGAATTTATTTTTTATTCCGCATTAATTAATATTGGGAAATTTGCAACTATAGTTTTTTTTATTATATCGGGTTTTTTATTTCAGTTAAATGAACATAAATACTCTTCTTTTAAAGCTTTTATTAATAATAAATATCAAAAATTACTCAAGCCATACCTGATTATTTTCCTTATTCCTATTCTTATATACAACCTTCCAATAAAACCTTTTATATCAGCCCCAGAACACGTAACAGTTCTTGTCTATGTAGTGAATATTTTGAAGAAGATTTTCTTTTCGAATTATTGGTTTATCCCCGTTCTCTTTATTTATTTTATCGGAAATTTCTTTTTACCGTTCAGATATATGAAGTGGGTTTTTCCTGTAGCTGTATTAATTACAATTTTTTATTCTTTTAATTTATATAATCCAATTATTCCTACTTCTCATACATTAGGTTTTCTTGGCTTTTGTTCTTTCTTTTTTTTAGGCCGAATAATGGTAAATTTAAAGCCACTCAGCAGTATAACTAATTCCTGGGCAATTATCTCTCTTTGCATTTGCGGCTTTTTATTTTCTATTATTGAAACCTGCATTTTGCATTATTCTTTTTCTCAGGCCGATTGCTGGAATACTTTAAAAATTTCTAATATTTTTTATTCTCTTACTGCATTGCTTCTACTAAAAGACAAAGTAATAATGCCATCTTATTTGTTAAAGGTTGATACTTACATGATTTATCTGTTTCATCCACATTTAAAGGGCATTATTCTAAAAGCCATAGTATATATGGAAGGTGAAGGATTGATTGCATCGCGAAACCAGTTCACGACTTTTTCGTACGTTATAATCTTCCTCTTGTTATGTTACTTTATGGAAAGAATTTATTCTAAAATTAAAAGTCAGGCATTTCAGGTAAATATTTTCAAAGCATCCTTTTTGCTAAGAGGCAGGTCTTAGTTTTTATGAAACTTTTATTTGTCTTACTTTTCCCCTTACTGTTTTTGAAGTGTAAGAAAGAAGACAACATTAGTAATTCAAGAATTAAAACTATAATTATTGGTTCCTCTATTGCTTCAGGAGTGGGAGCAACCGATTACGTAAGAAGTTGGGCGGGTTTAATTACAAGGGACAATTCTGATGATGCCTTTATTAATTATAGCGTCTCAGGATATACCACTTTTCAGTTTTTGCCAACTAACTTTCGAAATTTTCCAGTCCCTCCCGACACAACCATTAACATTACTGCTGTTTTAAAACAAAACCCTGACATTGTTCTCGTTTCTATAACCTCTAATGATATTGCCAATGGTTACAATCCAGTGATGTATATAGAAAACATGAAGGTTTTAACCGACACTTTAAAGAAGCATTCTATAAAATACCTGATTACTTCCACTACCCTAAGAGGTGATTTAAGCGTTCGTCTAAACGACTCACTTTTGGTAATTTCGAACAGGTTGAAAGATCGCTATGAAAACAAATACGTGGATATAATGAGTGCGATCGGCGATACTATAGCGTTACGGCCTTACCCGCACTTTTATGCCTCAGACAGGATCCATCCTAATAATGCAGGTCATGCACAAATTTATTCAAGAATAAATATGGCTTACAAGAACCTAAAACAATAGTGAAAGTTTGGTTTTCATAAATCCAAATTCAAAAAGTAACATCCTAAAACATTTCGAACTAGAACATTTTTTCCCTGATTTTCCATCTACATACTTAGCTACTCTGGCAGCCTGAATGCCGATTAAAATCGTTCCTTTCCCCTGTATAATCCCTAAGTTAAAATCAAGTTGCTACATGAGCTGAAGGATTGAAGTCCCCAATTTACGGTCTTCTAAAGCTTGCGCTACTTTAAAATTTCAAGAAGAGAGTTAGTCAATTTTTTTGTTACCCTAACAAAAACTGCACACCCTTATCTTTGCGAGGTAGAAAAAAAAGAATTTTAAAGTTAGCATGGGCAATAAATTGGAAGCTTTTGAGTTTATTGGTCATGAATTTATTAATAATAATATGCGCAGGTAGTATAGGGTTATCCTTATTACCTTTTTTATTTTAATAAATCGCCGTTTGTTGGTGAGGTGGCGAAGCTTTTATTTTTAATCCGTAATAACTATGACAACTAAGATCTACCGCTTAATTGTACTTGTATTTGTATTGTTTTATAGTCCCTTTTTATTTTCACAGGATATTTTAGGTGATAAGGATTTAAGTAGTATAAATATTGACAAGCTACCTGATGCTGAGATAATAAAATACCAACAACAGTTAAAAGTTAGTGGACTATCAGAAGCACAGGCAGAGCAAATTGCTTTGCAAAGAGGCTTTCCCGCTGCCGAATTAGAAAAGTTACGACTACGCCTTTCTGACCAAAATAAAACTTATTCGCCTACAAATTCTAAACCTGGCGCAAGTGTAACAAACAGAAGAAATTCCACAGATAACCTAATTGAAACAACTTTTCCTTCGCGTACTTTAAACGCACTTCCCAAAGTTTTTGGCTTAGAATTATTTACCACTGCTTCGCTGTCTTTTCAACCAGATCTTCGAATCGCAACTCCTGTTAATTACGAATTAGGACCAGATGATGAACTTTTAATTAGCGTTTATGGACTTCAGGAGGTTTCTTTTAATTTAACTGTTTCACCGGAAGGAACAATTTATGTACCTAATGTAGGAGAAATAAAGGTGGTTGGAGAAACGATAGAATCCGCAACCTCCAGAATAAAAAATAGGATGGCTTCCATAGCATATGGGAGTCTAAGATCGGGAGCGTCAAGACTTTCAGTATCCCTGGGAAAAATTCGCAGTATAAGAGTCACCGTATTAGGAGCAGCGCGCCCCGGAACTTACACAGTGTCTTCTCTGTCCACTTTATTTAATGTTCTTTATATGGCAGGTGGCCCCTCAGACAATGGGAGCCTGCGAGAAATTGAATTATTGAGAAACAATAAAGTAGAAAGAAAAATTGACTTATATAGTTTCTTATTGGCGGGAAACCAGGCCGATAATGTAAGAGTTAGAGAAAATGATGTAGTTAGAATACCTGTTTACAAAAAAAGAGTTGAGATAGCGGGCGAAGTTAAACGAGCTGGAATATTTGAATTGGTGGGAAATGAAAAACTTTCAGACCTTTTAAGATTTGTTAGTGGTTTTACTGATAGTGCTTACCGCGCCTCTATTAAAATAATTACATTAACTAATAAAGATAAACGGGTTAAAGACCTGGAAGAAGCAGAGTATAATACTTATATACCGCACTCCAGTGACTTTTTCGAAATTTCAAAAATTCTTAATCGTTTTCAGAACAGGGTGATAGTTAGTGGAGCAGTGTTGAGACCGGGAATATTCGAAATTACTCCTGATTTAACTGTAGGTCAGCTTATTAAAAGAGCTGAAGGATTGCGTGAAGACGCATATACATTGCGCGGACAATTACTAAGGCTTAAAAGCGATCTAACAACCGAAATTGTTCCCTTTGATGTTTTAGCAGCTATAAATGGAATAACAGATATTAAGTTATTACGGGAAGACAACGTGATCATTTCTTCTATATTCGAATTAAGAGACAAGTTAAATGTGATCATACAAGGCGAAGTTAGAAGACCGGGGACTTTTGTTTTTGCAGATAGTTTATCATTAAAAGATTTGATACTTCAGGCAGGCGGATTTACAGATGCAGCTTTTCCTCAAAAAATTGAAATTGCCCGTATGATCAGGAGAGATACCTTAACTGCTTCTGATGTTAGGTTAAGTGAAGTTGTTGATGTTCGTAGTATGAGCGATCTCTCAATGGGTAATAAAAATATTAGCTTAAAGCCCTTTGATGTAATTACAGTAAGAAGGCTGCCGGGTTTCCTGGAACTTAAATCAGTAAAAGTTTCTGGGCAAGTTCAATTTCCGGGGCCTTATGTACTATCAACTCGCCTGGAACGCATTAGTGATCTTATAAAAAGAGCCGGTGGCTTAGCACCTGAGGCATTTGCTGACGGAGCGTATTTAAAAAGGATAAATAAACGGGATGTAGCAACAGAAATTGAGACCGGTACAATACAGAGAATTCAACAACAATTGAAAGATACATCAGGGATGATAACTGCTTCTGTCTCCAGAGTGTTCGATCAGATTCCGATAGAGTTAAATAAAATAATAACAAATCCCGGAGAAGAAGAAGATATGATTTTAAAGCCCGAAGATGAATTATTCGTGCCAAGGAATGATGAAGAAATTAAAATCAGTGGTGAGATTTTGTTTCCTACACAAGTGCCTTTTAGAAAAGGCAAGGATCTAAAGGATTATATAAATGATGCAGGTGGATTTACGGAAAATGCACTAAAAAAGAAAGTGTATGTTATTTATCCCAATGGAAAAGCAAAAACAACGCACAGGTTTTTGATCTTTAAAAACTATCCCGAATTAAAGCCTGGATCCCAAATTATTGCTCCTAAATATATTAAAAGAGAAAGAGGTGAAAAGAATCCTACTCAAACCATTGCAATGGCGAGTGCTGTTGCCTCTTTGGCAGGAGTTGTAATTGCTATCATTAATCTTGTGAAATAATAGAATAAGTATGAAAGAGGATAATGATGAAATTACAGTAAGAGAAGTTGGAACAAAGATTAAAATGTTTGTTTTAAGTATCTTAACTAAATGGCCGGTACTATTAATTACGGGTTTGTTGTGTGCAGTGACAGGCTTTCTTATTGCTTCTTTTATAAGACCAAGTTATACCGCAAAACTAACATTCGTTTTATCAACCGAAACAAAGGCAGGGGGTCTTTCCGGGTTGGCTAACCAGTTTGGATTTGATATTGGAGGTAGTACGGGCAATGATATTTTTTCAGGAGATAATATACTGAGTCTCTTTAAATCAGGAAAAATGGTAAACGCTGTATTATTTAAAAAAGCACCTGAAAAAAATGAAAATCTGATAAACATAATTGCAAAAGAATGGGAATTGGATGACGAATGGAAGGAAGACTCCAGAACAGAAAATGCTTATCCCTTTCCTACTGATTTCAAAAAAATAACTCCTGTCCAGGATAGCCTGGTAAGAGAAGTGCAAAGCCAAATAATAGAAGACCATTTAACCGTTACCCGGCTCGACAAAAAGTTAAGTGTGTACGAAGTAAATACAACTGCCTCCAACGAAGTATTTGCGTGTTACTTAACAAAGTATTTAATGGATGAAACTGCTGATTTTTACATTAATACCAAAACCAGTATGTCTAAGAAGAACTTGAAAATGCTGCAACATGAGGCAGATAGTTTGAAATTTTTATTAGGGCGAAATATTACGACAACTGCCGCTTCTGTTGACAGAACTTTTAATTTAAACACAGCGCTGCAGGTTGAACGTGCTGTAACCCAAAAAAGTCAGGTTAACAGTACAGTTGTTGCGGCAGCTTATGGAGAAGTAATTAAAAATTTAGAGCTGGCTAAGATAACATTGCAAAAGGAAACACCGTTATATCAAATAATTGATGAACCAAAACTGCCTTTAAAGGTTTCAAAAGTGAGCAAGACATTAGCTATAGTATTAGGTTTTTTTGCAGGTGTTTTAATAAGTGCTATAGTAATAGTTTTCAGGAGAAGTGTTGCGCATTAAAATAACTGTGATGAAGGAAATTGTAAAAGATTGTTTCGAACAACACCAGGCTACTTTTGACGCAGTAGTTAAGCATCTAAAAAGTGATATCGGGAAAGCTTGCCAATTACTTGTTCACACGATTCAATCAGGAAAAAAAGTTATTCTTTTTGGTAATGGCGGAAGTGCAGCAGATGCTCAGCATATAGCGGCTGAATTCACTGGAAGATTTGTAAAGGAACGCCGGGCATTACCTGCTATAGCATTAACAACAGACACAAGCGCATTAACAGCCATCGGAAACGATTATGGTTTTGACAAGGTATTTGAGCGGCAGGTTGAAGCTTTGGCTAATGAAGGTGATTTGCTAATAGGCATTTCTACAAGCGGAAACAGTACAAATTTATTGAAAGCATTTAGCCTCGGGAGAAAGATGGGCTGTTCAACATTAGGCTTAAGCGGAAAAGATGGAGGTGAGATGACTAATTGTTGCGATATAAACCTTATTGTTCCAGGTTCTATAACTGCCCGGATACAGGAAATGCATATTTTAATAGGACATATTTTATGTTCAGCAGTTGATAGCCAATATTGATAATATTTTTTAAAATCCTAAAAACTAGTTGATGATCAGTTACTATACAAACAGGTGGTTAAGAGATGCCAGGGAATTAGTAAAACAACCATTGTGGTCTATATCTCAACCGGAAGGCCCGGATAACCATTACTATAAAAGAAGAAGGATTATTGATTTGCAGAAGAAGTTTCAGTTCAAAAATTTTATTGAAACAGGAACTTTTTTTGGTCAAATGATTAATGCAGTTGAAAATCATTTTGAAAAAGTATTATCAGTCGAACTTTTCCCCAAATTATTTAATATTAATAAAAAGGCATTTACAAAAAACCGTAAAATAAAAATCTATTTTGGAGATAGCTCACAAAGATTAGGTGAGATGATTGACGAAGTTAACGATGACATTATATTTTGGTTAGATGGTCATTATAGCGGGCAGGGAACAGGAATTGGAGAACTAACGAGTCCTATTTTAAATGAACTAGACATTATACAGTCTAAAAATTTAAGCAAATACTGCATCTTGATTGATGATTACCGACTGTTCAACGGCACAGATGGTTATCCTTCCGTACACACGATGATGGAAAAGATAAAAAGTATGAACTCTAATAGTGAAATATTTATTGATAAAGATTGCTTCGTAGCAGTAGTAACATCTAAATAATTAATTGTGACTGTTCTTTTAGCAATTCAAAAATTCATCCTTAAGTCACTTTTAAATATTAAGTATGCTGTTCTGTACCTGATTACGCGTTTTATTTTCAGGTATCCTAAAATCAATCATCCAAAGTGTATTATTGTTTTTCGTACCTGCTTGTTGGGCGACTTTTTATTTTCATTACCATCTATTGCTTTACTAAGAAAAAAGTTTCCTGCAGCCAGGATAGTTTTTATGACAACTTTTGCTGCTAACGGTAAAACAGTTAAAGGGAGTCAAAAATATTTAGACAAAAGCGCTACTCTACCCTGGTTCAAATTTATCCTCCCTTCCCTTGTGGATGAAATTTTGAACATTGAGGATTTATCTTTTAAAAGCCGGCAAGCAGCACGAAAGAGAATAAAAGAATTAAACCCTGATCTGTTTTTTATTTTACCACATCCCGGAGATCCTCTGAAAAGCTTATTGAAAAAAATAGTTTTCCTAAAGGTTCTTGGAATAAGTAAAAATTTATATGGTTGGAAGGTATGGGGCGACTATTCTTTTTTCAAAAAAATTCAACACGAGCTAGGATTGTTTGGTCATAAGGTTTCGGGGCCTTTACGCGCAATAAAAGAATATAAGGGATGTGAGGATATTGATGAAACCGATATTAAGTTTCCTTTGAAAATTGCGGGGAAGATTGAAAGTTGGGCAGATGGCTTATTTACTGATTTAGCTATAAATGATAAAATAATTGCTTTATCAATAGGGTCTGTACAGCCGCACAAAAAATGGCCAATCGAAAATTTTATTATTTTAATGGAAGAGCTTAGAAAAAAATATGATTGTGTATTTATTCTAATCGGTACTAAGAACGATATTGAATTGGGACAAGTACTTGAAACATGTTTTAAAGAAAATCTTATTAATTTAATTGGAAATACAAGTGTAGAGCAATTAGCTGCTGTACTAAAACGCACTACACTTCTTATCGGAAATGATGGAGGTGCATTGCATGTAGCTGCTGCTGTAAAATGTACCACGGTGTCTATTATTCCGGGTCTAGAATTTCCAAATTCCATCGAGCCCTGGGGCTTCTATAAATATTCTGTAAGGCATGCCGTTTCTTGTGCACCCTGTTATTCAATGACGCACTGTCCTTTAGGCCACAATAAATGTATGGTTGAACTTCCGGTAGAAAGTGTATTACACATGTCTGTCAAGGCTCTAACCGTTAAAAAAACCTATGAATTAGTAAAATAAAATGTGAATCCTTTTAGCACAGTTGAAGTAAAGAAATTAAGGCTAATTACAAGCCGTTCGGTTTTAAATTTCTACTGAAAAATCCCTTGCAACATGAAACAAATTAAAAAACTTGAAGAGGCATTGACGCCGTATAAATTCGCAAATAAAATACGGATAGGAAGCAATTTTGATGGTGGATACATTTTGCCGAAAGAGACTGTCCTTAAAGCTGAATGTCTACTCTCCTTTGGAGTTTCTACTAACATTGATTTTGAAAAAGAGATGAGTACCCTCAATCCTAATCTCGCCATTAAAATGTATGATCCCTTTATTGGCCCGGTTGAGGATTTTAAGCGGCTGGCAAAACGGATGTTTGGGAAGGTAGAACCTGTTAAAAGGAATATACAACTAAAGAAAAATGAACAGTATAAGGCTATAAAAAAAGGGCTTCTAAAGGAATCAATATCCCGCTTTTTTCACTGGGTAAAGTTTTACGGTTTAATAAGTAAAAAGAATATTCATTATCAAAAGATTGGTTTAAGAAACTACGATGACAGTTTATTTACCTCCTTTGATTCTATATTTAAGAATTCCTTTTTAAGATCTCAAAAAGAGGTTGTAATAAAAATGGATATTGAGGGCGATGAGTACAAAGTATATAAAGACCTTTTGAAATATTCCAGCCAAATCTCGGTCGTGTTACTAGAATTGCATGAGGTAGAAACTTATTCAGAGGAAGTAATTAAATTAATTGAGCAATTTAGGGTAAATGGACTTTTTCTAATTCATATACATGGCAACAACTCCGATGTTTTAGTTGAGGGTAGCACGATTCCTAACACATTAGAACTCTCTTTTGCCAAATGTACTGAGCAGACCACGGATGATAATTTGTATCCTGATAAAAACCTTGATGCTCCCTGCAATCCTTACTGGGAAGATTATAAATTAAGTTTTTTACGCAAGGCTAAAGTAGGTGCATAGCTCATGCTTAAAAAAACACTTGTAGTTACCTTATTATCATTTTCTCTAAGCATAGTCACTTTCATTAACCAGCTGGTATTTGCAAAGGTGTTTGGAGCGGGTAAGGACATGGATCTCTTTGTATCAATATCGAGTATCCCGACATTAGTTTCAGGGTTAGTGGTAGCTGCATTAAGCTATTCACTTACCCCCCATCTTATTCAAATTAAGATTAAGTATTCGGCAAGCTTTACTTATTATATTCAAACTCTTTTTACACGTATCAGCCTTTACGCATTAATTATATGTATAACCGGGGGAGTAATAATGCATTTTTTAAAATATGCTTTATACCCTCCAGTCATTTCGCATACCGCCGGCGCTTATTGGATTAATATCATTGCATGGGTAACTGTTTTTTTTTCTATTATTATTGGTCTTATAACAAGCTATTATAATTCCGAAAACAAGTTTCATACACCCTTACTTTTAGGTTTTTTACCTTACATCGGCTGCATCCTAATGTCAATTTTCGCAGTAAGATTTATCGGCATACTTGCAGTTCCGGTTGGGCAAATAATTGGTACTATAATATTTGTTTATGTTCTTCTTCATAATAACACATTTTTGTGTACTGCCAAACAAGGAAGACTTTCTCCGGAAATTTTAAAAGGGATGACTTCTTTTTTTAAGATATTCCCATTGATTATTCTGGCTATGTTATGCTTTTCAATTTATCAAAGTATTGACGCATTTTGGGCCCCGAAAATAGGAGAATCGAATCTATCTTATTTAAGCTACTGTCAACGTATATTAATTGCCATAGGTTCCATATTAATTATAGGACCATCAACGGTATTAATACCTCATCTTACCAAAGCGATAGCTGAAAACCGAAGGACACATTTTATTAATGATGCAACTACTGCTATAAAATTGGTGATTGCCTTGTCTTGTTTAGTTG
>MWVX01000603.1_pt1 | contig 11658 bp, 14 predicted proteins | sample 1047311 | NCBI WGS metagenome assembly MWVX01 (sample SAMN06349984, study PRJNA376086) | soil metagenome | isolation source: MtG-4 sample Antarctic (ecotone) soil | place: Antarctica | collected 2015-01-13
ATTGCTTTGACGATGCCGGTTGCGGCTTCGATCAAAATGATTTTGAGCAAAACGCGCTCTGCCGGATTTGCCTGCGGCGCGGGTATTTTGCGGTCTTCTTCCGTGACATTCCACCACGAAAAAGCGGAATCCGACCACGGCAAAGTTTCACCGAAACGATACAGCAGAAAAACAATCGAGTTTTCGCAGTAAAGCCCGAACTCGGCTTCATCTTGCCTGACGGCTTCAATTTCTTTCGGGTGCAGATTTTTCATCGAAAGCAGCAGCGTGTGGTCGCCCGATTGATAGTTGTATTCGATGGCTTCGGGCAGTTCAGTTCTGCCTTCAAAAAGTGGTTTTCCGATAGCGACGATTTGCATAATTTTCTAAGTTCAAAAGAAAATGCGCCGCCAAGCCGTTAAGCGAGCGACGCTGTAGGATTTTTGTTTTATTCAGGAAAAATTATTTTCCTTTGACTTGTCGTTTCACCTGCGGTTGGATGTGATAATCGCGCGTTTTCTCGTCGCGCGTGGGCTTGCCGAATGCTTGTTTGATAGCTTCGGCGGTTTTCTCGCACGACGGTCCGGCGATGCCGCCGATGGTCGTTTCCATCTCGCCCGTCTCGGCGTTTATTTCAATTTCGATTTCCGGCATATAGTTCTGACTCCTATCTGATTCGTTCAATGTCTGCGAGTTCCATCTGGTAAAGAACGGTTTCTGGAAATATTCGGCAATAAGCCGCGATTTCATCTGTATCGTCGTCCGCCTCAATCGCGTCCGTTACCATCTGCGAAATTCGCTCGTCCAGTTCGCTTTCCTCGTCGGCATCCCAGTTGACGGCGACGGCTCTGGTCAATTCTCCGTCCGGGCGATGACCGATTGCCGAAACCGAGTCCGAATAAAAAAGCGCGTCCAGAAATGAACGCGCTTCGGCTTCCGTGTCCCGAAGGACTTCGATAATATGCGGCATAAAATTTTTAATATTTGATACGAATTTTAATCGTCGAGCCGACGCGCTCCTTGTGCAGCGTGCCGCGCAGATTGCGGGCGAGCTTTTCCGCCGATTTGAGATTGTAGTTCGTCCTTAAGGCGGTTAAAAACTTGCCCTGCATAATATATCTCTGGTCGTATTCGCTGATGACCGGAACATATCCGGCGTCGTTTTTCTGAAAGCCCAAATCGTTCGACGCGCTGCCGATAAATTTACGCCTGACGACGATTTGCGCCGTCTCCGGTCTTCGGTCTCCCTGATAACCATAGAGCGACAGCGCTTCGCCTTCTTCGACCGTTCCGTAGCCGCACTCGGCGAGCGCGTTCAAAAGACACTCGCGGTCTTTGAACGCCGTGCCGGTAAAAGTCATATATTTTGACATTTCTAGTTTCTCCGTTTCACTCGAAAAAATATCTGAACAATTCGTTTTTTATTCGCCGCTTTGTTTTCGGTTCGATTATTCTGTTTTTTGATGAGCGTTTTAGAATATTTCGAGGAAACAAATCCGCCGAAGGTGCGCTGGGCTTCTGTTTGCGGCGCATCATTTTTTGCAGGAAAATCTGCCGCCGTTCGCTACCGCCGGTATCAAATGGAGAATTCCCTTTTACACGCTTCGGCGAAACTTTTGTTATTTGAATCGCCACCCGGACCACATCACGCTCGGCTTTCCGCACGGCTACAAACTCGCTCCGCGAACCGAAGTTCTTTTGGGCGAAGATGAAAAACTAAAACAAGTTCGCTACCTCGAAATTTTTAACCTGGAAGATTTATATTCCGACCAGACGCACGAAATCTTGCACGAAGTGATTCTGCTCGATGAAACGATGGCGAAAGTCTCGCTCAAATTCGGCAGAAAAAACAGACGCGCTTTTCGGTAAAAAGGCGCGGCAAATTATATTTCCAAAACTCTCGCGCTCGAAGTGCCTGCGGTCTGCTCGACGCTTTTGCGACTGCCTTTGATATTGTTTTTCGCCCACTCGCGGATTTCGTCAATTTTGGTTTTCATCATCTCGGCGGTCGGTGAAATAGTGCCGATTGCCGCGACGACATCTTTGGTTTCAGCAGCGCGATTGCCGTCAATGAAGGCTTCGAGAACTGCGTCTTTGACCGCGCCTTCGATTTCCGCGCCGGAGAACTGTTCCGATTTTTCCGCCAAAACGTCTAAGTCGAAATCTTCCGGCACGAGCGCGCGTTTAGCCAGATGAACGCGGAAAATTTCCTGTCGGTCTTCCTTGGTCGGCAAATCGACGAAATGAATGTAGGAAAATCGCCCGATGCGAAACTGTTCCGATTCCAAATCGCGCACGTCGTTAGCCGTTGCGAAAACAAGCACGTCGCGGTTGTCCTGCATCCAGTTTAAGAGATATGAAATCGTCCGCGCCGTTTCGCCGCCGTCGGTCTTGCCTGAAGATTTCATTCCCGACACGGCTTTTTCAAACTCGCTGATACCGAGAATGCCTTTGACGGTTGTGGCAATCGAAAGAGCGCGTTTGATTGAAATTGATGCCTGCCCGATGACTCCGCCGCCTTCGCCCATAATCGAGCCGAAATCAAGGTCGAGCAGCGCGCGATTGGTGATTGACGAGGCGACTCGCTTGCACAAGTCCTTGCCGCAGCCCGGCAAGCCGACGAGCAGAATGCCTTTGCACGGCTCGACGTGGCGCGCTTTGGCTTCGGGCGAAAAAGTGTGCGCCGCTTTTTTCAGAATCTCGCGCAAAGATTGATAGCCGCCCAAAGAGTCTGCCGGTTCGGGATGAACATAAGTCAGCGCGGAACTTCCGCGTATCACTTTTTTCTTTTCGTCGAGAATGATTGAGAGCGCGTTTTCGGTCAAGCCTTGACAGCTTATCGTCGCCTTGGCGATGACGTTCGAGATTTCGTCGTTCGTCAGCCCAAGTAAAGCCTGCACGAGATTTCCGCGCGTCTCTTCGCTGACGTTCGTGTTGATTCCGTTTTTCTCGAATTTTTCGAGCTGGATGTCGAGCGCGTTAATGATTTCTTCTTCCTGCGGCAAATCAAGCTCAATTGACGATACTTCCTTTTCGAGCGTCTTGATGTCCGGGAAATTCGGTCCGGCGAACAAAACGGTCGCCTTCGTGGTTTTGAGTTTCCACGCGACTTCCCGCAAAAGCCTGACCAGCACCGGGTCTTCCTGTCCGTAAGGCGCGACGTACGGCGCGAAATCGCACAAAAGGAAGATTCCGGTCTGTTGCTTGGCGATATGTTCGAGCGCGGAGAGCGGGTCTTGCGTCTCGGCAATCGGTTTTGCTTCTTTCAAAGGAACGCCGCCACCTTTTTCGTCAACGATTTTGACGATGCCGTTCGTCCTACTCCAAAAATAAAGCGGTTTTTCGCGGTGTTTTTCGAGCGTTACGAGTTCGAGCAGACATTCCTTGAGCCGTTCTTCCTCATAGGTGTTGACGGCGAGCAAGGTGTAACGCGCCCGGATGAGCGTGTCGAGTTCTTCCAAGAGTTTCGTTTCGCTTGATTGATTTTTCATTTTTAACGATAAATTTCTGAAAGTCGGTCGGGCTTAAAATTCGAGCGCGTCGAGCTGATTCAAATTCAAAACGCCGATTCGCTTTGACCGTCGCTCAACCGGCTCTCCTTCCGCCGCCGTTTGCTCGCCGCTTTCTTTTTCAGCGGGCGACGCGAAACTAATGCCTGGTTGAGTCGGTTTGAAATCAATCACTTTTGCCGTCTCGACGGGTTTTGCCGCCGCTTGCGGCAACGCCGTTTCGGAAACGAATTTTTGATAGGTCGGGCTGCTCGAAGCGTTCAGCGTCTGCATGTAAGGCGTTTTTACGTGATAGATTTTCTCGTTCAGCTTTTCCGAATAACGGCTTTGAGCCAGCGCGAGCGAGCAGTTTTCAACGAGCGGCAAAACTCTTAATTTAGCGCCGCTCCTGCCGTGTTCGCTGATTGTCGAGTAAGAGCCGTTTTTGTTGTCAATCAGAAAAAGGTTGAAAACTTTGTCGGAATTGATGCTCGGGTCGTAATGGAAAAGAAAACATTTTTTGAAAATGACGGGCATAAGGTAAGAGCGGCGGTTTTGCCTCGATTACAGTTCGAGCGCGTCGAGTTGTTCGGTTTTCAAGAGTTTACGGGCGCGTTTCGACGTGGCGATAATCACGGCGTCAACGGCTTCCTTCATCTCGGCGGCGGTGCGTGTTTTCGCGTCGCGGCTGGCGATTTTATTTAATTCGGCGAGAACCGTTTCGACTTCCGCATCGCCCGTAAAATTCATCAGTTTGAACCAGCGATACATCTCGCGCGCCTTTTTCGCCGTGCCGCCGGCGACGAATTTGGAATCGTTCAATCGCTCCGCCATCTCTTTGGCGGCTTCGTAAATTGTGCTGTTGAGCTGGTCGAGACCTTCTTTGAGCGGCGAAACGGTCGCCTCCATTTCCTTTTTCACCGCTTCGATTTTGATTTGCCGAATGCGCTCCTTTAATTCCTGCTCACGCTTTTCGTCCTCATAAGCGGTTTTAACTTTAATTTCGGCGATGTCTTTTTGGTGCTGGATTTCAATGGCGATTTCGGTTTGCGCTTTTTGACTTTGTTCGGTTTCGAGCTGAAGTTTCGCCGATTTGACTTGCTCGGCGCGCATCTCAGAACCCAGAAGAATAACTTTCGGGCGCATTTCGATTCGCATTCCGTCACGAATCGCCGCTAGGCTAGGAACCATATCCATCGCACGCACAACCGTTCTGTTTATAAATTCGTCGCGGTCAAACGGCTCTTCTTTCACTGTCGCCGCCAATCGGTCGGCGGAATCCGTCGCCAGTTGGCGGAAGGTTCCGCGCAAGGTTTCGAGAATTTCTTCGTAATTTTCAATCACAACAACTTTCGCGCGAGCGAGATTTTCCAGCGCGGCGGCGAATTCTTTTTCAAACGCTTCATAAGCCGTGAATGGAATCCAGCGATACTCGCTGCTGCCCAGCACGGTTTCGCACAGGGCGAACCGGAAACTGTAACGGTCGAGCGCGTTGTGCGCCCTGGACGCCGCGCGCTGTAGCGGCTTGCGATAATCGTCGGGAAGAAGCCCCGTGCGCGGCGGGCTGAGATGAACGGTTTGTTCCTTGGGCAGTTCGATGCCCAACGATTGCCAGTCGAGCTGGCGGCTCAAAACCGAAAATCCGGTCGCGTTAATGTTCAGAAAAATCCCCGCCTGTTCGAGCGCGCTCAAATCGAACGGCATCGTTTCGACTTCTGCCGCTGAAATTCCGAGGTGCGCGGCTGCCGTTTCCTTTTTCTGTTCGAGCTTGCTCAAAATTTCGCTCGCCAAATCGGGTATATCAATTTGCTCCGCGACGTTCGCCTTATTACCCGCGGCGGTGTGATTGTCGGGAGGCGCCGGTGCTGCCGTACCGAACATTGCCCAAATGTCGTTTGCCAATTGTTCGCCGTCCAAGGAAGTGTTCATTGATTGATTCATAATTTTTTTCGGTAAATCACACGCATTTACTCGCCGCTTTTGTTTTTCTGAAATCCGAATACATCTGCAATTTCGCGTATAAATTTTTATGCCGAATCAGTTCTTCAGTAGAAAAGGTCGGGTAAAATGCCGAATAATATTTGATTTGTTTGAACCGGAGGATTTAACGTAGGACGTAGATAATTCTGCACAGGACGAACACATTTCGGCAGAATATAAAGTGAGGCTGCGCCCGGAACATTGGTTCAAAACATAGTTTACAATCTGTTCGTGAGCGGTTTGATTTATGAAGAAAGTAGAAGTTGTCCCGCACAACTCTCGGTGGCGAAATGCATTTGAAGCGGAAGCAAAACATATTGGCGACGCGCTCGGCAAAAATGTCGTAGCCCTCCACCATATCGGCAGCACAGCCATTCCAGACATATATGCAAAGCCTGTCATTGATCTCCTTGTCGAGGTCGGAAACATTACTGAGGTAGATGAACGGAGTTCCGCGATGGAGGCACTCGGTTATGAAGCGATGGGTGAGTTCGGCATCCCCGGTCGCCGTTACTTTCGTAAGGATAATCAGGAAGGAATCAGAACATATCAGATTCACGTGTTTGAGGCTGGCTCGGCGCAGATAGACCGGCACTTAGCGTTCCGCGACTACATGATTGCTCACCCCGAGGATGCGCGAAAATACAGCGAGCTAAAGAGGAATTTGGCGAAGGAACACTCGCAAAGTATAAACGGATATATGGACGGTAAAGACAGTTTCATAAAAGAAATTGACCGGAAGGCGTTACTGTGGCATCCATCACAGGTTGATAAGTAGTCGGCAGTCCGGCAGGTGGAAAATTTAAAATTTCTCTTTTAAGTTGAGACTCTTACATTTGCGATTAAAACAGGCTCGGCTGCGCCTCCGGCGATTTCTCCAAAGGCTTGCCAGAAAATTTTCCGCACACATTCTCAAAGATATTTTTCGCTAAAGCGGAATATCGTTCTTTCTCATTAAACGATGCGTCGTTGACCGGCTTGTTTTTCACCGGCGAGAACATCGCGGTGCGCTTTGTCTCGTCTTGCCGATTGATGTTGCGCGCGGTTTCTTCGCGGTAAATCAGACAGGTTTGCACTGCCAAAATCGCTTTTAGCCAAACTTTTAATTTTCCACGTCTTTCAATCACTTCAGCTGGGCGCAAAGTGATTTTCTCGATTTCCTCGCTGAGTTCCCGGCAGAAGAGTTTTACCCGGTCATTTGTTTCAGTTGTGTCAATCCATTCCGGCATACGACGGGCGAAATCAACCAGATAGAAAAGGCACGTTTGGAGCGCGTCTTCCTGCCGCAGTCTCGCGTCCGGCTCGAATTCCCTGCCCGCTCGCCGGATTTCTTCGTCAAGCTCGGAGGCGCACCAACCGGCAGGCGGATGAGGTTCTTTGCACTCAAGAGCGGCGATGAGTTTTCGGTAAATTTCGTCGCGGTTGAAAATCTCGTCCCTCGATTCCGCTTTATTTTCTTTTTGACTTGCGCTTTCGGTGTTTTGAAACATTACCGTTCTCCGCCGCTAAACTTATGGCTTGTTCTATTTTTTCCGGCGTCGTGTAAAGCGAACGGCTTGTCCCCGATTCCAGATCGAAGTAAGTTGCAAAACGCCTTAGCGAATTTGTCAGCAGGAGCGCGGTCAGCATCTCGTTTATCTCGACGGCTACACGCTGGTTGACATTCAGGCTTTGTTCGCCCAGACGAATGCGCTCGGCGCAAGTTACAGGCTCGTTTGACTGCAGACGTTTGCGAACAGGATTTTCGCCTTCGCGCAAAAGGTCTGGATGCTGCAAACTCGGCGCTGGAAGGAGAGAGAGAATCGGAGACTTTCGCGCCGACTCGCAGATTTCTTTTTCGTTCAATCGGTTGCCGATTAAAACCTGTCCGGTGTCGCGCCCGTTGCCGCCGTCAATCCACCAGACGCGCGGCGCGGCATTGTCGTAGCTTCGTTCGCCGTAAAATTTCAATGCTTCGTGCATCTCGCGCCGCGCCAGATGATTGTCAACGCAGCCGACGAGAATCGTTAGTTTGTTTGAGTTGGAAGATTGAACCTGCCAATCGTCATTTCTGCTTTGCAAAAGAGCGGGGCGAAAGCCTTCTTTGACGAAGCCGACTTCGATTCCCCAAGCTTGGCTTACGCGCCCGGCGAGCGTTTCGGCTTTATTCAAACCGACTTCGGCGAAACAAAAATTGCTGCGCGGAATGTTGCCCGTCTCCACGCTATCGGGGTCAACGATGACGATTTTTGCGCCCTTGCCGAGCGTTTTCAGTTCAAAGGCGAGACGGGCGAGATTCATTGCCATAAAGCTGCCCGTGCCTCCGGCGCCGACGAGCCAGAAATCTACCGATTTGTAATCGACCGGCAGCACTAATTTAGCGTGCAGAAAACTCAAATCTAAATTCATAAATTTTCGACGTAAGACAGATTCGCGGCGGCGCGGTATTCTTCGGCGAGAATATATTCCAGTGCATCATCGCCGAGACTGCTACAGATTTGCAGCGCCAGCCGCTCCCTTTCCTGTTTGACCAAATCGGTGAGATTTTCGAGCGGCGCGTCCGTTATAAATTCAATGGGAATTTCCCAGAAGGAATCGTAAATTCCGACGCGAAGGCGCATTGCTGGATTGTCGCTGTGAATATCAACCAGAATCCCGAACAGGCGGAATTTTCCGCTTTCGTCGCAATCGTCCTGATTGCTGAACTCGCGGCAGCCGGGCGGATGCGTGTGAATTTCCAGAACTGCCGCCTTGTAAGCCGGATCGTCGTCGCGCGCAATCGTGCTGCCGAACGAGCGACTGCGGCTGACTTCTTTCCAAAAGTAATTGTCGGTTTCATTGTTTCGGCAAACCGCGTATAAATTTTCGGTAAAGTTCGCCGCGTCCGTTTCGTTTTGCGCGTGCGACAAAATTTCCGCGAAAATACGAGCTGGAATGTTTTCGATTAATTCGACGCTCGCTTCTCCGGCTGCCAATTCCGGTATTTTGACGGCGAAGGCTGATAGTTCGATGACGGCTTGCATCTCGCGTCGTCGGGCGCGTTTGAACACGCCGTTCCGGGCGATGACGATTTCATAAAGCGGCGCGGTGATTGGCTGGTCGGAGGCGAACAAAAACTTTCGCTCGACGAGTTGCGGTATGTTCATTTTGTTTGAAAAATTTTGGCGTGTTCAGCGAACCGACTGCCAAAATTCGGCGACGGTGTGTTGAGTTTTGATTAAAGCGTTTTTCGGAAAAGTCTTTTTGCCGTCGAGCGCGAGCAATAACTTTCTCGCGTCGTCCTCGTGCGTCCGGCAGCGATTAGCGGCTTGATGGTTATTAAACGGGCTGTCGAGAATCAATCGCCAGACTTTTTCGATAGTGTTGAGATGGCATTCGGGCGCGGGGTTTCTGCCGAGGCAGATGCCGCCCGATGAATCAAGATTCGGAAAAGGAGCGTGGGAGATTTTCGATTTTTGATTAATTATTTTATCGAGCGTCGCCCACAGGTAATAACTCTGCCCGGAGCCAAGCAGCAACAGCGTCGGAAGCGGAACCTCAACTTCGAGAATCGAATCGTTTGCGCCCTCGTCATCAGATTCGCGTTCATTAGCGGGGCGCGGGTCGGTGATGAAAATCTTTCGCCGTCCGGCGGGCAAGAGACTTAAAATTTTGTGCGACTTCTTTTCCTGAGCAAATCGCAAGACGAAGGTTTCTAGCCATCCCGAATCGAAAGCGTCTTTAACCGAAAAAGCGCGCCCGATTTGTGCCGGACTCAGAAATTTCGTTCGTTCTACGCTGCCCTCGCGCCAGTTGAGCTGGTAATGACCTTCGAGAAAGAACAGCGCCGCTCTCGCGTCCGCGGGCGGCGCGAAAAAATTATGATTTTCAATTTGGCTCATAACGCTTTGATTAAATCGTCAAAAAGCTAATGCCGGTTCGTCGGCGCGCGTCTCAAAATCCGCCAAAATATTTATCAACAGTCCTGAGCTGTCATCTTTTGCCTCAAACGGTAAATTTCTTTGCCGTTTATTGGTCGGCAGTCGTCCGGTGTTCCAAATTCCGATTAGTTCCTTAAAAGTCGAAAGCGCATTACGCTCAATCGAAGCGTCAATGCTTTCCAGACTCGCGTAATAATCGCTCACCGCTAGGTAATCGTTTTTGAGTTTTTCAAGGTTTTCTTCCGTCCACTCATAAAGGTCAACCGGCTGGCAGCAGGTCGTGTCAATGAACGGGTTGCCGGTATCGTGATAGATAAACTCGATTAAATGCAGAAAACGACGGATTTTTGGGTCGTCGCGCTGCTTTTCGAGAACGGAAAAAGGCGGCGTTGCCCTATCTATCGGCGGCAGAGCGTCAAACTCGATGTTGAAGTGCGCCAGGATGTCGCGCCAATCTTCGTCGCCCGTGTTGCGCCACAAAAACGCGTTGACGGCGAACTGCAAACATGGACGAAAATCCTGCCAATCATATTCGCCGCAGCACAAGTCAAAATTTATAGGTTCAATCGGGATGTGGTCGAAACGAAAATCCGTCCAATCAAGCCAAGAGCAGAGCGGAAAATAGCGGTCGCTGACCAGTTCGATAAACTCATACTCGCGCTCTGTGTGGCAATCGTTGTAACCAGTCCGTCTAAAACTCGCAATGGATTTCTTCCACTCTATCGGGAAAATTTTTTGATAAAGCGCGTAGAGTCGCTCGCGTTCGAGTTCCGAGGCGATATACCCGATTGCGTCAGAACTCGTGTTACAGCCCGTTTTCCAGCGCAAATAGGCTAGAGTCTCGTCGAGTCGCCCACGGAAATCGCCGCCCGTTTTCGAGACGTTGATTCGTCTCTGCTTATTTTCTTCAATCAGTCGGCGGGCGACGAGCGGAAGTTTTCGGGCGGTCTGCGCGTTCAAAGTTTTGGTTTTGACTTGAGCCATACCGCAAAATTCAAAATCCGATTGGAATCTTTTCCGTTTGAAAACCGCCTTCGACAGCAGCTAATTCTTGAAACTGCTTTTTTATCGCTTGAACGTCGTTTTCGCATCGTCGCAGGTATTCGTTAACCTGCTCGATGTCGGCGAGCGACATTCTTTGCCCTGTCGCACCGCCGCCATCGCGCATATAAAGGCTTTCGGCAAGCTCGTAAATCTGAAGAGCGGTTTCGGGTGCACGGGCGAGCCGCCGCAACGCTTCATCGCTCGCGCCGAGCGCGTCGCGGCGGACTTTTTTGCTTTTCGTTGTCACGCCGCCCGCCGCCGTCTGCCGATGCCTTTATGCTCGGCTTTTTTGACAATCGAGACGATCATCTGCCCAGTGCGGGTTTCGCGGCTGATTTGCGCGTTTTTGATTGACGGATAATGCGGACTCAAAGCCGCTTTCAACAAATTGTCGTCAGCGGCAATCGCCACATCGAGCGGAAACTCCTGTCCTTCGATTTTGACGATTGCCGCCCGTGCTGCTGTTTCGGCTGCGGCAGCGTCTTCTTGAGTTTTCGCGCCTTCTGTCGAACTCGTCGTTTGTTCCGTCTCAGTAACATCTGCCGTTGGCGTTTCGTTCGCGCTTTTGTTTTCCGCGACACTCGCGTTTTCGTTTTCGGTGATTGAATTTTCGCTCATAATTTTTAGTTTTTTCTAAAAGAGACTTCCTTGAATGTTATTTCCCGCGCCTGGTTGGTTAACAATCGGCATCGGCGTGGCTGAAACCGGCGCGCCGCTTTTTTCTGTCGCCGCTTCGGATTGAGGCTTTACAGCTTCAACACTGTTTGCTTCCTGCGTTTTTTGCTCATCGCTGGTTTTTTCAGCTTTTGTCTGATTGATTGCGGGTTGATTCGGCGCGGCGACTGTGGCTTTTGCAGTCGCAGGTTTTTTCGCCGCTTTGTTTTTCGACTGGCGAAGCTGCTCGATGTATTTGACGGGCAGCGTCTGTTTGAACCGCGCCAGTTTCTCGCGCGCAAGAGCGGCAATTTGCGTCAAATCACCGCCGCCGGCGATTTCAAGAAAATCAATTTCCGGCGGCAAATTGTGTGAGACAATGCCGACGATTGCTTTGCGCGCGTTCTTGCCGAACTCTATCGGCAGCAAAGTCAAATTGAAGTTAATCGTGCATTTTTCAAACTCGAACGGCTCGCGTTCGTCCGCCACGACACTCACGCCGTTTTTGCCCGCGCTCGCCGTCGCCTCCGTTTTTGTGACAACCGAATTTTCCGGTCTCGGCGACGCAGATTGGTCGGCGGTATTAGCGTCTTGATTCACCGGATTCGGAATTT
>MWVX01000604.1_pt1 | contig 11656 bp, 12 predicted proteins | sample 1047311 | NCBI WGS metagenome assembly MWVX01 (sample SAMN06349984, study PRJNA376086) | soil metagenome | isolation source: MtG-4 sample Antarctic (ecotone) soil | place: Antarctica | collected 2015-01-13
GTTATGCACAATATCTGTTAATTACCGGACAGAATAATTTATCCAGGCAATACGCTTTGGCAGGTTTTAGTAAAGGGGCAGAAGTAGAATTATTTTTTTCATTATTAGTTTTTAATTATCATTCTTTTCCAATTGTTCAATCGTCTTCTTCGCCGCCGCCAGCCGTATTGCTTTATTCTTTTCCACCAGTTTTGTTGTTGCCCACTTTTCCAATTTATGATGAAGCGGTACAAGCAAAGCTGCGATGCACACCAATGCCACCAACATCAATAAAGGAGAATGATTGGTTATTCTTTCTAAAAACGGATGCAGGAATAAGTTGAGAAATTCAAATACTATAAGCAAAGCAATCACACCGAAAAACTTTATCAGTTTAGTATTAGTGATAAAGCTTCGGCTGAGTGATAGGTAAAGACTTAGCAATATAATGATGCCAAGTGCTATCAAAGCATACTGGAGATTCTGCTTGCGCTGTTCTTCTGCAGCAGCCTGTCGTGCTTCCTCGTCAATTTTTCTAATCTGCTCATTAAAAGCCAGTGCCTGTATTTTATTGATGTTATTCTGGTTGAAGATTACCTGGTTAAGTTGAATTTCTTTCTTTGCATAATAATATGCGCTGTCCGGTTGCCTCAGTGAATCGTAAACTTGCCGCATAAAGCCGGCACCTTTCAATTTGAAATCGTTATTGTCTGATGCATAGCCATTCAATAGCTGCATGGCTAGTTCCTTCGCTTCTGCAAAATTTTTGTTGCTGAGTAAAAAGGGTATGTAGATGCTGGCAAATAGTAACTGCGAATAAGCACTCTTTGAGGCTGATTGAGCAAGTGCCTTTTTAAAATAAAGCCATGCCATTTCTTTATCACCTAATTGATCCTGCACCGCTCCATTTAAAAAAAGAGCATTGAAGATGTAAAGCTGGCTGTTGATGCGTTGACTGGAAATGGTAAGAGGTTGTGCATAAGCGAGTGCAGAATCTGGCTGATGTTTTAGCAGAAAGTAAGTAGCCATGCCACGTTGATATTGCACCAGCATAAAATTGTATAGCGGATGAGATGTATCCGGCAAATTTTCGCCGCCTTTGCGAATGTATTTTCCAAATTCCTCATTGTTTTGAAGATTGGAATAAACAATGGCCATATCAAAATATATAGAACTTAGCCGCCGTTTATCGTGTGCCTTTTCTGCCAGGGGAATGGCTTTGAAAAAATAGTCCAGCCCGGTGGCATTGTCGCCTTTTACGCGTGAAATATATTGTCCGATGATATTATAACTAATCGCAAGTAGTGAATCATTCCTAAGGTCTTGTGCAATCTGTAATAGTTGCGTACATGTTGCTGAATCCGTGTCACCTGCAGTAAAGGCAACCTGGGATATAGCAACAAGGGTAGTAAAACGGTCAATAGGTTTGAGGGTAGTGGAAAGCACCGTTTTTAAACTGTCTATTGTTTTATTCACTCTTTCACCGGACAGGTCTTGCGCAAATGCGTTTTGCATGCTTATAACAAAACAAAAGACGGACAGTATTTTTTTCATTATTCAGTTAGTTAGATATTCAATGCTTCTCGCATTTATTAATTATGAATTACCACTTCTGTCCACGGTACTAAGCTCATTTTTTTTCATTGATGTAAAATATGGTATCGGATTCCATTTTTAGCCAAATATGTAAAATCTGGAATTCATTCAGGTCAATTATTTTCCGTCAATTGATTGTATAATCAAACGCAACACATCTGCTATTTTAGTATCATCCATCCACCGGGTAACTACAACCAGGTCATGTTCTTTATCAACAATAATATAATTACCCCCATAACCTGCAGCGTAATAAACTTTTTGTGAGATGCCTTTCCATTCCTGCCCGGTATTCAACCACCACAGGTAACCATAATTTTTATTGGCAGCAGAAGGTTGTTGTGCAGCATTGATCCATTTTTCAGACAACAGTTGTTGATTTTTCCATTTGCCATTTCGTAGAAACAGCAACCCGAATCTTGCATGATCCAATGTATTGATAAAGATGCCGCCTCCATGATGCCCGCCCCCGCTGACAGATTGCATCATCAAGCCATCCATATTTACAAACGAGTTTTCATAACCAAACCATCTCCAGGTAGAAGATGCTCCAATAGGGTCCATGATTTTTTCTTTCAACACAAGAGGCAATGGTTTGCGCCAAACCTGTAAGAGTGAATAAGCCAGCAAATTTACCCGTACATCATTGTATTCGTAATTCGTTCCGGGTTCCAGCAATTTGCGGTTTTTCCAATCATCCATGCTGCCTTCTTTGGGTGGTCTGTCGGCCCAATCTTGCAAGCCAAATAAACTGCCTGACCAATCAGATGATTGCGTTAACAAATGATCCCAGGTAACTTTTAAATTATGCTCTCCTTCAAAAGATTCATCCCACACATATTGGCCCACTTTATCAGTTACATTTTTTATCAGGCCCTGATCCACAGCTAAACCTGCAACAGTTGACAGGTAACTTTTGGTTACACTAAAGGTCATGTCAACCCGGGTTACATCACCCCACTGAGCCACTATATACCCATTTTTAATCACAACTCCCGCAGGACCGCCTCTTAGTTTCATGGGCCCTATCATTTTATAACCGGGTTCTCTTGAATAGGATTTCATATTAGCTATACGCAGATCCCTTTCAACCTTGTTTTCGTTGTTTAATGCAAATGTTATGGCACTGTCGAGTAAAACCTTATTCATCTTCAGTTCTCCCGGTTTTTTTGCCTGCCATACAGCTTCGGGAAAATAGTTTTGTTGCGCATAAATATTGATTACATACAGGCTGAAAACAAAGAGTAATAGTTTTCTTTTCATTGTTTAGGTTTAATATCGAAGATGCTATGTTTTTATAAAAGGATGTCTTTAAATTTCGAAAAGCAAAAGGAATAATCGTTTCATTTTTTTTTCTCCAAAAAATAGAAAGAGATTGTAGGATGCTGCTGATTTTAATCGAAATACTTTTAATTGAACGGATACTCTGCTAAAAACCATTGGCTTTTAAGACACGCAAAAGATTTCCTCCAAGAATTTTTATTATATCTTTTTTACTATAGCCTTTTTCCACCAGGGCTTTTGTTATCAATGGATACGACGTCACATCGTCTAATTGCAAGGGTGTTACATTAATACCATCAAAGTCGGACCCAAGGCCAACGTGATCAACGCCTGCTAAGTTGATAATGTAATGGATATGGTCAATGACCATAGAAAGGGGTGGCCGTATGTTGTTTGCTTCGGCTGCATATTTATAATACAGGTAATCATGTGCATAGTGTTCGTGCATGCCACTTTTGAGGAGTGAATCATTTTCTGCCGCATGCCTGTTAAGAAAAACAATTTCTTTTTTATCAAAACTGCTGTCTATAAATCCTGGGTTAAAATTGACTTGTATCACGCCTCCGTTTTTGGCAATGGCTTTTATTTGTTCGTCTTTTAAATTGCGCCGGTGTGGTACAAGGCTATATACCGAACTATGAGAAGCAATGATTGGTTTGGTAGTTAAATGTATTACATCCCAAAAGGTTTGATCACCTGCATGACTTACATCTATCATCATCCCCAGTTCATTCATTCGCTTTATCACTTGTCGCCCAAAATCTGTTAGGCCTTTTTTTCTGGAAGAGTCAAAAGCCCCTCCTTTGGAGGGGTTTGCGGAGGCCTCATCTGCTGCGCTGGTAGCCCACGAAGGCGCAATGTTATGTGTGAGTGTAAGGTAACGGGCACCACGATTATACAGTGCTTCCAGTTTTCCGAGGTCATCTTCTATCATGTGGCCGCCTTCCACACCAAACATGGCCGCTATTTTATGTTGCTTTACTGCTGTCAATACTTCTTTGTAGCTGAGCACCTTCACTATTTTATCCGGGTTACGTGCTGATACCGCATCAAGACTATCCATTTGCCTGTTGGCGTAGGCAAATGAATTTTTCATATCGCCATCAGTATATACAGAAAAGATTTGTACATCCAATCCTCCTTTTTTCCAGCGGGACAGGTCGCTATGTGTTTTGCCTGTGAGGTCCCGGTCAAAAACGGTTCCCACATCTGCCGCCTTCATCAGTATATCATTGTGGGTATCTACAACGATAGCCTTGCGATGTATTTTTTGATACGGTTGCGCGGTGAGTTGACGTGTGGCGATAACAGCGATAAGCAGTAAAAAAATTTTCATTTTTTAAATTGAAGTTGATTATTGAAATAAATCGCTGCTATATCCTCAGCAATTAATCCAGGTTTTGATGGGAAGGTGTTGGTGAGAATAATAATGGTGAGGCCATCATCAGGAAACCGCAATAGGAAGGAGTTAAATCCCTGCCAGCTTCCCGAATGTGATTGCGCTTTATGTTTATTAATTGGGTTTAAGAACCAGGCAAAACCATAATTATATGTGCTATCGTTTTTTATCCGTACAGGCGTCGTCATAAGGTTTCTGCTTGCATCAGATATTAATTTTTTTTGCGTAATGGCAGCATCCCATTTTACAAGGTCAAGAATGGTAAGATAGATAGAACCATCAGCCGTCGTGTTCAACGATGGCGCCACCCATGTTTGGTTTTTCCAAACGCCATCTTTTAATTGATAACCCGCAGCCCTGTTCATCACAATATCTTCTTCATTAATTATCCGTGCTGTTTCCATTGATAGCGGTGCAAATATTTTTTCCTGTATAACATCGCCATAAAATTTACCGGTTACAGCACGAATAATAATTCCCAATAGAATATAGCCCGTGTTGCTATACGACCATTTATATCCCGGCTGAAAAAGAAGCTTCAGGCTTTTTGCTTTTTGAAATAGCTCTGTTTCTGTGTAATTAGTTTGAAGATTAATGCCTGTGGAGTCTTCAGGAATATCAGGGATACCGGAAGTATGAGTAAGCAAATGCCTGATTGTGATAGCCTTCCAGCTTGCGGGACTGCCTGCAAAATAGGTTGTGATTTTGTCATCCAATTTCAGTTTCCTTTCTTCCATTAATTGCATAATAGCAGTGGCCGTAAACTGCTTGCCTATTGAACCCGATTGGAAAATGGTTTCGGGATTTACAGCAACGCCATGTTCAATATCAGCGAAGCCATATCCTTTTATTTTTACCGGTACGCCATCAACAATTACCGCTAATGATACTCCTGCTATATGCCGTTCATTCATTGCTCTTGCAACGGCGCTATCCACTTTTTCTGAAATAGATTGGGCATTCAGTTGAAGGGTAATAATAGCAGCGATAAGGAATAGATTTATTTTCGTTTTCATTTTTGAAAAGCTTTAATTTTTTATCATTCAAACTCCATCTTCCTAATCAACTCCTGAAATCTTTTCTTCTTTCTTAGCGGGTGCCATGCTTTATTATACTTTAAACAAATCATCCAATTGCCCCTTTCTTTAAAACATTCTTTTAGCAAATCAATGGTTTTGTCATATTGTTTTAGTGCCACCTAACAGGCGGCAGCACGGTAGTTTACTACTTGATTATCATACATTGTTTATTATCGTATTTAGCATTATTCAGAAACAACATCAGGAATTGAAAGAGATATTCTTTCCATTTTTTCTTTTCATGAACGTGGCCGTGATGATGTACTTCCATTTCTTTTGCTTGTGTTGGATTTATATTTTCTGTTGCAGGGGCTTCTGTTTCAGGCAAAATATTTTCATCTGTAATCTCGGTAGCTCCCGGGGTTACTACCTCCGAATAATTTTGTGTCGGTTGCGCTAAGGGCATTCCTGCTTGTCCTTCCAACTGATTTTTATTTTCTTCCATTAGTTATTGGGGCGATATTCTTTTTGCAAATAATCTCTTACCCGGATATTGTATTTTTTAAGTGCCTGAAGGTCTTTAAGGTAAATCGCATACTGTCTTTTTATTTCTTGTACGGCATTAAAATATTCTGTTATTATCCTACTGTCATAAGTAAGCAGAATGCCAGGTTCTGGATAATTAATTTGTGTAACTATTGAAGGTGTACGCAGATCATTAGCGACAGTTCCAAGTTCTGGACAACATCTAAGATCAAATAATTTAAACGTCATTAGCATGATGGGAACCCGCAGATCTTTAACCCCTTCACTTATCCCAATGCTGGATAATCTTACTTCTGCATCATAAGTAATTATACTGTCACTGGCGGCTTTGGCAATGAGCCGCAAACCACCGGAATTTTTTAATTGCTGCATGGTCCTGTCGGTATAAATAAAATCGGGATAGGCAAAAGTTTGCCGGTAATACTTGTATATGCCATTGGCGCCAGTTGATGGACTTATTCCACGGATTTTTTGGAGTAAAGTATCCAGTAATTTATCCTTTTCAATGAAAGCAGGAATTAATTGATCAAGCTGCTTGTTATCAATCTCAAGATCCTGCAAAAAAGAAGATATATATTGGCGGCCCTTTTGTTTTTCTATCAGGTGTTCCAACTGGTACTCTGCGAGAAACCCACAGAACACAGCAAGGAATAACATGAGAAATTGAAACACATATTCTTTCCATTTCTTTTTTTCGTGTACGTGACCGTGGTGATGAACTTCCATTTCTTTATTGTGTTGAATGTTGATGGTTTCATGAAGCGGCTTCGGCAGATTTTCACTGCTGTCTTTCGTCGTTGTACTTTCGTCTTCCGGCTGTTCTTTTATGTTCTGTTCTTCACTCATTTTCTTTTATGGATTACGTGGTGTGGATGACTGTGTACTTCCATTTTTATCTCAGAAATATTTCTGTTTTAAATAAGAAACTAAATCTTCTCCGTTTTTTTTCAGGCTCTCAAGCAACACTATTTTTGATCTTCTTGAACCATTCATCTGCAAAACGTGAAACCCCATTTCTTTCAGCATCTGTGTATCATAGGTCATGAGAGTTGGGTTATAATTGCTTCGAAGTATTTCTCCGTTGTGAGTTTCTTGCTTTCTTAAAATAGCTGGGTCCAGAATTTTTGCTGCAGTACGTTTAAAATTATCAAACTCATGATTATAATTATCTTCCAGCAGTCGTACCTGGGAAAATTGATTATAATAGCCCATTATTTTATTAGAGGCATCAGCATTGCGGATGAGGCGAAATCCGCCTGCATTTTTCAGCTGGTCAAAAGTTCTGCTGTTATTTGAAAAAGGATTTGATCTCGGTCCCATTCTTGCGACGTAGTACAGTTGATCCCCATTTTGTTTTGCCAGTTCCGGACTGTCCAATAAGTAAATTAAGGTGTCGAGGCTTGTTATTCCGAGCTTTTCAAACTTCATCATGTCATCAAGGCTTTTTACATCATCCTGCAAGTCGGCAACCAAGGACGTAATAAACTGTTTTTCCCTGTCTTTTTCAATTTTATGTTCCAGTTGGTACTCTGCTAAAAATCCGCAGAACACAGCGAGGAATAACATGAGAAATTGAAATACATATTCTTTCCATTTTTTCTTTTCCTGTACGTGTCCGTGATGATGTACTTCCATAACGGGAGTTTCGGTTTTAATGTTTGAAGTTTGAGGTTGCCCTGTTGCAGCAGTTGCTGCCTTTGGTAAAAAATTTACAGGAGTAGAATTTATTTCTTCTGTAGTATTTTGCGGCGGCTTTTGTGGTTCTATGTTTTTATTTTCTTCCATTTAATGCTTTTTCATTTAATAACATTAATCTCCCGGAAGTAATTTGTCCATTTTTTTTTGCTGTATGTGAATGGTGGAGTACTCCCATAAATTAATCTATATCGTATTTTTTTTGCAAATAAGTAAGCAGCCGTTTTACACGTTTCTGGTATTTCAGCTGAAATACGATACAAGACATTAAGCTGGTTTTTGAATTACCCAACAGGTTATAAAGTTGCTGAAAAGACTGTTTATTATTTTGTGTAAAGACCTTTTTATTAGTAAGCATTTTACTTGAAGCCACCTCTTCAATAGTTGTTGCAGGTGGAGGCAATATCATTATTTCCTGTGCTTTGCGAATCGCATCCCAATACGCAATAACATTATAGTCATTTGTAAATTTTACGTCCTTATAGAAATCATATACAGCGTTAATTGAATCGATAGTTCTTTCTTCATGAATCAGATTAAACCCTCCCGCTTTTAGTTGTGCAATCGTATTATCGCTTTGCTGAAAATATATGATCCATGAATAAATGGGGTAAAAATGATAAAAGAACGTATCCTGTGTGTTTATATCCTGCAGGCGCTCAATGGGAATATTTAAGGCGCTGTCCAGGTGATTGTACCATAAACGCTGGTAATAAAGGTCATCATTTAGTCTTGCAGAATCAGTTTTTAGATCTGCCACCAAATTCTTTATATAATTATGTGCTTTTTCCTTAATGATAAGGTGTTCCCGAAAGTTTTCTGCCATGAATCCGCAGAACACAGCGAGGAATAACATGAGAAATTGAAATACATATTCTTTCCATTTTTTCTTTTCATGTACGTGTCCGTGATGATGTACTTCCATAACGGGAGTTTCGGTTTTAATGTTTGAAGTTTGAGGTTGGCCTGTTGCAGCAGTTTCTGCCTCCGGTAAAATATTTTCAGTAGTATAGTTTATTTCTTCCCTAATGTTTTGCTGCGGTTGTTCTGGTTTTATGTTTTTGTTTTCTTCCATTTAATGCTTTTTCATTTAATAACATTTAAACTCCGGGATTAATGTGTCCATTTTTTTCTTTGTGAATGTGAGTGATGCTATACTTCCATATTATTTTATATGATATTCTTTACGTAATAGTTTCAACATCTCAGCATTCACTTCTATGTATTTTTGGAAATGGGACCGGGTAGAACTCGACAAATTCAATTTGTAAATACCCACTGCATTGATTGTACCCTGTTTGTCGAACTTCTCTATTGATTTAAATTGGAAAGGAACGACTTTATTACTCTTTTCATATTTGGCTGCAGCCACATCAAATGGATCTTTCTGTTTATATGCGGCATCAAAATCATAGTCATAATGGCGGATAATAAGGAGGTTTATGTAATCCCTCTTTAATTCTGACTCAACTTGCTGCTGGTCATTAATATTATAAATGGCAACCGATAGATCACCAATGAGTTTTTGCAACACATTGCTCTTGAAATAACGTAGCGAACCAGAGTTTTTTAATTGTTCGAGGACTACCGTTCTTGGTTTAAAGAGAGAAGGTGTGCGGAAATTGATTCCGTATAAAAAATTAATGGCAAAAGTTTTTGACACATTGCTAAGGCTGGAGTCCTCAAAATACTTCATCAGGTATTTAAGAGCATCCTCCTGCTTAACCCGGTTAGCTGTTTTTTGAACTACATTAGCAGAATCATTTTTTAGCTCATCATAAAAACTCCGCGCCAGTTGCTTTGCCCGGTCTCTTTCTATTTTATGTTCCAATTGATACTCTGCCAGAAATCCACAGAACACAGCAAGAAACAACATGAGGAATTGAAAGAGATATTCTTTCCATTTCTTTCTTTCGTGTACGTGGCCGTGGTGATGTACTTCCATATTTTCTTTATTGGGTTGAATGTTGGGTGTTGAATGCGGAATGACTTGTTCAGCAACAGTTTTATTGTCTTCTGATGAAAATGAAGTGCCTTCGGCAGATATTTCGCTGTCGTTGCTTGGTGGACCGTTGTCTTCCTCCTTTATATTTTTATCTTCACTCATTTCAGATCGTATTCATTTTTTAAAAATGCAACGAGCCTCCCGGCAGACACTATTGCATTTTCAATATATCCATTTGTAATCCGATAAGCTGTTTTTAAAGTTATTACCTGCACAATAAAATCATTGAGTAGTCCCGGGTCACTGGTAATTGATGGGGGATTCCCCGGGGGCCTTGTTATAGCGGCGAAATTCAGGTGTTTATTACTACTTTTCTAAGGTTGAAGTCGATGAAGTGATCAGGGAAGGATATTAAAACTATTAACAATTTAATATACGATTTTTAAACGTAGTGGGCATTTTTATTTTAGGCAGGTAAGGGTTTATATAAATAATAATACATAAAAGCGAGAGCAGCTATGAAATAGAAGTTTGGTCGCCAAAAGAATTTTTTGTAAGCTATACAAATGTTGTAGATTTATTAATTGCTCCCTACCAAAGTTTCTTTACTTCTTATCCTTCTAAACTACTTCGTTTAAGGAATTTTATTTTTTTTAACCAAAACTAAATGCAATGAGAAAAATCATTCTCCTGTTCCTGGCGCTGCCGCTATTAGGGCTGGCGCAAAACAAAAATTTAATTAGTGCAAGCCGGTATTTCCCTAAAGAAGGGAAAGCCAACCAATTTGAGAAAGCTTTGGCACTACATGCACAAAAATATCATAAGGGTGACCTTAAATGGCGGGTGTTCACCATTGAAACCGGCCCTGATGCAGGTGGTTACATGGTAGTGGAAGGACCTACAAATTGGGAGGGAATAGATAAAAGAGGAGATATAAGTGAGGTTCATATGAAAGATTGGGAAACAACCGTACAGACACATTTATCTGACAGAACTTCAACAATGTACATGACTTTCCGCGAAGATCTCAGCACTGTGCAGCAAGGTGATTACTCAGACAAAATTTCAATCCAGCGCTTGTTTTATAAACCCGGTTATTTTAGTGATGTACAGGCAAACCTGCTATTAATGAAAAAAGTTTGGGAAGCAGACGGATCTTCGATGGCAGTTTATGAAACCACCTTATCAGGCGAGCCGCAGTTTACTGTTGTCACCAGGTATAAGCAGGGTCTGAAAGAAAGAGATGTGGTTAGACCAACTGCTTTGCCTGCAAGATTTGACAAAGCAAATGGTGATGGCAGTTGGGCCAAATATATATCTATGGTGAAAGAATCAATTGGTCACCAATGGCATGAGATATTATACCACAAGCCTGCAATGGATTCAAAATAAACGGGAACAACTTATTCCTCTTTTTAAAGCCGCTCCTGCGGCTTTTTTACAAAATAAAATCTCCTAACCCCGGCAACAACCTCATCCACCCGACGGGCATTTCTGTAAAGAAGAAGGGGCGCCTGTAGAATCAATCAGCAATTCAGCATACAATGCTTTAGCAAATTCTTTTTCCCTGTTTTTCTCAATCTTATGCTCCAGTTGATACTCTGCCAAAAACCCGCAGAACGCAGCGAGGAATAACATGAGAAATTGAAACAAATACTCTTTTCATTTTTTCTTTTCGTGAACGTGGCCGTGATGATGTACTTCCATACTTTCTTTTAAAGATTGAGCACAGCGAAAAATAACATGAGAAATTGAAAGATATATTCTTTCCATTTTTTTTGTTCATGTACGTGACCGTGGTGGTGGACTTCCATAAGAGAAGGTTGAAGGTTAAGGGTTGAAGTTTCTTCGGTTTTTGTTATTGATTTATCTTCAGAAGAAATTGTTTCATCTTTTGAAGCATCACTTACTGATTGTTTATGCGGAATTTTGTCCGTTGTAATTTCTTCTGATGAAAAATTTTTTCCCACGCTCATTTTTTATTTTAAATGATCTGCTTTTTTTGAATAGATAATCAACCCTTCACCGCTGTTATTTAGTTTCAAATAGCACCAGGTTTAATGCTTCAGCCCCTTTTGCCAAGAAATAAAAGGAACTGCCGGGTTTTATATACAAGTATTTTCCTGTTGTGATGCTGGTTGATTTTTTCTTTTTTGAATCATAATACTTTACTTCGTTACCTGAGACTAATTG
>MWVX01000605.1_pt1 | contig 11633 bp, 13 predicted proteins | sample 1047311 | NCBI WGS metagenome assembly MWVX01 (sample SAMN06349984, study PRJNA376086) | soil metagenome | isolation source: MtG-4 sample Antarctic (ecotone) soil | place: Antarctica | collected 2015-01-13
ATCTAATTTCACTTTTACAACAACGAATTGATTGTCTTTTTCCGATGCAGATCGCAATGTGCGTCTATCTGCAAAATGCCGAATGCGCTATGCTTTTCACCTATGGCTTTAAAAAAGCCAAGTGGAGTACTATGGTCTCCTCCCAATAAAGCCACTAATTTTCCTTTATCCAGCAATGCTTTACTTTGTTGATATACCCAGTCATTCATAAATAAGCTTCCTTCATTCACCTCTCTCAGGGTTTTCTTCATAAATTGGTTATCATTTACTAAGTCTCCTTTTGATATATAATCAATAAAGAGTTCAGCTTCCTTGCGTAAATAATCGCTTTTGAATAAAATTTTTTTGTCTGTTTCTTTCAGGTAGAAACCTTGTTTCCAGCCATCGGGCACCTCCGCATCAAAGAGTTCTACCTGTAGGCTTGCTTTCATTATCTGGTCCGGTGCACGTGCAGTGCCCGATCCAAAGCTTACGGTCACTTCCCAGGGAACAGGTAAGATAACCAGCCTGGCATCTTCTTCAGTAAAGGGCAGGCCAAAAATGTTATTGTTTGGATTACCAACACAATCAGGATCAAATGAAGTAAGGTCAACCATAGGGGTTTGTTAAAGGGGGTGCAAGTTAATCCCCTTTAGAATGTTTTACAAATAAGTGCTGAACTCTAACTTTATATGAATTGACGCCATAAGGAGTAATAACAAATAGTAATTTTCAATAACTTTGCGCTGCGAAAATCAGTTATGAAAAAGGTTCATATTATTCTCCTCATATTAGTCATTTCAGGTATAGTGGGTATGTCATTTTTTGTGAAAGACCTTACTACTTATGAAACTTTTGCTTCTGCATCGGAAAAAGACAATCAATTCGTTGTTGTAAAAGTGAAATTAGATAAAACAATCCCTATTGAATATGACCAGGTTAAGGATCCAAATAAAACGATTTTTTACGCTGTGGATGCTGATGGAAAACGCATAAAAGTACTTTATAATAATGCCAAACCTACTGACATGGAACGCAGTGAGGGAATTGACCTAAATGGTTATATGCGCAGTGACCATTTTGAATGTACCAAACTACAAATGAAATGCCCTTCCAAATATAAAGATGATATGAATCAAGCCCGAAAGAACCTGCCTACAGCTTCAGAGAAAACGGAATACAAATATTAAGCACGAATGGATTTTATTGGTGAGAATCTACTTCCCGGAAAACTTGGACATTTCTTTATATTATTATCATTGATTGCTTCATTAGCTGCTACAATAAGCTACTTTTTAGCGTCTACCCGGAAAAATGAAATTGAAAAACAAAGTTGGCGGCAACTTGCCCGCATCTTTTTTGTAGCAGAAACCGTTTCAGTTATATCCATTTTTGCCATCCTGTTTTATATTATATCCAATCACTTATTCGAGTATAAATATGCATGGCAGCATAGCAGTAAATCTTTGGAGTTCAAATATTTACTAGCGTGTTTTTGGGAAGGGCAGGAGGGGAGTTTCCTGCTTTGGAGTTTTTGGCATTGCATACTCGGTTTAGTTGTCATCAAAAAAGAAAAACAATGGGAAGCGCAGGTAATGACTGTTGTAAGCTTCATGCAGTTTTGCCTGGCAACGATGGTAGTGGGCCTGGCATTTTGGGGCCAACGAATTGGTGCCAATCCTTTTGTATTGTTACGAAATGAAATGGAAGCGCCCATTTTTTCACGTCCTGATTATTTAAGCCTTGTTACTGATGGAAATGATTTGAATCCGCTGTTGCAAAATTATTGGATGGTCATTCATCCGCCGGTATTGTTTCTCGGCTTTGCCTCCATGTTAATACCTTTTTCATTTGCCATTGCCGGTTTGTGGACGCGTGATTATAAAGGATGGACAAAGCCTGCATTACCATGGGCGCTTTTTTCAGGGGGCATTTTTAGTTTGGGGGTTATGATGGGAGCTGCATGGGCTTATGAGTCTCTCAGTTTTGGTGGCTTTTGGGCATGGGATCCTGTAGAAAATGCTTCGCTGGTACCCTGGTTGGTTTTAGTTGCAGGTATTCATACACTTCTGATTTACCGCCATACTGGAAATGCACTTCGTTCTACTTTTTTGTTTTTCATATTAGCTTTTTTATTGGTTCTATACTCTACCTATCTAACACGTAGTGGCGATCTTCAGGAAACTTCAGTGCATGCTTTTACAGGGGAAGGCATTACTAAATGGCATTTGCGCTTTTTGGTATTGATTTTCCTTATTCCATCACTTTTATTCCTGGCAAAAAACTATAAAAACATACCTCATATTGTTAAAGAAGAACAATCATCTTCCCGCGAATTCTGGATGTTTATCGGATCTCTTGTTTTTCTGCTTTCAGCCACTACCATCATTGTAATGACTTCACTACCTGTATTTAATAAAATAGCTGGTTTTTTTGTTGGAAATGACAAAGAATTATTCAAGCCTTTGGCCTTTAGTGAAGATACTGTGCATGCCTATAATCGAATACAAATATTTGTAGCTATTATCATAGCTTTCCTATCCGCTATTGCCCAGTTTTTAAAATACAAGACCAGTAACACATCTTTTGTTTTAAAACGAATTCTCTGGCCTACAGTAGCCGCAGTAGTGGTCACAATCCTGATACTCACTTTAGGTAATATTAATTATGATGCATACGGTATTGGATTTCTTGGCGCTATCTGGCTTGCTTTATTTTGCAGTATTTATACTGTAATTGCAAATGCTTCCTATTTATGGGTAGGATTGAAAGGAAATCTTAGGGTGTCAGGTGCATCAGTAGGCCATTTAGGTTTTGGATTGATGCTGCTTGGAATATTGATATCCTCTTCAAAGAAAGAGGTGCTTTCTTATAACTTAAGTGGTATTTATGCACCACTAGGCGATGGGAGTAAAGAAAAACCAGGCGAGAATTCAACCTTAGTAAGAGGTGTGCGTACGGATATGGGCAAATATTGGGTGACGTATAAAAAAGATTCCGCTCATCCAAAAAAGCCTCTATGGTATTATCAGATAAATTTTTCAGGAAAAGAAAATAATGACTCATTTACATTAACGCCTAATGCTTTTATAAATTATAAAGGCAACGAAGGTTTAATGGCAAATCCGGATGCCAAGCATTATCTTACTTATGATGTATTCACTTACATTACTTCTCTGCCAGATCCGGCAAAAAGTAAAGAAGACACCAGTTCCTTCAGAACTGAGAAATTGAAAATAGGAGATACTCTTTTTTATACAAAAGGATTTGCTGTTCTACAAAAATTATCTTCAAAAAATAATCTTCCTGGTAGTTTCTCTCCAAATGATAGTGCCTCAATTGCAACTATAAAAGTTTTTGCGAAAAGTGAGTCTATTTACACTATAGAACCTTTGCTTATCAATAAGGAGGGTACACTGATACCATTTCCAGACACTTTAACTGCGGAAAATCTCGTGATACAATTGCAAAAGGTAACAGGTTCAGAAGCTGAATTGGGTATTAAAGAATCTGACTCTATTATGCAATATCTGACATTGAAGACTTATAAATTTCCTTTCATCAATGTACTTTGGTTAGGAACAATTTTGATGGTTTTAGGTTTTATCATGAGTTTGGTCCGTAGAATTCAGCTTAATGCAAACAAGGTTGAAAAATTTAATGTTTTGTAAACAGACTATATTAAGGAATAATTGTTTCTTTATGAAAGAGTAATTTTTATTTTCAAATGCGCCACAATGTTCTGCTTTTCCGTTTTTTATTTTTGACCTCTTCTTTTTGCTTTACGCAAAATGCGCTGGCGCAGGATAGTGCGAAAAACACCTGGGGAACTAACGATACTTTGATAGTAAGTGTTATTAACTACGAAGGATTGTTAATGCCCTACAAGGAGTTAGAAAATGTATATGTTTCTAATCTTCCACCTGCAAAACTTGCAAAAGCAATTCAAAAGTATAATCGTTTGCGAAATGCTGTTTATGTCACTTATCCTTATGCACGCACAGCAGGACTTACTATAATGGATGTAGCACGTCACCTGGGAAGCATAAAAGAAAAGGATGCAAGGAAAAAATATCTGAAGACAAGGGAGAAAGAGCTGAAAGAAAGATTCACCGATCCGTTAAGTAATTTATCTGTGTACCAGGGCAAGGTTTTAATGAAATTGATCAACAGGCAAGCAGGTAATGACTGTTACGAATTAATAAAAGAATACAAAGGGGGTATCAATGCCCGCATGTATCAGACTATAGCCTTCTTTTTTGGAAGCAATCTGAAACAGGAATATGACATGGTTGCGAATGCTAATGATCGTCAGATCGAATCTATAGTAAAAGAAATAGATGGGGTTTGGTACAACAATATCAACAAACCTGCTATCAAAGCCAATTAATTCTTCACTGCCGTTTCTCTTTAGTTAATGTTGAATTAACGCATGGCTTAATAACTATCTTGCAGCCCTATAAGTTTTCAAGGATGAAATTGGATGTTTTAGCGATTGGCGCTCATCCCGATGATGTTGAATTGGGATGTTCAGGTACTTTAATCAAGGAAATACAACGAGGCAAAAAAGTAGGTATCGTAGATCTTACACAAGGTGAAATGGGCACCCGGGGCACAGTAGAGACGCGGTTTGAGGAAGCTGAAGCAGCTGCAAGGATCATTGGTATACATGCAAGGGAAAATTTGAAGATGCGTGATGGTTTTTTCGTAAATGATGAAAAACATCAGCTTCAACTTATAACTGTTCTTAGAAAATACCAGCCTGAAATAGTGATTGCAAATATCTTGGACGACAGGCATCCCGATCATGGTAAAGGCGGAAAACTGGTATATGATGCAAGTTTTTTATCAGGGTTAAAACAAATAAAAACATTTGATGGAAACGGAAGGGAACAACAAAAATGGCGTCCAAAATATGTTCTTCATTACTTGCAGGATCGTTTTTATGAGCCACATGTGATAGTAGATGTGTCGGATGTGTGGGAAAAAAGAATGGGAGCAGTTAAGGCATACAAAACACAATTTCATATCCCTGGTAGCAACGAGCCACAAACTTATATTTCCAGTCCTGAATTCATGGATGCAATTATATCAAGGGCACGCTTATTAGGAAAAAGAATAGGTGTACAATTTGCAGAAGGTTTTACATCTACAAAAAGTATAGGAATTAATGATTTGGGTGCACTTATTTTAAAAGAAACATAATATACCACCTTATTTCAATTTGAGTTATTAGTATAAAGTTCACAGAAGTATTATTATGACCACACCGAAGTTCGCCTCCGTATCACACTCGTTTCACTCAGAATTAAAAAAAAGGATCAATTCATATTTTCAGGAAACCGGAAAACCGGCTACAGGTAATATACAATTGTATTTCAAAGCCATTGTTTTGTTTACTTCTTTCATTGGCTTGTATGTGCATCTTGTATTTTTTACCCCACCCACCGTGTTCGCCATTATCGAATGTGCATTATTTGGTTGTGTAGCTGCCGGAATTGGTTTTAATATAATGCATGATGGTGCTCATGGTAGTTTCAGCAAATACAAATGGTTGAATAAAATGGCCGCTGTTTCATTGAACCTCTTAGGAGGTAGTCATTTTATGTGGAATGTAAAGCATAATGTGATTCACCATGCTTACACTAATATTGATGGCTTAGATGATGATATTGATGTCAAGCCATGGTTACGGATGAGTACCACCCAACCAAAATATTTAATGCACAGGTATCAGCATATTTATTTTTGGTTTTTGTACGCGCTGTTGTACATGCTTTGGATTTTCGTATTAGATTATCAAAAATATTTTAAACGTAAGATCGGGAGCATGCCCCTCAAAAGAATGAGTTTTTCTGATCATGCTATCTTCTGGGGATTTAAAGTATTTTATTTAGCCATGTTTATTGTTATTCCCATATATATGTTAGGTTTTGGCAGTTGGCTGGTTGGTTTTCTTTCCTATACCATTGTTGGCGGACTTGTAATTAGCATAGTATTTCAATTAGCACATACTGTGGAGCATACCAGTTTCCCTATGCCTGATGAAGCAACAGGCAGGCTGGAAGATGAATGGGCGATACATCAGTTGAAGACTACCGCTAATTTTGCACCCCGCAATAAAATTATTAATTGGTTTGTAGGTGGCCTTAACTTTCAGGTGGAGCATCATCTCTTTCCTAAAATATCTCACATACACTATCCTGCCATCAACAAAATAATAAAGCAAGCTTGTGCTGAATTTAATGTACCTTATATAGAATATCGCCGCATGCGCCATGCTGTTGCATCTCACGTTTCTTTTTTGCGGCAGATGGGTAGAGGGTAAGTGGTAATTTTCCTTTATTCAATCATGGCCCTTGAATCCGGAAGGAATATTCATAGGTTTTAATTTTGACTGTATTGAAATAACAATAATTCGGATGTATTTATTCGAATTCTATCAACCTCTGATCAAAACCGAATCCATTTCTTTTACAAGTTCCTTCTGCGTTAAATTTGCGCACAATAAATAATCAATGGATTTTCAATTAAGCGAAGAGCATTTAATGATTCAGCAGGCAGCAAGAGATTTTGCTATTAATGAGTGTCTGCCCGGTGTGATAGAAAGAGACGAAAAAATGCAGTTTCCCCGTGAACAAATGCTCAAGCTGGCAGATCTCGGTTTTCTGGGCATGATGGTTAGTCAGGACTATGGAGGCGCAGGGCTAGATACAGTGAGTTATGTGCTTGCCATGGAAGAAATAAGTAAAATTGATGCAAGTGTAAGTGTAGGTATGAGCGTAAATAATAGTTTGGTTTGTTTTGGAATAGAAGCCTTTGGCACCGAAGAACAAAAACAAAAATATCTTACTCCACTGGCACAGGGTAAAAAAGATGGTGAATTATATACCGGTGCTTTCCTGTTGAGCGAACCTGAAGCTGGCAGCGATGCAACATCACAGCGTACCACGGCAGAAGATGGAGGTGATCATTATATTTTAAATGGTACTAAAAACTGGATCACCAATGGAGGTACTGCATCGGTTTATTTGGTAATAGCGCATACCGATATAGCTAAAGGGTCAAGAGGAATCAACGTTTTTATAGTAGAGAAAAACTGGCCAGGTGTAGTTGTTGCAGCCAAGGAAAATAAACTAGGAATCCGTGCTTCTGATACGCATACTGTTTTATTCAATGATGTAAAAGTGCCCAGAGAAAACCGGATCGGGGAAAATGGCTTTGGGTTCACGTTTGCAATGAAAACCCTGGCCGGGGGGAGGATCGGTATTGCTTCGCAAGCACTGGGTATAGCGAGCGGAGCTTATGAGTTGTCATTAAAGTATTCCAAAGAACGCAAAGCTTTTGGTACTGAAATCTCAAACCACCAGGCCATTGCATTTAAATTGGCTGACATGGCTACCCGAATTGAAGCTTCCAGACTTTTATGTATGAGAGCTGCATTCGATAAAGACCAGAAAAATGATTATGTGTTAAGTTCGTCTATGGCTAAAGTTTTTGCCTCAGAAACAGCAATGTGGACCACCGTGGAAGCAGTACAAATCCATGGTGGATATGGATATGTAAAAGAATATCATGTAGAACGATTGATGCGTGATGCGAAAATCACACAGATATATGAAGGCACAAGCGAGGTGCAAAGAATTGTTATCAGCAGAAGTATCTTAAAATAATATGCTGGTGTTCAAATATCAAAATCTCTTTCGCTCAAACCTATTTTAAAGTAACCCCCCAATTATAAGTTTTAGGAATAATGCCGGTGAACAGGGAAATGTATTTTAAGATCAGGGATGAATTGAATGCAAAGAATGTGCAACTTGTAGCGGTTTCAAAAATTCAAACAGTTGACAACATAGAAACACTTTATAATTTAGGGCAAAGGGATTTTGGAGAAAATTATGTACAGGAATTAGTCGAAAAGCAAGCCTTGTTACCTAAAGATATACGTTGGCATTTTATTGGCCATTTACAAAGCAATAAGGTAAAATATATTGCTCCTTTTGTGCATCTCATTCATACGGTTGACAGCATGAAATTATTATCACAAATAAATAGCCAGGCTAAAAAATATAATAAAATAATTGACGTGTTGTTGCAAATGCATATTGCACAGGAAGAAACAAAATTTGGCCTTGATGAAAAGGATCTACTGGAGATGTTTACAAAGAGACTAGATGAAATAGTGAAGCTCAGAAACATCCGTATTAATGGTTTAATGGGGATGGCATCTTTCACTGAAGACACTGACCAGGTAAAATCGGAATTTCAGGGATTAAAGAGCATTTATGAGAAGTTTAAAAATCTTATGATTTCAAATGGTGATTTGAAAATACTCTCAATGGGCATGAGTGGAGATTATAAAATGGCTATTGGCGCGGGAAGTACACTTGTTCGCATCGGATCCCTTCTCTTTGGTGCACGGTCTTCATCTTCTATTTCGCAATAGTAATTTATTGGTCATCTCGCAACAAAATCAAATAGAATAGACCTATACTTTAGTAGCTCATTAAATGGGCGTAAGTGGTAAGTAAGTTAAACTTATATTAAATCGTTTAAAGAGTTGGCACTATTTTTTAAGCAACAGTATAAATTAATTGTTATGAAAAAAGCTTATGCATCTGTAATCGCTGTACTTATTAGTTCATTTCTTTTTGCCCAGGATAAAGCAACAGATATAAATGTAGATATCAACAAAGGAGGCGGGGGTGGAAATTGGTACGCATCTCCCTGGATTTGGATCGTAGGTGCTGCCGTATTTGTTCTTTTGTTAGTTGCTCTTACACGCGGTGGAGGGCGAAGGGCAGATTAAAATTCTTTTTCCAATTTTTACTTTTAATTAGCCGGATTAATCCGGCTTTTATATACATCTAATAACACCATATGGCATCAGAAGAAAATCATTTTGGAAATAATTTTGGTGGATAGATGTATGCCCTACAAGTGAAGAGATTATAACCTAAAAAAAGAATTTAATTTCAATCACCACTTATTACACGATTGTCTTGATCCGGATCATCACCCAAAGTATGACATTATTGAGGGAGTTGAATTCCTGATTATCCGGTACTACAATCATACTATTGATAATCGTGCGGGTACAATACGGGATTGAACAGCAAGATTGCCATATTTTTTCGACGAATTTTTTATTACAATTCATAGGAATGAACTTCATTTTCTAAACAATATACAAAAGAAAGTATTGCGCGATGGTTTTGGAAATACTGTTTCTGAAGTGATCATAAAAATATTGAGAAAATTCTATTGAAGCTTCAACGATCCTGGAGAAAGATTATCGGAGCAGGTTGATTTTTTAAAACTCATATTTTCTCAAAGACACCGGCAGATCAACTGGAAACCCTTTATTTTTTGAAAAGAAAAGCCGCCCTTTGCAGTAGATTACTTACACTTTCATTAAAACCTATCAACGGGATAATTGCTACAACAGAAACGTATGCTGCATTCAGGAAGTAAAAGATATTCACCTGAAAATGACGACATTATATACACAAGCCTAGGATGATGTAACAAACCTTATGATTATATATCTTTCATTTCTTCACAAAAGACCAATGAAGTGATGAAGGTGCTAACTATATTTTCAGTGTTTTTTATGCCTCTAACATTCATCGTAGGTATATATGGGAAGAACTTTGAATATATGCCTGAGTTGAGTGAAAATAGGGCTATCCATTTGTATTGCTCACTATGGCACTTGTTACAATAATAATATATAAATGTTTCAAAAAAAAATGGCTCTAAAATTAATTCAATTTATCTCCTGACGTTCTTTAGCCAATATTGAAGTCTCCTAACATTATTCCTGCTCATTACACCAAGACTTTCATCTGTCCGCCGGGTAATAAAAAGAAGGTAAAAAATCACCAGTAGCAGTGCGATAAAAAACCAGAAAGGAAACATGATTATTGGATTTATACTAACCATATTTCAAAAGGTGTTCCAAATTTTACTGCTTGCATTATTCTTGTATCCATTGGAATAGCATTCCACCAGTTTGAGGAAATGGCAGTGGATTTTACCATTCCCTATTGAAATGATATTAGTAATTAATGTTGTGCAAGTAGGTAATTATCCAGAGCATTAATGGCATCTGCTTTTAAGTTTTCATGGATACTTGAATCACAATGCCATTCATCATCTTTTCTGATCAAAGAAAAATGGGCTGTATTATTTTTTATGGGTGCGAAATGGTATGACCCTCCTTCAAATCTAATAATAAAATCAATGTTTTCTCCGGCGGTATGTAAAACTGTGGTGAAAAGTGTGGACATAATTCAATATTCAATAATCTTTATTTTCCCTTTTGTTTTTCTCATGCTCACCAGCTAAAAGATCCGGAATTTCCTCTTCAGTTCTGCCCATTGCTCCGTCTCCGGTTGCATGAGCATTTAAAATATGATCTGAACTAGCCTGGCCGTCTTCCTTTTCTGTAAGGCTCGATTTGTCTTTAGTATCTGTCTTTTTATCGGATGATTTATGATCCATTTTGAATAATAACCTCTGTAATAAAATGAGTATAATATAATAGTTGCTATTAAAATAGTGGCTTACTCAAATTACTGCATTTGATATGTTTTTTAATTATAAAAGTGTAAGTAATTCTGTAATCAGCGATATCTGGGCAGGATTAATTTTTGCTTTCGCCATTTCCAGTACAAACCATTCCCCTTTATCTATTTCGGGCACCTGAATCCATTTGCCGGATTTAGGAGGCCATTCCATAGGAAATAAATTAGACTTAATATTTTCAGAGATGATATTTCCTTCCACAGCCCAGGCATATATTAATTTTCCTCCTTTTTGTCGAATGGGCGAAAGTTCAATAAAATTTCCTGAGATGGAAGAACCTGTTTCTTCTTTGTATTCTCTTAGAGCTGTATCAAATTTTTTATCACCTTCATTTACTTCGCCTTTTGGAATTGTCCATGCTCCTAAATCTTTAGATTTCCAGAAAGGCCCCCCGGGGTGTAAAAGAAAGAAATGAACTTTTTGTTCTACAAATTTATAAAGCAAGATTCCTGCACTTGACTTCACGTAGGCAGATTATTGATTGAAATAAGCTAATAATTTTATTGTAGTTCTATTTCTATTTGTTCGTGTAGTTTAGTCTCTGCATTTTGTATCCATTGCGGCACTGGAACGGTGCTTATTTTCCACTGCTTATCAGCTGATTCCTTTTTCATATGAAACACGATCCTGTTACCACGGTCATCACTTACGTCCACGTGAAAAAGACCTTGTTTTTCAGAATCAGGCAGTTTACGAAAATTAAATTCTCGTAAACGGTTATCTGTTTTGATCAATTTTGTGAATGCAATATTTTTAAGGAAGTTAATGTACATTAAGTCAATTTGAAAGCCTACTTGCAATATTCATGCATATTTGAATTAAAAGAAAATTAATATAGCTAATGTGGATAAACTAAATTGACATGGTAGTCCTGGATAAGGGAAATACATGAAGTTTCCTTTTAAATAGTTTTTGTGTTTGTAAACATTTTTGGAGCCGCATTCCCATCATGACCATATATATCTTCTCTGAAATTAAGTTGCCCTCTGTCATCAACCCAGGCAGTAAGATATGTAATCACCACAGGTACTTGTTTATCCAGCTTTACAACCTGCTCCTTATCT
>MWVX01000606.1_pt1 | contig 11624 bp, 10 predicted proteins | sample 1047311 | NCBI WGS metagenome assembly MWVX01 (sample SAMN06349984, study PRJNA376086) | soil metagenome | isolation source: MtG-4 sample Antarctic (ecotone) soil | place: Antarctica | collected 2015-01-13
TTTTCTGCTTAGGCGTGTTTTTATTTCTTGAGCAAACGAATAATTTTTTTTGGAATAAAAAATTGCAAGAATTTATTTAATTTCCCGACATTTTTACTTTCGCCTTTTACCTTTTTACTTTTGCCTTACAATTTTCTAATGTTCATGTCCCGGTTCTTCGAGTTCACCTTCTTCGCCCACATATTGCGCTTTCAGCGGTTTTGCGTTCATTCCGTTTTCGTTAAGCCAGCGAACGAGCTCAGGAATAAAACCGTGCGTGACAAAAACCGTTTCGGCATTCGTGGCGCGGATCGCAGTTTGCAGCTCTTCCCAATCGGCGTGGTCTGAAAGAACAAAACCGCGGTCAACCGCTTTTCTCCGCCGCGCGCCGCGTACTACCATCCAACCTGAAGCAAAGCCGGTTGAATGCGCTCCGAAACGCTTTAACCACGTTGAACCGGCGGCTGACGGCGGCGCAACGATTAATGAACCGGCAAAATCCTTTTTATTTTCCACCCCACCCACGTATTTTGTTTCCGGCAAATCAACACCACTTTCACGGTATGTCTGTGTCAGGCGTTCGACCGCGCCGTGCGTGAAGATCCGTCCGATGCGGCGGTCAATTCCGTTCATCACGCGCTGCGCTTTTCCCAGCGAATAAGCAAAAATTACCGAAACTTTTCCGCGTTCTTGATTGCGCCTCCACCACTTGTTGATTTCTTCAAAAATAATTTCGGTCGGCGTCCAGCGGTAGATGGGCAAACCGAATGTCGCCTCGGTAATAAAATTATGACACCGCACCGGTTCGAAAGGGGCGCACGTCGCATCCGGCGTCAGTTTATAATCGCCGGAGACGACCCAAATTTCGCCTTTGTATTCGACGCGCAGTTGTGCCGAACCGAGTACGTGCCCCGCAGGATGAAATGAAATTTTAACGCCGTCAATATATTGAGCTTCACCGTATTTGCTGGTTTCAATTACGGCTTCGTCGCCGAGACGAATTCGCGAAAGACGTTTGCCTTCTTCCGGAACTAGATATTGTTGATTACCGCGATATGTGTGATCGGCATGAGCGTGTGTGAGCAAAGCTTTTTTAACCGGCAGCCACGGATCGATATAAAAATTTCCTCTTTTGCAGTACAAGCCTTTATCAGTTAATTTGATTAATTCGTTTTTCATTCTCGTTAATTCAACAAAAATATTTATCAATCATAAAACACTTGAGCGCCCTTTTGAAAAGCCACAAAGTTTATATCAAAGATTTATTTAGGCATTGGCTCGTGGCATTTTAATTGCATCAAGCACCGATACAATTATTCAAAGAGGACATTTTTCAAGGTGGGAGAAAAAGGCAAAAATGGATTTTGGTTGGCAGCAGCTTTGGGTGTCGGCGTGATTACTGCTTTAACTGTTTCGAGAAAAACAAACTCGAAATACGATTTTGAAAACCAGGTTGTTTTAATCACCGGAGGCTCCCGTGGACTCGGATTGGTTCTCGCTAGAATGTTGGCTGAGAGAGGAGCAAAGCTGGCAATTTGCGCGCGCAATAGAGACGAATTAATTATTGCCAAAAAAGATTTAGAAAATCGCGGCGCTGAAGTATTGGACGTTGTGTGCGATGTCCGAAATCAATCCGAAGTCGTTCGGATGGTTGAGACGATTTGTAATCATTACGGACGCATCGACGTTTTGATAAATAATGCGGGCGTCATTCAGGTCGGACCGCTCGAGGTTCAGACCCAGAAAGATTTTGAAGACGCGATGGCAGTTCATTTCTGGGGACCTTTTTACACGATGAACGCCGTTCTGCCTCAAATGCGCGAGCGTCGCGCGGGTCGTATTGTCAATATTTCTTCCATCGGCGGTAAATTGGCTGTCCCACACCTTGCTCCATATTGCGCAAGCAAATTCGCTCTCGTCGGGCTGTCGGGCGCGGTGCGTGTTGAACTCGTCAAAGAAAATATTTTTGTCACAACTGTTTGCCCCGGCTTGATGCGCACCGGCAGTCACGTTAATGCCGTCTTTAAGGGTCAAAACGAAAAGGAATTTGCCTGGTTCAGCATCGGAAACGCGTTGCCGATATCGTCAATCAGCGCAGAGTCTGCAGCAAACCAAATTATTGAAGCGTGCCGGTCAGGTATGGCAGAAGTAATTCTTTCGCCGCAAGCTCAATTAGCGGCAAAAGTAAACGTTCTATTTCCTGAGTTGACGGCAGAAATTTCCGCTCTCGTCAATCAACTTTTGCCTTCAGCGGGCGGCATCGGTGAAAATCACGCGCTCGGAAAAGACAGCGCATCTTTTATTTCGCCCTCATTTTTAACCGCATTAGCAGATAAAAAGTCTTATCAAAATAATGAACTTAAGCCAACTAAAAATCTGGTTTAATACAAACAAATAGAGGAGTTAATTTTATGGAACGCACTCAGGACAATAAATCATTTACAGATGTTTTGACCGATACAAATACAAATGTCGGAAGCACTGAACGAGTTGTTTCGGCAATTGCTGGCGCGGGCTTAATCGTTTACGGTCTTAACCGCGGTGATACAACCGGAGTTTTACTTTCAGTTTTGGGCGGCGGTCTGGCTCTGCGCGGCGCAACCGGACATTGCCAAGTATATGATGCAATGGATATTGATACTAATGAAGAAACCACTTCAGCCGGTTTTCGAACTTCAAATAAGCAATCAAGTGGATTTTTATCATCGAAAATTCACGTCAAAAAATCAGTAACAATAAATAAATCACCGGCTGAGCTTTATCAATTTTGGCGTAACTTTGAAAATCTGCCAAAATTTATGTCCCACCTCGAAGCGGTTAAAAATTCAGAAGGCAATCGCTCGCACTGGGTGGCGAAAGCGCCGTTCGGAACAACCGTTGAGTGGGACGCGGAAATCACCAGCGAACGCGAAAATGAACGTATCGGCTGGAACTCCGTTGAAGGCGCGACCGTTCCGAATTCGGGAGTCGTCGAATTTCGACCCACTTCAACGCGCGGTACTGAAGTGCGAGTTGTTTTAACTTACGAACCGCCAGCCGGAAAGTTGGGGGCGATGGTCGCCAAACTTTTTGGTGAAGAACCGAGAAAACATTCAGGATAATGAAGCATTTACGGAAGCTGCAACCGACACAAATACAAATGTAGGAAACACCGAGCGAACGGTTTCGGCAATCGCCGGCGCCGGGTTAATTGCCTACGGTCTTAAACGGGGCGACACAACCGGAATTTTACTTTCCGTTTTGGGTGGAGGGTTGGCTTTGCGCGGCGCAACCGGACACTGTCAGGTTTATGACGCAATGAATATTAATACAAACGAAGAAGGCGCTTCAACTGGTTTTCGAACTTCAAATAAGAAATCGAGCGGATTCTTATCATCGAAAATCCACGTCAAAAAATCAGTCACAATCAATAAATCACCCGCCGAACTTTACCAATTTTGGCGTAACTTTGAAAATTTGCCGAAATTTATGTCACATCTCGAATCGGTAAAAAATTTAGAAGGCAATCGCTCACATTGGGTGGCGAAAGCGCCGTTCGGAACAACCGTTGAGTGGGACGCGGAAATCACCAGCGAACGCGAAAATGAACGTATCGGCTGGAACTCCGTTGAAGGCGCGACCGTTCCGAATTCGGGAGTCGTCGAATTTCGACCCACTTCAACGCGCGGTACTGAAGTGCGAGTTGTTTTAACTTACGAACCGCCAGCCGGAAAGTTGGGGGCGATGGTCGCCAAACTTTTTGGTGAAGAACCGAGCCAACAGGTTTACGGTGATCTGTGTCGTTTCAAAAGTATGATGGAATCCGGCGAAATTATTACTACCGAAGGTCAATCATCAGGTCGTAAAGAAGATGCGAAAGCAGCAAAAGCATAAATAATTTGAGCATAAATAATTTGATTGAACCGATGGGTTGAGCATAAATTTCTCAATAAAAACATCTATCGTTTCAATCCTAGTTTCACTCACAAAGAACAAGGAGAAATTTAATGAAAGCAGTTTGTTGGAACGGAAAACAGGACGTGCGCGTTGAAAACGTGCCTGATCCGAAAATTTTAAATTCGCGCGATGCGATTATAAAAATTACGACTACCGCGATTTGCGGTTCTGATTTGCATCTCTACAACGGTTATATTCCGTCAATGATGGCGGGGGACATTCTCGGGCATGAATTTATGGGCGAAGTTGTTGAAACCGGAAGCGATGTCAATAATTTAAAAAAAGGTGAACGAGTCGTCGTGCCTTTTACGATTGCGTGCGGCAATTGTTTTTTTTGTCAGCGTGAATTGTGGTCGGTGTGCGATAACTCGAATCCGAATCCGGAAGCACAGGAAACACTTTATGGATTTTCCGGCTCGGGTCTTTTCGGATTCTCTCATATGATGGGCGGTTTTGCAGGCGGGCAAGCCGAATATGTACGCGTGCCGTTTGCTGATGTCGGTCCCTTGAAAGTTCCCGATTCACTCGAAGACGAACAAGTTTTATTTTTGTCTGATATTTTTCCGACCGGTTATATGGCGGCGGAAAATTGCAACATTCAACCCGGAGACACCGTGGCGATTTGGGGCGCGGGTCCCGTCGGACAGTTTGCGATAAAATCGGCATTTATGCTCGGGGCGGAAACGGTAGTTGCCATTGACCATTATCATGACCGCTTGGCGTTAGCCAAACAGGAAAATAAAGATTTAAGAACGATAAATTTTGACGACGAAGATGTTTTTGAGCAATTGAAAGATTTGACCGGGGGGCGCGGACCTGATTCTTGTATCGATGCCGTCGGGCTTGAAGCACACGGAACTTCGCCCGACGCGATTCTCGACCGCGTCAAAGCCGCTGTGATGCTGGCAACTGACCGCCCGCACGCGCTTCGGCAAGCGATTCACTGTTGCCGCAAAGGCGGCACGGTTTCGATTCCGGGTGTTTATGGCGGATTTCTTGACAAACTCAATTTCGGCGCGGCTTTCAACAAAGGTTTGACGCTGAAAATGGGGCAAACTAATATGCATAAATATATGCCGAAACTCCTCAAACATATCGAAGACGGTGATATTGACCCAAGATTCGTCATCTCGCACCGTTTGAAGTTGGACGAAGCTCCGAATGCTTATAAACAGTTTAACAACGAAAAGAACGATTGGCGCAAAGTCGTCTTAAAACCATAATTCCTTTTGTTGAAAGTCAAGCAGGGTGAAGGTTTAAGTTAAAACGGCAGAAACATTTTTAACTTAAACTTTCACCTTTTTTCTTTTGAAGCAATTTGTTGAACATATTTATGACAAAAAATTCGCCGGAAATCTCCGAGTTTTTAGAAATTATTACCGGTTATCAGCGTTCGAGAGTTTTATTCACTTTAATTGACCTGGAAATACCGACATTATTAAACGGCAAAAAAATTTCCGCAGGGCATCTTGCAAAGCGTTTAAAAATTCACCCGCTCGCGATGGAAAGGTTTCTCAACGCCTGCGTGTCAATTAATGTTTTGGAAAAAGACGACGACAAGTTTTTTAATTCAGAGTTTACCGAACATTACCTTATCAAGAATTCAGAATTTTATCTTGGCGGAATCGTTAAACGTCACCGAAAAAGAAGTTATGCGGCTTGGGGAAATCTTACTGATGCCCTGAAAAACTGGCGCTATGGCGAAACCACAAGTGAAAATCCAGAAGATGAAGACCAGGGCGCGGAAGCGTTGGCGGAGCAGCATAATCTGGCGCTTCTGCACGGCTTCGAACTTGCAAAAGCTTTTGATTTCACAAATTTTTCAAGAATTCTCGATGTCGGTGGAGGAACCGGCGCAATGTCAATTGCTTTATGTAAATCGTTTCCCAAACTCGAAGCGACAGTTTTTGATTTACCTGAAAATATTAAGATTACTGAAGATTTCGTCAAAAAGAACAAATTAAATAAGCGCATCAAAACTGTTGGCGGTAACTTTCATAAAGATAATTTGCCTCAGAATTTCGATGTGGTTTTGCTTGCTAATTTTATGGCGGTCGCCGATGCCGAGAGCAATAAAAAATTATTAAAACAAATTTACGACGGGCTTCCCTCAGGCGGCGTTTGTATTCTAAGCGGCTGGATAATTGACGATTCGCATCTTGCTCCGCAAACATCAGTGTTGTTTTGTTTGGAAGACATCTGCTGGAACGCACCCGATGTCGAAAGAAGCTTTAAGGTTTATAAATCCTGGCTTAAAGAAGCAGGTTTCAAATATATCAAATCTAAAAATTATCTGGAACCGACCAGAATCATTTACGGCTATAAATAACACATATTTGCCGAATAATTTCTAATCACCGATTAAATCAATCAATGCTTTTTCAATATTCTCAGCGCGCATCAGTGTTTCACCGATTAAGAAACCTTTGTATCCGACTTTTTCGAGCCTTACAATATCTTCACGAGTTTTGATACCGCTTTCGCTGATTAAGATAGCATTTTGAGGAGCGAAACTTATCAATTTTTCAGAACTCTCCAGCGTTACCTCGAATGTCTGCAAATTTCTATTATTGACTCCAATTACTTTGGAGCCAATTTCTTCGGCAATCTTCATTTCTCCGATTGTGTGAACTTCAACCAAAGCGTCCAAACCCAGATTCTCGGCAAAATTATGAAGATTAATAAGCTGCTCGATTTGGTGTGTTTCAAAAGCCGCAACAATTAACAAAATCACTGACGCACCGGCAATCGCCGCTTGAAAAATTTGTCGTTCGTCCAAAATAAAATCTTTACATAATACGGGAATTCGGTCTTCAATTGACTGAACTACCAATTTCAGATCGTTTATCGAACCGCCAAAAAAATCTTTTTCGGTCAAAACGGAAATTGCGGCGGCACTGCCTCTTAAATAATTTCCGGCTGTTTTCTCTGGATTTGCATCGGCATTTATTGTCCCCTTTGATGGAGAAATGCGTTTGAATTCAGCAATGATATTTGTTTTTTCAGAATTTTGTAATTTATTAAATAATCTGTGTGGACTAGAATTTTTTCTAATTTCAAATGCTTCATAACGCAGATCATTAGATGAAACGCCGATAAATTCCTTTTTTATCGTTTCACGTTTTTTGTCTAAAATTTTATTTAAAAATTTTGTTGGTTTGACAAAATCTGACACGATTTTAATTCTCCGTATTTGTCAGTTCAATTAGTTGGCTAAGTTTTTTCGCTGCTTCTCCGCTGTCCAAACTGCGATTTGCCAAATTAACTGCGCTCTTTAAGCTGTCTGACTTTCCACCGATAAAGATCGCAGCGGCAGCATTTAGAACGATTAAAGACCGGGCTGCATCTTTTCTTCTACCGTCTAAAACATCTTTTATAATTTGTGCGTTTGCGGGGGGATTTCCGCCACGCAAAGATTCGAGTTTTTCACTACCTACGAGTTCAAATCCAAGTTCGGCGGGCGAAATCTCAAAATATTTCATATAATCAGGCGTTACTTCAATAACCGAAGTATTTTTGCTAATTGTTATTTCATCTAAACCGTCGAGACCGTGCACTACCCAGGCTTTTTTTATGCCAAGCGTCGAGAGAGTTTTAGCCACCGGCGCAACGAGCGCTTCGTTCCAAACGCCAAGAATCTGAAAGGGAGCATTCGCGGGATTTGTTAACGGTCCAAGCAAATTAAAAGTTGTATGCACGCCAAGTTCGCGGCGCACGGCGGCGACGCGAGCCGTCGAGGCGTGATAAAGCGGCGCAAACATAAAACAAATTCCGATTTCATCAAGACATTTTTCTGATACTGAAGGATTTGCGGAAACATTTATGCCGAGCGCGGTAAGCACATCAGCGCTTCCCGAAAGGCTTGTAGCGGCGCGACTTCCGTGTTTTGCAACGGGCAAACCCGCGCCTGCAATGACAAACGCTGCGGCGGTTGAAATATTGAAAGTTTTTACGCGACTCGAACCCGTTCCCGCCGTATCTATAAAATCTGTGTGCTTTGTTTTAATTTTGACCGAGTGCGAGCGCATCGCTTCCGCCATACCTGCTAATTCTTCGATTGTTTCCCCCTTGATTGCCAAAGCTACCAGCGCCGCTGAAATTTGTGTATCGGTCGCCTCACCATTCAATAATTCATCTAGTAAGTCTTTAGCTTCAATTCGGGTTAAGCTCTGACCTTGCATCAGGCGCAAAATCCATCCCCGTAAACCTTTCGCCATCGGCTCGTCCGTGCGTGGCGGTGTTGGAAGAAGCCAAGCGGGACGATTTTCAATATTTTTTTTTGTATTCTGCATATAATATTTGAAATAAAAAAAACCTGTTGCTGATTATTCGGTGCAACAGGTTTTCAAAAATGTGATTGCAGTTGACGATTACGCTTTACATTTGTTTAGAAGAACCACTGCACAACACAAGGTTAAACTGTCTTGCCATGAAAAGTGTTTTATTTTGCAGTAATCTGTATGGATGCGATTGTTTTTCATATAAAACAAAGATTTTCCAAATTAGCTCAGGCAGAGATATTTATAACTTAGTCAAAAAGGTTTTAGCAAATTATGTTTGATATTTTTCAAAATACTTCACGACCTGAAAATGAATTATTTTTTCACAAAAATGACCCAAATGACATACGTTTGGGAGAAATTGTTTCCTCTGCTGTCCAAAAATACGAATCATCGGAAATTATAATTCTCGGCTGTCCGCAGGATGAAGGTGTTGCGCGCAATAAAGGCAGAATCGGCGCGGCGCTTGCACCCGATGCGATTCGAGCACAATTTTATAAGCTTACAAATTTCGGAATAAAAAAGAATATATTTGATTTAGGAAATACGAATATTTGTGGAACTTTGGAAGAAACTCACGAAATTCATACTCAAATCGTCAAAACAATTTTGAAAGACGAAAAAAGAATCATCGTTCTCGGCGGCGGTAACGACATTTCTTATGCGGACGGACGAGCAATGGCAGAAACTTTCGGCTTTGAAAATTGGCTTGCTGTCAATATTGATGCGCATTTCGATGTGCGAAAAGAGTTTCCGCGTAACAGCGGTACTCCTTATCGCCAACTTCTTGACGAAAAACATCTGAAGCCTGAAAATTTTTTTGAAATTGCTTACCAGCCGCAATCCGCGTCTCCAGTTTATTTTGAATACTTAAAGAATCTTGGCGTAACAATGGTTAGCTTAGACGAACTCCACGGGGGAAAATCAGTAGTCAAATTTCTTAAAGAAATATTTACCACTCACCACTCGCCACTTACCACTTTTTACGGTTTTGATGTGGATTCAGTCCGCGCATCGGACGCGCCAGGTGTTTCCGCCTCATCGCCGATTGGATTAAAGGCTGAGGAATTTATTGAATTGGCAAAGTTTGCCGGTCAAAATCCGCAGACACGAATAATAGAATTTACAGAAGTAAATCCAAAATTCGATGTTGATAACCGTACGGCAAAACTAGTGGCTTACGCTATGCACGAGCTTTGTACGGCATAATAATAAAAAAGCCAACCAATTTTTTGGTTAGCTTTATAACGAAAAAAGAATAGTTTTGTTAGTTAGTTACGCTTCGACCTGTTATCAAACGGTAAACTGCTAAAACTACAATGGCGCCGAGAATCGCAAAAAGAAAACTCGGTATGGAACCACCAATATTATCAAATGAACTTACCATTGGAAAACCTAATAAGCTTCCGAGAAAACCGCCTACTACCGCACCGACAATACCAAGAATTGTCGTTAAAATAACCCCACCGCCATCAGGACCCGGCATAATTAACTTTGCCAAATATCCCGCTAAAAACCCTAAAATTAACCAAATAATTAAAGAAATCATTTTTTTCCTCCGTGTTTATCTACTTTTCAAGAAAATTTTAAGGCTTAATTGCCTTGTTGTTGTGTCTTGACTAGGCATCTTAACCTGTGCCACTAAGAAATGCAATGTTTGTGCCAAATGTTTCACTTTTAATTAAACTCAATGAAAACTAGGTTCTCAATTGACGTTAGTAAATGTGACTCTTTATCATAAACAATTTTTGTATGAATTTGATACAAGAAAATCATTAAAGTTGATTGCAAACAAATTATCCCACTCCTAAATTTATTTGTGATAGTCAGTCTGTTAGAAATTAATCTCGACCATTTCATATTGTCGATGGAGTTCGTAAAATATAAATTTTATATTGAGATTCTCAAATGCTTTTTGCCCGAATTCATATTGGTGTGCAAATTGAAATGTAGAAGTATCACATCAACAACAAAAATAATTACTTTAAATTTTCCGTTCCTTATCTTTATCATCTTAGTACACCGTATTTACCCTATAAAACAAATACTCTATAAACTTGACAGTCTTTAAACTTATTCGTTATTTTATTAATTCGCCTTCAAAACAAGTTGAGCGGATAATTTAGGCACTTAGCTCAGTGGTAGAGCACTACCTTGACACGGTAGGGGTCAGCAGTTCAACTCTGCTAGTGCCTACCAAATTTCTTTCGGTCTTTTTTTGATGAGATGCTCATGAAGAACTTTGTTTTTACACGAACTACTACGACGCGCTTCTAATGGCGCGTACAATCGGTGTTTGATTAATCGGAACACCGCAGCAAAGTCGCTCTTATCAAATCAAATCTTATTTTAGTAGTAGATTGTTAATCGTTAATTTTTGGTTTAATTTGAACGGAATTGCCGAGACATTCATTATTGCGCTCTGCGGCGTGAATTTTTGGATTGTTGCGCGTCTTGAAGTATCAATTAAAAATCAAATAAATTGTTAACAAATTTTATGAGCGAAATAAACGTTAGAGTTGGAGATAATCAAAGAAGTTTTCCCGCGCCTTTAAGCGTGGCTGAAGCTTTAAGGTCGGTTGACCGCGATTTGATAAAAAAATCACTTGCCGCAAAAGTCAACGGCGCGGAAGTTGATTTGTCTTTCAATCTTGAACAGATCGACGAGGTTTTATCGATTGAACCAATTTTAACCGATACCCGTGACGGCTTGGAAGTGATTCGTCATTCGGCGGCGCATCTTCTTGCGGCGGCAATTTTAGATTTATTCCCTGAAACTAAGCTCGGAGTCGGTCCAGCACTGATGGACGACCCGCGATACGGCTTTTACTATGACGTGATTGCCCCGCGTCATTTAACAGAAGCGGACTTGCCCGTTATCGAGAAGAAAATGCGCGATATTGCCAAGCGCAATTTACCGTTCAGGCGTGAAGTCGTTTCTAAAGACGAGCTCATAAAGCTTTTTACCGACCGCAAAGAGCCTTTGAAATGTGAACTCGTCACCGAAAAAGCCGACCGGACGGCAACCGCATATTATATTGACGACACGTCGTTTGTTGATTTTTGCTTGGGTCCGCACGTTCCGAATACAAACAAATTAAAGGCGTTCAAATTGCTCGCTTTGTCAGGCGCTTACTGGAAAGGCGACGCGAACAATCAGCAGATGCAGCGAATATACGGCACTGCTTTTGCCGCGCAGGAAGAACTCGAGGCGTGGGTCAAACAACGTCTTGAAGCCGAAAAACGCGACCATCGGCGAATTGGAAAAGATTTAGATTTATTTTCGATTCAGGACGAATACGGACAATTCAAACTTTACCTTTTCAAATCCGTAAGTATGAAAAACAAAAAGCGCAAAATCCAGACAATCGGCGACTTCTTCGCGCACCTGGTCGGGACGGACAAACAAATGCGCATCGTCAACCGTAA
>MWVX01000607.1_pt1 | contig 11610 bp, 11 predicted proteins | sample 1047311 | NCBI WGS metagenome assembly MWVX01 (sample SAMN06349984, study PRJNA376086) | soil metagenome | isolation source: MtG-4 sample Antarctic (ecotone) soil | place: Antarctica | collected 2015-01-13
ATTAAAGAGTTACTAAAGCATTATGATAATCTGCGTAGCGGACGAAACACAATGTTTTTAGAAGAAGATTCTTTTGAGAAGATTATTGATTATTATGATGACCAGGAGGATTTTACAAAAGCACTGGAGGCTGTCGAAATCAGTATTGAATACTTTCCCTTTTCTTCTTCCCTCTTAATTAGAAAAGCTGATGTACTTCTATCATCCCGAAAATATTACGAAGCATTAGGCGTTTTAGAAAAAGCAGAAATGCTAGATGGCCGTGACGTTAATTTATACATTTTAAAAACAGACGCTTACCTGGCACTTGATAAACAAGACAAAGCCGTTGCTTTATTAGAAGAAGCTATTAGTCAATTTAAAGCCGAAGAAAAAATAGAATTGCTTTTTGAACTGGCGGATGTATATGATGATTATGAAGAATTTGATAAAGTATTTGACTGCCTGGTAATGATATTAGGAGAAGACCTGACTAATGATGAAGCGCTTTACAAAATTTGTTTCTGGACTGATTTTACAGGCAGAAACGAGGAAAGCATCCGCTTGCATTTAGCCATTATCGAGGAATATCCATATAATGAATTAGCATGGTTTAATCTTGCTGCGGCTTATCAGGGCCTGAAGCTTTATGAAAAAGCTATTGATGCCTATCAATATGCTATAGTGATTGACGAGAAATTCGACTACGCTTATCGTAACATTGGTGATGCCTATATACGACTTCGCAAATACAAGGAGGCTATTGAGGCATTGGAAAAAGTACTTGAACTTTCAAAACCCGAAGAAGTTATCTATGAAGCAATAGGCCATTGTTATGACAGGTTAAAAAATTATGCACAGGCAAGATTTCATTATCGCAAAGCATCTCACCTTAAACAAGACGATAGTAAGTTATTTTATAAAATGGCTTGTACTTATTACAATGAAGGCCAATGGATAAGTGCCATAAAGCAATTAGAAATTGCGCTGAAAATTCATCGCTCACAACCAGAGTATAATGTATTGATGGGTGAATGCAAAATGCAAATGAATTTAATAAAAGAGGCCATTCAATTTTTTTCAACTGCTGTAAGATCAAAACCTAAAAATATTGCCGGTTGGGAAGCCCTGATCCGTTGTTTATACAATGCTAAATATTATACTGAGGCAAGACAACAAACGATTGTAGCATTAGAACATACTAGTAATAAATCTATTTTTTACTATTATTTAAGCGCCATCTTATTTGCTTTAAGTAAATCAAAGGAAGCGTTGATCTATCTTGAAACAGCTATTCAGGCGTCACCAAAGACTTTAAATAAATTTATTGCACTTAACCCTTCTGTTTTGCAAAACCCTCAGGTGGTTGACGTAATTGCCCGCAATAAACATAGCCGTTCAAAGCGGAAAAAATAGTTAACTATACTTCCCTAATTTTGTCCGCAACTTTTAAACAACAGCAAACTGCCTACTAATGAATTTTAAACTCTCACAGATTCCGGATAGAAATGTAAGGCCACGCACCGCAGGCATAACAATGGTTATGGACAAAGGTCTTAGTGTATTTGAAGCAAAGAACTTTATGAGTGTCTCTTATCCTCATGTGGATATTGTAAAACTTGGTTTCGGGACTTCTTTTGTTACACCTAACCTGGAAGAAAAATTAGAAATATATCGTTCATACGACATACCTGTCTATTTTGGAGGAACTTTATTTGAAGCCTTTTTAATCCGTAATCAATTTGATGATTTTGTGGAGGTCTGTAAAAATTATGGTATAAGCTATATAGAAGTGAGTGACGGTTCCATTAACATTCCGCATGCTGAAAAATGTGGCTATATTGAGAAGCTAACTAAGGTAGGTACTGTGTTGAGTGAAGTTGGCAGTAAGGATGCGGCGCATATTATGCCTCCTTACAAATGGATTGAATTGATGAAAGCTGAATTGGAGGCGGGTTCAACTTATGTAATTGCCGAAGCCCGCGAAGCTGGTAATGTAGGTATTTATCGTGGATCAGGAGAAGTAAGGGAAGGATTGGTCCAAGAGATTCTTACACAGATTCCCAGTGAAAAAATAATTTGGGAGGCACCACAAAAAGCACAACAATTATACTTCATCGAATTATTGGGTTGCAATGTAAATCTTGGTAATATTGCTCCGTCTGAGATGTTAGCACTAGAGGCCATGCGTATTGGTTTACGCGGTGATACCTTCAATTTGTATTTAAATAAGGAGAAGGCCTGATGCGGTTATTTGGTTTAATAGGTTATCCATTATCTCACTCTTTCTCTAAAAAATATTTTACTGAAAAGTTTGCAGCGGAAAATATACAAGATTGTAGCTATGAATTATTTCCTATTCATGATATAAATGAATTAACTGATATTATAAAAAACCATCCTGAACTTAAAGGCCTCAATATTACTGTGCCTTATAAACAATTGACTTTGCCTCATCTTTCTCATTCTCATATACCTGAAGGATTAAGAGCATGTAACTGCATTAAAATAGAAAATGATAAATTAATTGGCTATAATACAGATGTAATTGGTTTTGAAAAAAGCCTGCTTCCTATTTTGCAAAGCCATCAAACCAAAGCATTAATTCTTGGAAATGGTGGGGCGGCTGCGGCCGTTCAATTTGCATTAAAAAGATTAAATATAGATTTTAAAACCGTTAGCAGAAAATTACATGATGGTTCTGTGCTTACGTATGCTGATTTGACTAATGAAATCATATCTGAGCATACGTTAATCATTAATACTACACCTCTTGGTACATCTCCTGATTTTAACGAATCTCCGGCTATTCCTTATAATGCAATTTCAGAAAAACATTTACTCTATGATCTGATTTATAATCCCAAAAAAACAAAGTTTTTAACTGAAGGCGAGAAGCGGGGAGCGCAAATTTTTAATGGATATAAAATGTTAGTGATACAGGCAGAAGAAAGCTGGAAAATCTGGAATGATAATTTTATTACTTAAACAATTCAATCACTTTTTGCGGCACGGCTGCTATTTTCTTTTTAGTATAATCAAAACAAATCATTCCCGTTTTTGCGATCGCAATCAACACTTCTTTCTCATTATTGATTTTTATTAACTTATAAGCCACATTAAAACCAACGCGGTTAAAATCAGTTATTGTAACAAAAGCAGTTATAGCATCTCCATAAAAAATTTCATTCTTAAATTCCATGGCAACATCGCTCATAATTAAACTCACGCCCCCAAATTCCATTTCAGTAAATCCAAATTCGTTTAGGAATTGCATCCTCGCTTCATGAATAAGCGATAAAATGGAATCATTTCCTACATGTCCGCCATAATTCAAATCAGTAATGCGTATAGAAATTGAAGTAGAAAACGAAAATTTATCGGGAAGTAAGATTTTAATACGTGCCAAAGTCAGGATTAGAGGTTTTCTTCCAAACTCTTTATCATATCAATTAGTCCGGCAAAATCCCCGGAAGGAGATACAAGAGACGTGGCCATTTTTTGTTGTAAGGATTGAATGTTTTCTTTGCAGCGGCTATTATTTACTGCAGCAATATTCTCCGCACAATTAAAAACACGAAGGGCTTTTTGAGAAAGTCTTACAATATTTCCTTTTTGATTGGCAACAGTTAAGTAACGGCTATTTTTTGTGAAAGAATTTGCTGCATCCTGGTTCTGATCATTAGTTTTCTTAATATTATTTTCAGGTATGTCTTCATTTAATTTTAAAAGCTTTGTAGGGTTTTCTTTTGATACGGGATGATATACTAATTCGTCTGATACAGCATCTTTATTAACAAAAAGCGCAACTGTGATGGCAACTATTGTGATGATTGATGCGGCGCCTAGGTAACGCAAAGGCTTATGGTAACGTTTAAAAAAAGGAATGATTTTATTACCGGATGCTGAGTCAGCATCAAGTTGATTGGCTAATTTATCCCAAATAAATGATGAAGGTTGTTGTTCAAAATTATAAAGCTTACGCATACCCATCAATTCTTCATCTAAAGAAGAATTAATATTATCCCAAACAGTTTTAGGGGGATCAACCTCGTATTTCAATAATTTATTTTGAAAATGATTGCTCATTACGGCGCTTGCTTTTGTTTATCAATATGTTTTCTTACTAAATCCTGCAAGATAATTTTTGCCCTGGAAAGTTGCGATTTACTGGTTCCTTCGCTAATGCCTAAAACATCGGCGATTTGTTTATGAGTATAACCTTCTACAACATACATATTAAAAACAGTTCTGTAACCCGGGGATAATTGCTGGACAAGTTTAATAATATCCTTCTCTGCTAAATTATCTAATACACTTACATATTTTGCCTCAATGGAATTCTCTTCTTTTTCCGTTATTGGCTGCAGGTAGGTTTTTCTTCTAAAGTGCTCAATAGCGGTATTAACAAATATGCGTCTTATCCATCCCTCAAAAGATCCCTCTCCCCGAAAACTTTCTATCTTTTTGAATACTTTAATAAATCCTTCCTGCAAAATATCTTCGGCTTCTTCTGTGTTCCCTGCATAACGCAGGCAGACACCAAACATTTTAGGGGCATAGCGTTGATACATGTCATATTGCATCTTACGGTTACCGTTAATACATCCTGTTATTAAGTCGCTATCGCTAATTATTTGGTTGCTTAAACCCCTCAATATTATAAATTTATATTTATTGTTTCAAAAATGCTACCAGTTTATCCAAAGCTTTTTTACGGTGGCTATACCGATTTTTCTCTTTTAGCGACATTTGAGCGAAGGTTGTTTGAGCTCCATCGGGGATAAATACCGGATCATATCCAAAACCCGCAGTACCCATTTGCTTTGTAGTAATAGTACCTGTACAAATACCTTCAAAAAATAATTCTCTTTTCTGCATTATTAAACAAATAATTGTTTTGAATTGAGCGCTGCGTTTTGAAATGTTAGTTAAGTTATACAATAATTTTTCTATGTTATCCCGTGGCGATGCATTTTCGCCACCATATCTGGCTGTTTTCACACCCGGCGCTCCCTTTAAAGCAAATACTTCCAAACCAGTGTCTTCACTAAAACAATCGGTATTTGTTAGCCGATGAATTATTCTCGCTTTTTCCCAGGCGTTTTTTTTAAGGGTATTAAATGGTTCCGATATTTCTATATTTATACCGGCTTCTTTTAAAGTGATGACTTCAAAACTCTTTGGCAATGCATATTTGATTTCATGGATCTTATGCTGATTATTGGTTGCAAAAATTAATTTCATTAAACGGGGTAATTAAACATTAAACAATATTTTTAACGATGTCCATAATCGTTTTTTTAAATCAATATTGTTCTCAATCTCTGAAAGAGATGGTGCATACAGAAAAGTTAGTTTATTGTGTGGCTGAATTTGAAAGGGTGGGAAGTTGATTGGTAAACCAAAACTAATAGGATCAATATTAAAAAGTAAAACAGTTTTGCATTCTAAAGTTTGAAATAATTCAAAATAATTCTTTTCAACCATAGGCCATTTTACAATGGCCACTTCAGCCAAACTTAATTTGCAGGCTTTCAACACATTCGTCAGAAAATTCAATTCATATTCGTTTGTTGTATCGCTATCATCTTTTGAAACAACAATAATAATATGCTTTTGATTCTTACCTATGTAATGCTGTAATGGTTTTTCAGGCACGTCTGTTGCATAAGTTTCTATTAATACATCGGGGTATAAATCAGCCAATAATTGTGGTGATAATATGATGTTATTTAAGTTCATTCGTATCTTTTTGAATATCTTTTTTGTTTCTTTACACCGCTAAATTAATATTATGCTTGCTACTATGGATATTGCTATAAACAGGGTTGAGCACAGCAAATTAGGAGATCTTAATCTTGAAAACTTACCTTTTGGAAAATTTTTTACCGATCATATGCTGGAAGCAGATTTTGAAGGTGGAGAGTGGAAAAACGTAGAAATTAAACCATATCAACCTCTTTTAATAAGTCCATCTGTTGCAGCTTTACATTATGGGCAAGCCATTTTTGAAGGTATAAAGGCTTATAAAGATGAAGAAGGTAATTTCTATATTTTCAGACCGAAAGATAATTATAAGCGCTTCAGTATTTCAGCAGAGCGCATGCAAATGCCCGGCGTACCCGAAGAAATTTTTATAGAAGGCATGAAACAACTGGTAAGTCTTGATCATGCCTGGATTCCTCAAAAAGAAAACCACTCATTATATATTCGTCCATTTATGTTTTCTTCGGATGAAGTGATTGGTGTTCGCCCTTCCGACAACTATAAATTCATGATTATTTTAAGTCCTACCGGCCCGTATTATAATGCACCCATGCGTATTTATGTAGAGGAGCAATATGTACGTGCTGTACCAGGGGGAGTTGGTTACGCAAAGGCAGCGGGGAATTATGGCGCAGCAATGTATGCCACCGCACTGGCAAAGAAAAAAGGTTATGACCAGGTTTTATGGACCGATGCTTTTGAACATAAATATGTGCAAGAGATCGGTACTATGAATGTAATTTTTATTATTGGTGATAAAGCTGTAACGCCTGACTTAGGTGCCGGAACAATATTGGCTGGGGTTACTCGTAACAGTGTTCTTACTTTATTAAAAGAAATGGGTTTTACAACAGAAGAACGGCCTGTAAGTATTGATGAATTAATGAACGCATACACGGCAGGTGTTTTATATGAAGTATTTGGTACAGGCACAGCGGCTACTATTTCCTTGATCAAAGAATTGCGGTACAAAGATTTTGTAATGAATTTTGATGTAGATAAATGGAGGACTGCATTTACTATAAAAAAATGGCTGGCAGATATTAGAGATAATAAAAGGGAAGATAAGTATGGGTGGATGGTGAAAGTGAGTTAAGGAATTGCGGAGTTGCAATTGCAGATTTTTAGATCTATCAATAATTAAAAGAACTTTTTTTGTACCCGTGTGATAGAACGATAAAAAGATTACTGGCCAGAAATAGATACGATTATATTGGTGATACTCTTATATTGTTTTTTCACTGTTTATTTCCAATTTTTCTTTTAAAAACGAAAAAATCTGAAATCTAAAATTTTCCCTACTTTTGCCGTCCAAAAATTAAAAGGTTATAATGCCTACCATTCAGCAATTAGTTCGTAAAGGAAGAGAGATCATTAGAGCGAAAAGCAAATCAAGAGCGTTGGATAGTTGCCCCCAACGTCGTGGTGTATGTACTCGTGTATATACAACTACTCCTAAAAAGCCAAACTCCGCTCTTCGTAAAGTAGCTAAGGTTCGTTTGACAAATAAAATCGAGGTAATTGCTTATATTCCGGGTGAAGGTCATAATCTGCAGGAGCATTCAATTGTATTGATTCGCGGGGGTCGAGTTAAAGATTTGCCAGGTGTACGTTATCATATTATTCGAGGCTCTTTAGATACGGCCGGTGTAAAAGATCGTAAGCAAAGCCGTTCTAAATATGGAACAAAAAGAGAAAAAGCAGGCGCAAAACCGGCAGTTAAAAAATAATAGCAGGTTTCGTAGATTATACTGCGATTTCACGGATAAATAATAAGACATTTAAATCAAGGATAAATCAGCGAAATCTGATATATTCTAAAAATCAATGATAAACAATGCGTAAAACGCAAGCAAAAAAACTTCCATTAGCACCAGACCCTCGTTTTAACGATAAACTGGTTAGCCGTTTTGTTAATAACATAATGTGGCAAGGTAAAAAAAGTGTAGCCTTTGATATTTTTTACGATGCATTGGACAAAGTGGCAAAGCAAACAGGCGAAGATGGATACGAGATTTGGAAAAGAGCCTTATCCAATATTACACCTGCTGTTGAAGTACGTAGTCGCCGGATTGGTGGCGCTACTTTTCAAATTCCTTCTGAAGTACGTCAGGACAGAAAAGTATCATTATCCATTAAATGGATGATACGTTACAGCCGGGAAAGAAACGGGCGTAGTATGGCTGATAAATTAGCAAATGAAATTGTAGCAGCGAGTAAAGGTGAAGGTGCAGCTTTTAAAAAGAAAGAGGACACTCATCGCATGGCGGAAGCTAACAAGGCTTTTGCGCATTTTAAAGTATAATACCAGTTTAGTTTATAAAAAAACCATTTCGCATTTCGAGATGGTTTTTTTTATATGTATTTACACGAAAATTAATCTTTAGGCACTTCGCGGGTTCCACTTGCATCTCTGTCAGTAGCTAAACCGCCCATATCATCATCTTCACTCATTCCACTGCCAGTAACTCCTTCCGGAGTTTGACTTCCCGTGGAAATATTAGAACCTTCATATTGTGTAGCATCACTAGTTGTTGTGCGCATATTTTCACTGTTGTTTTCGTTTCCACTTTGGCTGGATGTTGTTGACTTATTGCCGCCGGAAGCACTGCGGCGACGCCCACTTGTTGCACTTTTTGCAGCACTGCGGGAAGATGAACCACCGGAAGCCTCACCACCTTTTTTAGCTACTGCTTTTCTAGTTGTTGCACTTGCAGATGATAAGCCTATGTTCGAAGTTGATTTACTTGCAGAATTACCGCCTAATGAAGTTCTGCTGCGTGAAGATGTCCCTTTGTTGGCAGTTCCACTTCTTGAACCGGAAGATACTCCGCGGCTTGAAGATGAACTTTTTGATGATCCTTTAGAAGACGCACTTTTAGATGAAGAACTACCCCTTCCGCCTAAATTTTTAGAGGCCGTACTACGAGTTGATGAAGTTCCTTTTGAAGAACTGCCACGCGGGTTAGAAGTAGATCCCTTTGAAGAAGAATTGCTACGGCTTGAAGATGTGCCCTTACTTGATGAACGTCCGGTAGATGAACTTTTGGAAGTTCTTAGACGTGACGCTACTCCTTTTTTTGATGCGTTTTTAGAAGACGATCCGCCTCTTGCTGAAGAAGATCCACCACGGCTTGATGATGCACCTTTAGATGTTCCTTTTGAAGAACTTCCGCCACGTGATGAACTTTTCGTTGCAGATTTACTTCTGCTACCTGTACTTTTTGAAACTTCTTTGCTGGAGCCGCCACGGCTTGAAGAAGAAGCGCTGCGACCAGATGACGAACTTTTAGATGCTCCTTTTGATGAAGAAACCCTGCCGCCAGAGCCCTTGGAAGCTGATTTTTTACTCGCGGCTTTCTTAGTTGATTTTGCCATGTTAATGGGTTTTGAGTGAGGGTTAAAAAATTTGTTTTTACAAGTTACAACGATGTGAATGATTTGCAAAAACTATGCGAGCATTCAAATATTTCAAAATGTACATTCCGAACCTGTTTGTAAAATGAACTCATCTTTAACAAACATTGTGCGATACAGCTTTATGATATGTATTGTATTTCATTACCTTTGCAGCCTCAAAATTTCAGTGTGAAAAATGTTTGCATTTTTAAGCTGAAACATTGATGAATATTAATAGAAATAAGAGCTTGACTGAATTATGTTGACGCACCAGCAGTTGAAAGAAATTACAAATGTTGATTACCGTAATACTCCTAAAAAAGAGAAGTAAAAAACATAATACACAATTCTAATAATCATGGCAGACTTGAAATTTCAACGCAACTTTGGTATTGCCGCTCACATTGATGCCGGTAAAACAACTACTACTGAACGTATTTTGAGATATACGGGTATGATCCATAAAATAGGTGAGGTACACGATGGTGCGGCAACAACTGACTGGATGGAGCAGGAAAAAGAAAGAGGCATTACCATTACTTCTGCTGCTGTAAGCTGCCAGTGGAATTTTCCAACCGATAAAGGAAAAGTTACAGGCGAAACTAAAAAATATGGTTTCAATATTATTGATACGCCGGGTCACGTAGATTTTACCGTGGAGGTAGAACGTTCATTGCGTGTACTGGATGGATTGATTGCTTTGTTTTCTGCTGTTGATGGCGTAGAGCCACAATCAGAAACCGTTTGGCGCCAGGCAAACCGTTACCGTGTACCGCGTATCGGTTTCGTTAACAAAATGGACCGTTCCGGTGCTGACTTCCTGATGGTAGTAAACCAGGTTCGCGAAATGCTTGGGGCTAAAGCAGTGCCTTTACAACTGCCAATTGGTGCAGAAGATGATTTTAAAGGGGTGGTAGATCTCATCACCATGAAAGGTGTGGTTTGGCATATGGAAACAGAAGGTATGACCTTTGACGAAATTCCTGTGCCGGAAGATATGAAAGAAGAGGCAGAGCATTGGAGAGCTCAGCTGATTGAATCAGTAGCTGAGTATGATGATGCACTGATGGAAAAATTCTTTGACAATCCGGATACAATTTCTGAAGACGAAATTCATGAAGCAATCAGAAAAGCAACTATCGATCTTAGCATTGTACCAATGATGTGCGGATCATCTTTTAAAAATAAAGGTGTACAAACAGCATTGGATGCGGTTTGCCGTTATTTACCTAGCCCAATCGATATTGAACCTGTGACAGGTATTAATCCTGATACTGGAGAAGAAGAAAAACGTATGCCGGATGCAAAAGAGCCATTTGCTGCTTTGGCTTTTAAAATTATGACCGATCCCTTTGTTGGTCGACTTGCATTTTTCCGTGTTTATTCCGGTCACCTGAACGCCGGTTCTTATGTGTTGAATGTAAGAAGTGGTAAAAAAGAACGCATCTCACGTATCATGAAAATGTTTGCCAATAAACAAAACCCGATTGATTTTATTGAAGCAGGTGATATTGGTGCGGCAGTTGGTTTTAAAGAAATTAAAACTGGTGACACCCTGTGTCACGAAGATCATCCGCTTACTTTAGAAAATATGTTTATTCCTGAACCGGTGATTTCGGTAGCAGTGGAACCAAAAACACAGGTTGACGTTGATAAAATGGGTCTTGCTATTTCTAAATTAGTAGAAGAAGATCCGACGCTTCGTGTAAAAACAGATGAAGATTCAGGGCAAACCATTCTTTCCGGAATGGGCGAGCTACACCTTGAAATTATTGTTGACCGTATGCGGCGGGAATTTAAAGTAGAAGTAAATCAGGGTGCGCCGCAGGTCGCTTATAAAGAAGCCTTCAATCAAACTGTACAACATAGAGAAGTATTAAAAAAACAAACAGGTGGTCGTGGTAAGTTTGCTGACATCATGTTTGAACTGGGACCAGTTGATGCAGATTGGAAAGAAGCAAATCCTGATAAATATTATCAATTTGTAAATGATCTCTTTGGTGGTTCTGTTCCCCGTGAATTTGTTCCAGCCATACAAAAGGGATTTGAAAACTCAATGGGTACCGGGGTGTTAGCCAGTTATCCTGTAAATAATATGAAGATTCGTGTATATGATGGCTCTTTCCACGCAGTTGACTCTGATGCTATGTCCTTTGAACTTTGTGCCAAGCAAGGGTTCCGCGAAGCAGCGAGGAAGGCCAAGCCGGTGTTACTGGAGCCGATCATGCGTATAGAAGTATTAACACCAGATCAATATATGGGTGATGTTACCGGAGACTTAAACCGTCGGCGTGGAATGTTGGAAGGAATGGATACACGAGCTGGTGTCCAGGTAATAAAAGCAAAAGTTCCGTTAAGTGAAATGTTTGGTTATGTAACACAATTGCGTTCTTTGAGTTCAGGACGTGCTTCATCAACCATGGAATTTTCGCATTATGCTCCGGCACCAAATAATATAGCTGA
>MWVX01000608.1_pt1 | contig 11588 bp, 13 predicted proteins | sample 1047311 | NCBI WGS metagenome assembly MWVX01 (sample SAMN06349984, study PRJNA376086) | soil metagenome | isolation source: MtG-4 sample Antarctic (ecotone) soil | place: Antarctica | collected 2015-01-13
CGCCCAGACAGCATTCATCAATTCCTCTTTTTCAACTAGATGACCGTGATTTTCGACTAAAACAAGAAGCAGTTGAAAGGACTTCGGAGTGATCGGAAGCGGTTTGCGCCGACGGAAAGTAGTCCGGTGGCAAAGCGCGGGACGACGAATGAAGAAGCGTATCGGCTTTATCTGCAAGGGATGTATTTGTATGACAAAAGAAATCTGGTGGACGCGCAAAAAGCAGTAGGAGTTCTGGAGCAAGCCGTTCGGCTCGACCCGAATTATGCGTTGGCGTGGGCTGGCAAGGCTCACGCGCATCGCACTGTCGCAAATTTCGGACGCAGCGTTAACCTTCACGAAGAATATCAAAAATCAATCGAAGCGATAAATAAGGCGTTGGCATTGGACGAAAATCTCTCTGACGCTTATAGCGCTTTGTGCGATAACAAAATGTATTACGAATATGATTTCGACGGAGCCGAACGAGCGTGCAAACGCGCCATCGAATTAAACCCCGATTCTTCGCTGGCACATCAGATTTATTCGCGTTACCTGAATAGTCGCGGGCGTTCTGACGAAGCAATTGCCGAAAGTAAGACCGCGATAGACCTTGAGCCGGCATCACTTCTTAACCAGCGAGTATATGGAACTTGTTTGTATTTTGCCCGACGCTATGAGGAAGCTGCCGCGCAACTCAAACGAGTGATAGCAATGGATGAGAATTTTGCCAACGCTTATATGTGGCTTCGCTTCGCATTAGAAATGCAGGGCAATGAATCGGAAGTCTTTGAATGGTGGATGAAATTTTTAGCTTTACAGAAAACCGACGAAGAAACAGTTCAGGCTTTTAAGACAGCCTATCAAACGTCCGGTTGGCAGGGCGTTTCGCGAGAGCGGGTGAAAAGATTTGACAAAAGCGATGAGGCTTATTTCCACGGCGCGGCATACAACGTCCAAGTCGGGGATAAGGATAAAGCGTTTGAATATCTGGAGAAATCGTATCAGCGACGCGAGTTGTGGATGGCTAATCTTCAAGTTGACCCACGTCTTGACTCTCTGCGCGACGACCCGCGATTCGATGAATTGGTCAGGCGCGTCGGTATACCGCAGTAAATTGTTTTTTGCCGAAAGAACGATTTCTCAAACAAATAAACTTAAATAAATTTCGATTTAAGACGAAAATTCTCATTCTGTCGTTTTGCGTTCTTTGGGTTCTTTGCAGTTAAATTGTTTTATGTTTTGGCAAACTTCGCGTCGGAGAATTTGGCTTGAAAAAACGCTCGCGTTTAATTTCAAACGCGGCGACGATACGCACATCGGCGTAATGCCAAGCGAAGGCGGCGAAATCACGCAACTGACTTTTTATAAAGGTCAGAGTTGGGTGCATACTTTCTCACCCGACGGCAATAAAATTGTCTTCGCCGGATTCCGTAACGGCGTTTGGAATCTCTATTGGGTTTCGCGCCTCACTAAACAGCAAAAGCAATTGACGAATTACACGAAGCTAAATTCTTACGTTCGCTATCCCGCGTGGTCGCCGGTCGGAAATCAAATCGCTTTTGAATATGCTGAAACGACGGGCAACATTTGGATTGCGGATTTGAAATAATAATCCTTACAAAACTCATACAGAATAATTTAACTTATGCGCGACATCCCCATTGGCAACGGCTCACTACTTGTAACCTTTGACGACCAATATCAAATCCGCGACATCTATTTCCCGCACGTCGGGCAAGAAAATCACACGGAAGGTTTTCCGTTTCGCTTCGGCGTTTGGGCGGACGGCGAATTTTCGTGGATTTTTTCCGACGATTGGACGCGGAAACTTTGTTATGTTTCGGAAACGCTCGTAACGGACGTTAAATTAACCAACGAAACGCTCGGCATTGAAGTTGTTTGCAACGACACGGTTGCCAGCCACGAAAACATCTTTTTGCGCCGCGTTCGCGTTTCAAATTTGCGCGACGCGCGACGTGAAATTCGCGTTTTTCTGCATCACGATTTTCGCATCTACGAAAACAAATTCGGCGACACCGCCTTTTACGACCCGGAAAGTTTAGCTCTTGTTCATTACAAAAAGCATCGTTATTTTTTGATAAACACCGCGCCGCATTTCGACGTTTTCTCGACGGGCAGAAAGGCTTTCCGCGACCAGGAAGGAACTTGGCGCGACGCGGAAGACGGCGAACTGAAAGGCGGCGCGATTACCGAAGGCTCGGTTGATTCGACGATTGGAATTCACTTAAATCTCGAACCGCAGGAAACAAAAGAATTTTTCTATTGGATTTGCGCGGGATTTTCGCACGACGAAATTGTTCGCCTCAATAATCACGTTCACGAGCAAACGCCTGATAAATTTTTGAATTATACGGAAAATTACTGGCGTGTTTGGGTGAACAAAAATGAGATGGATTTTGCCGATTTGTCGCCCAATATAATTAATCTTTTCAAACGTTCTTTGCTCGTTATCCGCACCCAAGCTGACAACGACGGCGCGATTTTAGCCGCCAACGATTCGGATGTTACCGAACGCGCGACCGACCATTACAGTTATCTTTGGACGCGCGACGGTGCACTCGTCGCCAATGCGCTTGACCTTGCCGGCTATCCGTTTCTGACGCGCAATTTTTTCAATTTGTGCGCGAAAATCATCCACGACGATGGTTATTTTTTGCAGAAATATAATTCCGACGGCACGGTTGCGTCAGGTTGGCACGCGGCGTGGGACGTTTGGGCGAAAAAGCGGCTCGTGCCGATTCAAGAAGACGAAACTTCTTTAGTCATTTGGGCTTTGTGGGAACATTACGACCGGTTTCGGGAGATTGAATTTGTCCGACAATTTTATCGCTCTTTGATTGTCAAAGCGGCGGAGTTTATGTGCGCGTTTCGTGATGAAAATTCGAAACTGCCGCTTCCTTCGTGGAATCTCTGGGAAAATCAGCGCGGCATTCACACATTTACTTGCGCAACGGTGGTCGGTGGATTGCGGGCAGCAGCAAATTTCGCGCGGCTGTTTGCCGAACACGGGCGTGGCGAAAAATACGAAAATGCTGCCGATGAAATTGTCGCGGCAATGCGCGAATATCTTTACAGTGCGGAGCTCGGCAGATTTTTACGCGGTTTGCAATTTTACGGCGACGCGCATTTTGAGATTGATGCGACAATTGACGCTTCCCTTTTCGGTGTATTTTATTTCGGCGCGTTTTCGGCTGACGATGAACTTGTTAAAAATACAATGCAAGCCGTTGAGGAAAAACTCTGGCTGAAAACGAAAATCGGCGGTTTGGCGCGATTTGAAGGCGACGATTATATGCAAATTTCAACGGACGCGGGCGGTAATGCTTGGTTTATCTGCACGCTCTGGCTAGCAGATTTTTATATTGCGCGAGCCGAAAATAAAGAAGACTTACAAAAGGCTTTGGAAATTTTGGAGTGGACGGTGCAACGTGCTTTGCCGTCGGGCGTTCTAGCAGAACAAGTCAATCCGTTGACGGGCGAAGCCGTTTCCGTTTCGCCGCTTACCTGGTCGCATTCGACGTTCGTGGCGACAACAATGAATTATTTACAAAAAAGAATAGCCATAGAAAACATATGAGAAATTTAACCATAGATGCACACGGACAAACACAGATTTTTAATTTTACGCTTCTTCGTATTGATTTACGGTTAATTTCTCTTTTGCCAGCCGTGTGTTCTCTCTGAATTCTGTGGCAAAATAATAATTAATGAGAAGAGCAAAGATTTTAGCTACCCTTGGACCGGCTTCCAACACCCAAGAAATCATCGAATCGCTTTTAAACGTCGGGCTAAATGCCGTACGAATAAATATGTCGCACGGAACGCCCGAAGAACACGTCGAAACTATTAAACAAGCCAGAGCCGCCGCCAGAAAACTCAATAAGCCGATGGCAATTTTAGTTGACTTGTCAGGTCCGAAAATCCGCACGCGCGGTTTGAAAGACGGCTCGGCGGTATATCTGGAAACCGGCGCGAAATTTATAATTACCTCCCGCGAAACCGACGGCACGGCGGAAGAAGTGGCGACGAATTTCACGGAACTGCCGAAACTGGTTCAGCCCGGCGCGCGAGTTTTACTGGACGACGGCGCAATCGAACTCGTCGTCGAAACCGTTACCGAAACCGATGTCGTGACAAAAGTTGTCAGCGGCGGTTTGCTTGCCGAGCGCAAAGGAATCAATCTGCCGGGCACTTCTCTACCAATTCCGTCTTTAACCAAAAAAGACCGCATTGATTTGGATTGGGCGTTGGGACAAAACGTAGATTACATCGCGTTGTCGTTTGTGCGGCGGGCGGAAGACTGCGCGGAAGTTCGCAAAATTATTAAAGAAAATCACAAGCGCGAATGGGGCAAGCCGCTTCTCGTGGCGAAAATTGAAAAAGCCGAAGCGATTGAAAATCTCGATGCGATATTAAAGGAAACCGACGGCGTGATGGTCGCCCGCGGCGATTTGGGTGTGGAAACGAGCGTCGAACTCGTGCCGGTTTATCAAAAACAAATTATCGAAAAAGCCGTTCTCAACGATAAATTTGTCATAACCGCAACGCAGATGCTGCAATCAATGATTGTCAGCCCGCGCCCGACACGCGCCGAAGCGTCGGACGTGGCAAACGCCGTTTGGGATGGAACGGATGCGGTGATGCTTTCGGCAGAAACGGCGACCGGGCAATATCCGGTCGAAGCGGTGGCGACAATGAAACGCATTATTGACTCGGCGGAAACCGTCAAAACGACGAAACTAAAACGTCCGCTCAAATTCACCGAAGAGCCGACGGGCAGAACTTCGCAGGCGATTTGCAAAGCAGCGGCGATTTGTGCGCGGGAGATCTTGACCGACAAAGTAGCGGTTTTCACTGAATCGGGTTTGATGGCGCGGCGATTGTCGAGCGTTCGTTCAGGTTTGCAAACATTCGCTTTAACCAATTCGACCGATGTGCGAAATCAGCTTGCACTAATTTGGGGCGTTAATCCGCTGTGCCACGAAGATACAGACACGACTGAATCAATGCTTGAAGAAGGCGAAAAAACTCTCCTCGAAGTCGAAGCAGTCGCAAAGGGCGAAACAATTGTGATGATGGCAGGACGACTTTCTGGACTAGGACTTTCCAGTTCTGTGATTGTCTGGACGGTCGGCGAAAATGTGCCGCGCAGATAGTTAAGAATGGAGAGTAATTATATCAATTGCTCCCGTGTCAGTTTTATTATTCTCTACAGTCGTTTGGATAATGCCATCATTCCACCAAAAATTAGGAAAATCAAAACAACTCTTAACACAACAAAGCCGAGCCAGATAAACAGCGCAGTCCAACAGTATTTTTTCGCGTCTTTATATCCCGGGTCGGTCGTCTTGATGTTTCCATATCGAATCAACCAATAAAGCAAAAGGAACGGAACACCTAAAAAAGTAATGTAGTGAATAATCGAAAAAATGAAGCCGATAAACGGGATAAAACTGAGAAAGAAGAGGGTCACCATCGCTCCGGCTAAAATGCGGACATTACTAGCTGAATTGTAGGCGTTATTAACTGTATCCTGATTACCGACGGCAGACGCTACGGTTTGCGTATCGAGCGGAATTGAGCAGTATTTGCAGGAAGTCATTAAATTGTTGATGAACTGCCGATAGTTCGGACATTGAAAAGCCTTTGCGTCTGACATATTTTATCTGCTGAAAATTGTTTTGAATTGAATTGGTGAGGCATTATAAAATCATTTGCTTTCAAATTTCAACTTTTCACCCGGCTTTTGAAAAACGTCTGAATTTAATTATTATCAATTGACGAAGACACACCGTGAAGGTAAAAAGGTAAAAATAAAAAAGCTGTTAGGTTAAACTCAAATTTTAAGCAAAGACGATTTTTCACTTTTTGCTTTTTACTTTTGCCTTTTTATTTTTCCTTATGTATTGCTACATACAGATTTACGCGAAAAAATACGTTATATTCATAAAATTTAATGCATTTAATTTTTAAGGAGATTACCAATGACTAATAGGCATCAACTTTCCGCCTCTGCCGATGAGCAAGCGGATTTCAACCAAGGCTCGATTTTTTTCGTCGGCACGGCAACCGTCATTCTGCGTTATGCTGGATTTACTATTCTGACCGACCCGAATTTTCTACACGCGGGCGACCACGTTCATCTCGGTTATGGGCTGACTTCCGAACGTCTAACCGAACCGGCAATCAATATCGAGGATTTGCCGCCCATAGATTTGTGCGTTTTGTCGCATTATCACGGCGACCATTTCGACCAGATTGTCGAAGAGAAACTCGATAAAGATTTGCCGATTGTAACGACCAACCACGCTGTCGGAGAACTCGAAGCGAGAGATTTTCGCGCCGGCATCGGGCTTGACACTTGGGAAACGGCGGAATTTTCTAAAGGTGCGGCACGTCTTCGAATTACGTCATTGCCCGGCAAACACGGTCCGGCAATGGTTGATTTTGCGCTGCCGGACGTGATGGGCAGCATTCTGGATTTTGAAACCGAAACGGGTGAGCGCCTTCTGCGGCTTTACATTTCAGGCGACACGCTTATTTTTGACCATTTAAAGGAAATTCCAAATCGTTTTCCTGAAATTGACCTTGCCTTGATTCACCTCGGCGGAACTAGGATTTTGGGCGTGATGCTCACAATGGACGATAAACAAGGCGTTGAGATAATCCAACTGGTTCGTCCCGAAAAAGTTATTCCGATTCACTATAACGACTACGATGTTTTCAAATCGCCGCTCGAAGATTTCAAACGCGCGGTCAAAGAAGCCGGCTTATCTGAAAAACTGATTTATCTAAGCCACGGTGAAACTTATAATTTCGAGATTCCGTCGAGTCGGCGGATGAAAACTTCCGGCTAAGAATTTTTATACAATTGATAAACGAAAGAAGCGGCAAACTTACCAATGCCGCTTTCTTTACTTTCCACAAAATTTCCCTACTTATTTTTACTTTCTTACTTCTTCTTTTTCAAAGCCGCTGGTTTGTGCGCTGCTTCTTTTCCACTTTTCTCGCTTTCAACCAGATATTTGGGATTTTCTGCGGAAGCCGCAACATGATGACCTTTGATGTCAGCCGGTTTGGTCAGTTTCTTTTTCACCGTGCCGGAAGTTTTTCCCTGCGAAGTTTCCCACTCAACTTTATCGCCCGTTTTCAATTTTTCAGCCATTGCTTTGTGCCTCCGTTTTATCAGCGGCGACAATCTGCTTGCCGAGTTTATTCGGATTGAAATAAGCGTGAAAGCGCGTTATCTTGTCACCGTCTGTTTCTAAAATACTCACGCCCTCATATTCAAATTCGTGTCCGTCGCTGTTTGTGCCGCTCGTCGTCCATTCCAAAGCGGTTACGCCGTCCGTGATTATCTCGTTGCGAAAAGTCGAATGAACTTTATCGAAAGTTTCGCGGTAACTGTTCCAAAACTCTCTTACACCAATGTTTTTATCATCGGTTATAACATTTCCGACTTCACATTTTTCGCCGAAAAGACCGCAAATTGTTTCCAAATCGCGGTCAGATTCTAATTTATTTAGAGCATCAATAAAATTTTTCGCTGTATTTTCCGCCATTTAATTTCTACCTTCCCTGTTGTCCTTTATATGTAAATCTGTATGAATAGAATCGGATATGAAAAATGTTTAGTCAAGCGAACGCTGTTTTAATGATGGTGTTTAGAGGACAAATTTTCGCGTCCCCAACGTAGTGCGCTGCTCATCCAAATTAATTCGTCCAGAAAATCCGCGGCACGTTTGTTATATGCTTCGTCAAGCAGTTTGCCGTTTTCGTCGAATTTGTCTTTAACAATTGGAAAATTCAAATCGGTGAAAGTTACGACTAAACCTAATTCTCTGACCATCGGCACACACGCTTCGACCACGCGCGTTCCGCCCCAAGGTCCGACGGAAACACCGACCAGACCAACGGCTTTGTGAATATATTCCTTCAAAAGTAAATCCAGAACGCTTTTCAAACTTCCCGGATAACCGTGATTATATTCGGGAACAACAATAACTAAACCGTCAGCACTAACGATTGCATCGCGCCATTCTGGAAAGTCTTTGCCGATTGCCGTTCCATAATCGTCCCGCGGCAAATCGAAATCGCGCACATCAAAAAGTTTTGTTTCAACGTCGTCTCGTTCCGACATTTTTTCAGAAAGCCATTTGGCGACCGTTTCGCTTTCGCGCCCTTTACGATTCGTTCCTAACAGAATCGGCAGAAAAACTTTTTCTTGGCTCATATATTTCTACATTCTTTTGACTTTGGTTTTTATTCTGGTTAAATGATTATTTATTACTCGTTTAATAAACAAATATAATCAAATCATCGAGATAAAAATTTTGGTGTAATGACGAGAAAGAAACTTTCCCAGTGTAAAATTGATATTATTTCTCGGTTAGGTCGTATCTGATTTACTCCGCACCCAAAATTTGGGCGACGGTTTCTTTTTTCAAACCTTTGCCCGTGAGGTTGTTGTAATCATTAAGGGAAATTTGCGGGTCGCGCCAAGCGTCAAGATGTCCGACCTGATGAACGCATTGAATCGTGCAGGTCGGCGCACACCATTTTTCCGTAATATATTCGCGCCTCATATCTTCATGCGTGTATTCGAGCAGCGGAATGCCGGGCGTTCCGCGTTGCTGCGAACACCAACTGACAATTCCCGCTTCGTCCACATATAAATACCTCGCGCCCGCCCGACATCGCCACTCGTATTCGCCGCCGTCAACTAATTTATCCTGAAACCAATTCCAACGCGCATAGCTTCGCGTTCCCTTCGATTTGATTTCCTTATAAACTTCCTTTTCGCGCGTGGTCAAACCTTTTATCAAGCCGTCGCCGTCGTGAATGACGCCGACCGTTGAAGAAAATCCTAATTCGACGGCGCGATTGGCGATAATCAACGCTTCTTCGGGATTTGCCACGCCGCCGCCGACTACCGAATTGATATTAACTTTAAATTTAGCGTATTCGGCTAAGTTTTTGAGTTTGCCGTCGAGAACCTTCAAACTCTTTTTCGAGACTTCGTCCGGATTGACGTTATCAATTGAGATTTGCAGATAATCGAGTCCGACTTCGTTCAATCGCTTGATTTTTTCCGGCTGAAAATAATAACCGTTGGAGATAAGTCCGGCAATCATTCCGTGACGGCGAATCCGCGCGATGATTTCATAAATTTCCGGGTGCATCATCGGTTCGCCGCCGGAAATTGTGATAACCGAACTGCCGAATTCCGCAAGTTTATCAATGCGCTTGAGCATCGTGTCAATCGCCACCGGATCTGACGTTTTATCGTATTCGTTGCAATATGTGCAGGCGAGATTGCATCGCCGCATCGGAACAATGTGAACCAGAACCGGATGCTTGGTCGAAGCGAACGCGCGAACGGTGTGTTTGACTCCGCGCGTAAAACGACTGAAACTGCTTGCCTTTGGCATTTCTTGTTTAATTACCCCTGAACAATAAGTAATTGGACAGAATAGTTTTATAAATGCAGAAGCCCGCACGAAGTAAGGGCGCGGAAGACACACTTACTTCGTGCGGGCTTCTGCAATGATTCATCTATCAAATAATTGTGTCCGGTTACTTATCAAACGTAAAATTATAGTTTTTAAGCAAATTCTTTTCAAACTTGCAGAAAAGGCTCTGACTTTTCTAAGTCAAAGCCTTTCTTAAAATAAAAAATTCCCGTCCTTTAACCTTCAATCTTTTTCGTATCTTTCGGCAGTTTGATGACAAAAACATCGGTTTTGAGCGCGACATTCTTTTGCAGACTGGAAAGAAAAATCGTCGTCGAATCCTTATTGTTTTCGATTACTTTCGCTTGAATCGGCATTCCGTTTCCGTCAACCCAAAGTTCCGCAGATTTATAACTGGTCGCCGCTTTCGGCATTAATTCGAGATGCCACGTCGGAGTTCCGCCACTGACATTTTCCTGTCCGAGATATTTGATGGTGTAATTAGTTTTTAACTGTTCTTTCGACATATTGATAAAAGCCAAAGCATTGTTCGCGCCTCTCCCGCCCGATTTTGCGCCGTCAACTTTGCCGATAATTGCCTGCCGCAAACGCGGGCGATAAAGAATGTATTGTTTATCAATCACGGCAAGCGATTCTTGAACGGGCTTTGTCCAATCAATTCGCACCAGCGCATCGCGTCCTTTGAGCGGCAAGTATTTTGCCGTTCCTTCAACAACATCGTGTTCACCAAGCTGCGAGTTGTATTTGTCCATCTTCACATTCGACTGCAACGTTGTCAGCGATTTATTATGCTCGTCCATCCGCTTAAGAATTTCATTCAAAATACCTTGCGCTTTAGTTTCCGTTGCGGCGGGTGCGCTGAAAAATAAAGTTATGGCAATCGCCGTCAAACTTAATCTTAAAAATAATTTCATAAATTATAACTCCAATAGAGATTAGAGGTTATTTTTTAACTGACCACCGACCCCTAATCTCTAACATCTTTTTTTATCGAATTTCAATCTCGTAAAAAACTTCGCCGGCGGCATTTTTCTTTTCGTGCCAAGTTAAAATTTCGGCGTTTTCATTTCCGCTTAATTCCTTGACTCGTTTTTCCATCACGTTTTTTTCAAGCGAAAAGTCCTGTGCTTTGACGATAAGCCGCGCGGTTTGGGTTGCAAGTCTTTCCTTTTTGTCGAACCACGCTTTCGGTGTGAGAAAGATAAAAGCGATGATTAAAAGACAGAAAACATCGTATTGCCACGTTCCGCGCTCGTGCTGCCACTGAACAAATTTTGTAATCGAATTAATCATGAGAAAAATAATTCACAGATTAACACAAACTGATTCAGTTGGCAGTCGGCGGTGGTCAGTAAGCAGTCAAAGCACTTGTAGATTATCGACCTTTACTTTTTACTACGAAGTGCCTACTACCCACCTTTTCATCAGTGTTCATTGGCGGTAAATTATGCTTGGACGACTAAACCGTCGCGCATCTTGATGATTCGATTACAGTTTTCGGCGGCTTCCGGGTTGTGCGTAATCATGATAATCGTTTGATTAAATTTTTTATTCAGTTCGCGGAACATTTCAAGCACAATGCGCGAGTTTTCCGAATCGAGATTGCCGGTGGGTTCGTCGGCTAAAATAATTGCCGGATTATTGATAACCGCCCGCGCCAAGGCGACTCGCTGTTGTTCACCGCCGGAGAGTTCAAGCGGTTTGTTATTGATTTTGTTTTCAAGTTTCAAAAGATTAAGAACTTCACGCCGCCGCTGTGCGCTTCCGCCACCATTGCCCGCGTGAATTCTTTCCGCCAGACGCAGATTACCGTCGGCGGTCAAAGTCGGGAAAAGATTAAACCGCTGAAAAACAAAACCGATTTTGCGCCGCCGGATATCCGTTCGCACGGCATCCGAGATTTTTGACAAATCTTCGCCGTCAATAATAATTTTGCCGCTCGTTGGGCTGAGAAGTCCGCCTAAAAGATGAAGCAGAGTGGATTTGCCGCAGCCGGACTTATCTCCAACGGTTATTATATCCCGGGTCGGTCGTCTTGATGTTTCCATATCGAATCAACCAATAAAGCAAAAGGAACGGAACACCTAAAAAAGTAATGTAGTGAATAATCGA
>MWVX01000609.1_pt1 | contig 11585 bp, 13 predicted proteins | sample 1047311 | NCBI WGS metagenome assembly MWVX01 (sample SAMN06349984, study PRJNA376086) | soil metagenome | isolation source: MtG-4 sample Antarctic (ecotone) soil | place: Antarctica | collected 2015-01-13
CTTTCGTGATGAATGAAAGAATCTGAGTTGTGAATGAGTAAAGGAGATCAGAGATGTGGAATGTAAATCCGGATAGAGATAATAGCAGAGGCGGCTTTCAGAATAGTGATGTTGGAAAGACTCAATTTGATAACGATTATGGTCCTGAGTACGGGATCGATTATGCCCGCTTTGCTGATACCCCGGACCTCGGAAAAGATCTTATTCTGAAGGGACAAATTGAAGAGCAGCTGGCAATGATGGATTTTTATCGTGATTCATCACTCATAGTAAGAAATGGTTTTGTGATCCTCAAAGGAACGGCCCCTGACGAGAAAATCAGGAGTGATATCTCAGAATTTGTGCGAAATTTTCCGGGTGTAGTGGAAGTAATCAACCAGATAACAGTGACAGATATCAAGCAATAAGTTTGGATTTGGAGAAGCTCCTTCCGGAGCTTCACCAAATATCTCTAGTCATCGACTTTGATTCGACCATCTTTCTTATCTATTTGAACGCCATCGCTATCCTCGATCATATCAATAGCTTCATCTTTATTGTCTTTTCGGTAATCTTCCTGCGCTTCTTTTAGTTCTTCCTGATATTCCTCTTTTGCTTCTGCCCGTCGGTCGTCATATTTTTCTTTTGGTGAGCTACATGCTCCAATCAGGGTAAGGACCATAGTTAGTAATAAGAATTTCATGAAAACTCCTGTGGATTAAATCGATTAGTGTCGTTCAGGCGGTCTTCCACCTGGGTATGTCTCAGTTTTATTTTTATCGAGATCCACTTCAGTGTCATTCCCCGGTATAGAGGGATTTACTTCTACATCTGGTTTAGGCTGAAGAGTTTGACCTTCGTCTGGCTGTGCAGGCTTAGGCTGAGTATTAGGATTGTTTACTTCTGGCTGTGCCATATTAACTCCTTTGTTATAGGACATCATAAATTGTCTCTTGCATCAGCAAGTATGGCCTCTTTAGTTCACCTGAAATTACTCTTATTCAAGAGCTCAAAACTGGTAAATCATCAACGCTATGAAGCCTGATTATCTCCGACAACATCTAGAAAGATTAAGTCCCGATCTTTTGCTCACGCAGCTATCGTCTTAACATGCTCGCACCAGAAGAGACTGCAGAATCAGCAGGCCTCCGTTACGTGACAGACAAGGACTCCGGATTTCGCCGTAAACGGCGCGGGAAAGGCTTTACCTATACGGATGAGACTAGCGGTACTGTCGTAACAAGTCTGCGCACTCTCACGCGTATAAAGGATCTCGTCATTCCTCCCGCCTGGGAAAACGTCTGGATCTGTAAGCATGCCGATGGCCATCTTCAGGTCACGGGTTACGACAAGCGAAAAAGAAAGCAGTACCGCTATCATGAGAAATGGAACATCGAGCGAAACACTACAAAGTTTACGCGAATGACTGAACTTGCTGAAAGCCTTCCAGCACTCAAGAAAAAAATTGAAGATGATATCAAGTCAGCAGGCCTCCCCAGAGAAAAAGTTATCGCAGCAGTGATCAAGATTATGATCCTGACCCAAACCAGAGTGGGAAATAGTCTCTACGCTGAAGAAAACGATTCTTATGGCCTCACCACTATTCTCAATGATCACGCCAAAGTCAGAGGAGCGAAGGTAAAACTTTCCTTCAAAGGAAAAAGCGGAATTGATCATGACATATCTTTTGTAGATAAAAAACTTTCTCGAATCATAGGCCGCTGCCAGGAACTTCCCGGAGAAGAGCTATTCTGCTTTATCAATGATCAGGGTGAGACGGTGGATATTTCTTCCGGTCACGTGAACGATTATCTGAAATCCGCAACGAGAAGAGATTTTACCGCAAAAGACCTGAGAACCTGGGGAGGCACAACCAAAGCACTTGGCATCCTGGTGACGATCGGTCCCTGTGAAGATTCCCATGCATCCGTCTGGAAAAAACGGCATGCCGGAATCGTAAAGGAAACCGCTTCACATCTGCGGAATACGGTCAGTGTGTGCCGGAAATATTACATCCATCCCATCCTCTTTGAATCTGACCAGAACGGAACTCTCCACGTGAAATGGAAAAAATGCCGCCCCAGTTCTTCCTATACGAGAGAAGAAAAGCTACTTCTTCTACTGTTAAAAGATTCTGAAAAGGAAAATTCATGTCCGACCATTCTCTCTCAGGCCTCTTAAAGGATCTCTCAAAAAAACCGAAGATCATTAAAGACAAAGAAAAGCTTGAAGAAGAAATCAAGGAGCTTCAGCACATCATGCTGAAGATTCAGCAGGCAGCATACCATCGTAAAGAAAGAATCATTATCATGTTTGAAGGCTTTGATGCTGCCGGGAAAGGCGGAACTATCAGGGCAGTAACTGAGAAACTCGATCCTCGTTCCATGAAAGTAGTCCCTATTGCTGCTCCTAAAAGATCAGAGCAGGGAAAACACTGGCTCTACCGTTTCTGGAAAAAACTCCCCCCTCCTGGAAGTATCACCATTTTTGACCGCTCCTGGTATGGTCGAGTCCTTGTAGAGAAAGTCGAAGAGCTTACTTCACCAGAAAGAATTGAAGATGCTTACAAGGAGATCAATGAATTTGAGGCCACTCTTCAGCGGGACGGGATTATCCTGATTAAGATCTTTCTTGCTGTAACCAAGGATGAACAACTTAAGCGTTTTGAAGAGCGCCTCACTGATCCACTGAAGCGCTGGAAAATCTCTGAGGCAGATATCAACGCGAGAAAGAACTGGAACAAGTACGTCTCAGCTGTGGATACTTTCCTGGAAGAAAATAATTCGAAGAAAGCTCCCTGGCATGTGATCCAGTCAAATTCGAAGAAATTTGCCAGACGTGAGTCACTCCATGTGATTACGAAGAAGCTCTCTCCCCTCTTAAAAGGTTTCGAGCAACCTGAGCTCGATAAGGAACAGAAAAAATTCCTGAAGGATCTGAAGGGCAGTTAAGGAGCCGTGTTGAATTCACGCTCACAGGTTTCAATCTTTTCTAAGCGCGGATTTTCACCATTGGTGTATTTAAAACACTCAGATTTCTTTCCATCGATATTGATCCGGGCCTTGAGTTTTTCATTTTGATCAAAATATAAAGAGCTCGTTTTCCCGATCTTTGTTTCTGTCAGTTCAATCACTTTCCCATCCTGAAACTGACGCGAAAAAGACTGGCCGGAAGCTGAATCCGAGATGGTATGAGAAATGAGCTTATCATTCTTATACATTAGCGTTTCTACAGTATTGTCCGGTGAACCATGTTCTTCACTGTATCTCCAGATCTCCGTAGTGATCATTCCTTCTTTCTGAACTTCCTTCTTTCCCATTCGAAGCGGCTCATCGTGAAGCCCCTCGAGGATCCTGTCGTCATCAGCTTTAATTTTTGCGAAGTCCGAAGCGGCTTGAGGTACGGAACAGGAAATAAGAATTAAAAGGAAGATAATGTTTTTCATCATATTATTTTAGTTCATGCTCTCCAGGACTTCAAGAAATGCCTCCGGCGGCTGGGCCCCGGATAATGCTTCCGTTTTATTAATAACAAAAAAAGGCACGCCTCTTATTCCGAGTCCGGACCCAGTCTCCTCGTCTTTTCTCACATCCTGATCGTATCTCTTACCTTCGAGGACTTCTTTAATCTCCACTGGATCAAGATTCTCTTTCTGCCCGAGGGCAATCAGAGTTTCAATATCATTAATGTCTTTCCCTTCAGAGAACTTTGCCCGGAAGAGAGCTTCCTGAAGTTCATTCTGTATGCCGTAGAATTTTGCGAGATGAAGAAGCTTGTGTGCCTTGAAAGAATTTGAAGGCACAACCTTACCCAAATGAAATTCAAGGCCGATTTCTTTTCCCATGTCGGATATTTTTCTGTTCATGTTCTCTACCCATGCGCGGTCTTTGCCATATTTCCAGGCAATGAGATCAATCTGATCAGAACCCTTCTCAAGATTGGAAAATGGATCAAGCTCAAAGCTTCGCCATTCAATTTCCACACTCTCCGCACGGGGAAACTTCTCCAGAGCTTTCTCGAGATTTCTTTTTCCGATATAGCAGCACAACAATAAACATCGAGTCCGTCTTCTACACCATGGCCAATTACTCGTGTGTCACAGCTCTTGCAATGTGGGGCAAGTTTGCTAATGGCACATTCAAAGCAATCAAAAGAGTATTCTTTACCATTCATGTTGATCTTAAAGGTTCTTTCGTAAGCATTCCCGCAGTTGTCACATCTTTCCATAGACACATCTCCCATTGATCAATTAGCTGCTGATTACACAGCAAGGTTGATACCACTGCAGGCATTGACTCCTGCGGAAAGTGAATCATCTTAGAAGTAAGCAGCAAGGAGGTTGTTATGAGTATGTGGAATAACTTACCAGCAAACAAAAAAAATCAGGATTTTATCTCTAGTTTTTTTGATCTTTACGCACGGGATTTTTTCTCGCCGATGTTGGGGGAAGAAAAAACTGAGACTTTCATGCCTCTGATAGAAGTTCAGGAAAATGAGAAAGACTATTCAGTGCGGGCGGAACTTCCTGGAATCAAAGAAGAGGATATTCATCTCAGTCTGAATGACAATTGCCTTATTCTCGAGGGAGAGAAGAGAACAGAAAGAACTCAGGAAGATAAAAATCAATTCCGATCTGAGTTTAAATACGGTTCCTTCTACCGGACTATCCCTTTCCGCTTTGATGTTGATGATAATAATATCGAGGCAAATTTCAGCGGTGGAGTACTGACAGTGATTCTGCGGAAGAAATCAGATGGTACTGAGAAGAAGAAAAAAATTGCGATCAATAATCTGGATGCGAAGAAAGCGCACTAAAGAAAGTCGAGCTTGAGGATGATAGGTTGGTGATCAGATCCGTTTGTTGACTGGACTTCGGCGCGATGAACTTTGAAGCCTTTAATGAAAGCATGATCGAGGTAGTTCTTCGTTCCGACGGCCTTCATCCGGAGATCGCCGTTAATTAGCTTCACTTCAGCGAGATTGAGTTTTCTGGCAAACGCCTGAAGCTCGCGGTAACGATCTTTCGTGCGGGTATTAAAATCACCCGCAAGAACAACCGGACCACCGTGAGCTACAACGTGACCCTTCACTTGTTCAAGATGGCGATTGTAAGCATTGAAGTTAGCGAAGTTGATTCCATGAATAGAAATGACGAGAAGTTCTTTCTCAGATCCTTCCACTGGAAACTTTGCGTAGGCAGTTGTTTTCGGAGTTGCCGTCAACGGCTCCATATCAACTGTATGCTCAACTTTCACCCAGCTTGGTTTTACCCTGGCGCCGATCATGTTCCCCGTCGCTTCATGATTATAAAGACGATAGGTGAATGAAAGACCAAGTTCCCACTGATAATCACGGAAAGTATTAATTGTGCCGGTGAAAAATTTTGCGGTGTAAGCTTCCTGGATGAGGAAAATATCTTTTTCAGCACCCAGCTTTTTGAACTCACCATCGAACGTGATCTTATCGCCCTTTTTCACATTCCAGACGAGAACATCAAGGCCCTGAGACGGCAAACGGTCTGAGCTACTCTGTCCCCATGTGACATGAGCTTCCTCGATAGGCACGCGTCTAAAGTATCTACTGACCGGATTTTTCGTGTCAGTAGAAGCGCGTCCCGTTGAGACGAGAAATAAAGTTAAGAGTGCCAAGGTCCTCATAAGCCGGAGTATTGACTTTCCTCGTTAAAACTTAAAGACGCGATGTGTTGAAAAATTCAGGTTTCTGTCCTTGAGAACGAACCGGCCGGCCCTTAGCATCTCCTCTCACCAAATTTTAAAGGAATTCCATGGACCGGAAGTACCTCTCTGCCCCCTTTGATATGTCTGAATACATCTTCGGAGAGCGCTTCGTTCTGGGCGGGATCGACTTTGATCTCGACGATAAGGACGAGAAATCAAAGGAAGAAGACGATAAAAATCCTGAGCCGTTGACTCCTTCTCAAGGGCGTTGATAGCCTCACTGGATGAAAATTTTCCTAATTCTTTGCTTTGTAACTTTTACTGCTCAGGCAGCGACCCTCGAATCGTTTTTCACCCAGCTTGAAGGTGGATGGAATAAGGTTTCGGCCGAATCTCATCGTGAAACTCCGGCAGGTCAGATTACTTATTCAAGGGCGACGAAGTTTGAGGCGACTGTTTCAAGAACTGCGAACCAATGGATCTTTGCTGAAGACATGTGCTGGGCAACTGAAAGTGAGGCACCTGTTTGCGATGAGGCTTCGGTTGCTTATGAAGTTCAGGATAGTGCTCTCTTTTTACTATTAGATAATCAAAAGCTCCCGGTAGAAGTGATGGAACTTGATGATGAATTTCTCATGATCATGCTTACAGCCAATGATTATGTTTTCACCGCTATTCTATCAATCACAGACAATAAGCTGTCCCAGCAGTCGGTGATGGAACTCACCGACGGGACTAAAGAGTATCAGTTCCTCGAACTTATAAAGCAGTAAGTCGGGAAGAATTTTCCATCTCATCTAAAATACCGAATTCCCTTTTAATTAAAGAATACTTAAAAGGGAGAATCCATGAAGTTTCTAGCACTCTTCGGCCTGGTTGCACTTGTTTCATGTTCAACGACAAATCACCTCAGTCAGAAATCCGGTGGAATGAGTGTTTCAGTCATCAGTAATCTGGAAGCAGAAGTTGATGTTGATATGACTAAGAAGATTATCGGTAAGGCCCATCACGTCCGCATCCTGGGGATTCATACTCAGAGTTCAACTAACTATGCTGATGGCGTAACTTATGATGGTGGAAATAGCGGCGGTGGACTTTTTGGATTCTTCGGTCCAGGCATGGAAGAAGCAGCGAAATCAGCAGCGGCCTACAATGCAACAGTTCCTGCAAAAGCAGACGTTTTAGTTGCTCCCCAGTATCTTGTGAAAGTGAGGAACTACGTTTTCGGACTCTATAAAGAAGTTCAGGTTCAGGTTTGGGGTTACAGCGGAAAAGTTCGTAACATCAAGCAAGTCGCCACAAAATAATTATTTTTTTCGTTTCGTGATCTTGTGAAGGGCCTGAAGTGTTGTAGTTGAAACTGCACCCTTGAGGCCCGACCACAAACTGATAGCATCATCAATCGTCGGTCCTTTCATCACTTCCAGTTCATGTGAAACTTCAGTCATCATTTCATTCAGCTGATCGAGTTCACGATTATAGCTTTCCATTTCGCTTTTGGAGATCCCCAGTTTATTGGCGGTATCCAAAGTCATAAAGCCAAACGTGCTTCCCTGAATTACCTCAGTCATCTCGGCCCGGGTTGAACCGAAAGTGGCGAACATTCCCTCATTCGCGAGCCGCGGAGCTTCTTTCACTGCTCCGAACGAAGGCGCGCAAAGGAAGTACATAAGAAGGACCAGTACTGAGGTTGTTTTCATACTTGTATTGTAAAGCTTCCCTCGAAATGGTGCTTCAGTGGGACTGCAGGGAGAGCCTTCTCTTCATAGGTTAGCCGCGAAACTTTAACATTATCCTCATATCGGACTGCCTCAAAATAGACACATTCGGGTGAGAGGAGCATGATCTGCGGTAGAGGAATTTCTATGATCAAAGTCGAAGTCTGGTCTGATATCAATTGCCCGTACTGCTATATCGGAAAAAGAAATCTCGAGAAAGCTCTGGAGAAGTTTCCCCGTGCGGAGAGTGTGGAAATTGAATGGCGAAGCTTTGAGCTTGATCCATTTTCCAATCCTGAGAAGGGTTCTGATCAGATTGATCTCATTGCCTGGAAATATGGCAAAGACCGCGCATGGGTAGAGAACATGAACAGAAAAATATCCGACATGGGAAAAGAAATCGGCCTTGAATTTCATTTGGGTAAGGTTGTGCCTTCAAATTCTTTCAAGGCACACAAGCTTCTTCATCTCGCAAAATTCTACGGCATACAGAATGAACTTCAGGAAGCTCTCTTCCGGGCAAAGTTCTCTGAAGGGAAAGACATTAATGATATTGAAACTCTGATTGCCCTCGGGCAGAAAGAGAATCTTGATCCAGTGGAGATTAAAGAAGTCCTCGAAGGTAAGAGATACGATCAGGATGTGAGAAAAGACGAGGAGACTGGGTCCGGACTCGGAATAAGAGGCGTGCCTTTTTTTGTTATTAATAAAACGGAAGCATTATCCGGGGCCCAGCCGCCGGAGGCATTTCTTGAAGTCCTGGAGAGCATGAACTAAAATAATATGATGAAAAACATTATCTTCCTTTTAATTCTTATTTCCTGTTCCGTACCTCAAGCCGCTTCGGACTTCGCAAAAATTAAAGCTGATGACGACAGGATCCTCGAGGGGCTTCACGATGAGCCGCTTCGAATGGGAAAGAAGGAAGTTCAGAAAGAAGGAATGATCACTACGGAGATCTGGAGATACAGTGAAGAACATGGTTCACCGGACAATACTGTAGAAACGCTAATGTATAAGAATGATAAGCTCATTTCTCATACCATCTCGGATTCAGCTTCCGGCCAGTCTTTTTCGCGTCAGTTTCAGGATGGGAAAGTGATTGAACTGACAGAAACAAAGATCGGGAAAACGAGCTCTTTATATTTTGATCAAAATGAAAAACTCAAGGCCCGGATCAATATCGATGGAAAGAAATCTGAGTGTTTTAAATACACCAATGGTGAAAATCCGCGCTTAGAAAAGATTGAAACCTGTGAGCGTGAATTCAACACGGCTCCTTAACTGCCCTTCAGATCCTTCAGGAATTTTTTCTGTTCCTTATCGAGCTCAGGTTGCTCGAAACCTTTTAAGAGGGGAGAGAGCTTCTTCGTAATCACATGGAGTGACTCACGTCTGGCAAATTTCTTCGAATTTGACTGGATCACATGCCAGGGAGCTTTCTTCGAATTATTTTCTTCCAGGAAAGTATCCACAGCTGAGACGTACTTGTTCCAGTTCTTTCTCGCGTTGATATCTGCCTCAGAGATTTTCCAGCGCTTCAGTGGATCAGTGAGGCGCTCTTCAAAACGCTTAAGTTGTTCATCCTTGGTTACAGCAAGAAAGATCTTAATCAGGATAATCCCGTCCCGCTGAAGAGTGGCCTCAAATTCATTGATCTCCTTGTAAGCATCTTCAATTCTTTCTGGTGAAGTAAGCTCTTCGACTTTCTCTACAAGGACTCGACCATACCAGGAGCGGTCAAAAATGGTGATACTTCCAGGAGGGGGGAGTTTTTTCCAGAAACGGTAGAGCCAGTGTTTTCCCTGCTCTGATCTTTTAGGAGCAGCAATAGGGACTACTTTCATGGAACGAGGATCGAGTTTCTCAGTTACTGCCCTGATAGTTCCGCCTTTCCCGGCAGCATCAAAGCCTTCAAACATGATAATGATTCTTTCTTTACGATGGTATGCTGCCTGCTGAATCTTCAGCATGATGTGCTGAAGCTCCTTGATTTCTTCTTCAAGCTTTTCTTTGTCTTTAATGATCTTCGGTTTTTTTGAGAGATCCTTTAAGAGGCCTGAGAGAGAATGGTCGGACATGAATTTTCCTTTTCAGAATCTTTTAACAGTAGAAGAAGTAGCTTTTCTTCTCTCGTATAGGAAGAACTGGGGCGGCATTTTTTCCATTTCACGTGGAGAGTTCCGTTCTGGTCAGATTCAAAGAGGATGGGATGGATGTAATATTTCCGGCACACACTGACCGTATTCCGCAGATGTGAAGCGGTTTCCTTTACGATTCCGGCATGCCGTTTTTTCCAGACGGATGCATGGGAATCTTCACAGGGACCGATCGTCACCAGGATGCCAAGTGCTTTGGTTGTGCCTCCCCAGGTTCTCAGGTCTTTTGCGGTAAAATCTCTTCTCGTTGCGGATTTCAGATAATCGTTCACGTGACCGGAAGAAATATCCACCGTCTCACCCTGATCATTGATAAAGCAGAATAGCTCTTCTCCGGGAAGTTCCTGGCAGCGGCCTATGATTCGAGAAAGTTTTTTATCTACAAAAGATATGTCATGATCAATTCCGCTTTTTCCTTTGAAGGAAAGTTTTACCTTCGCTCCTCTGACTTTGGCGTGATCATTGAGAATAGTGGTGAGGCCATAAGAATCGTTTTCTTCAGCGTAGAGACTATTTCCCACTCTGGTTTGGGTCAGGATCATAATCTTGATCACTGCTGCGATAACTTTTTCTCTGGGGAGGCCTGCTGACTTGATATCATCTTCAATTTTTTTCTTGAGTGCTGGAAGGCTTTCAGCAAGTTCAGTCATTCGCGTAAACTTTGTAGTGTTTCGCTCGATGTTCCATTTCTCATGATAGCGGTACTGCTTTCTTTTTCGCTTGTCGTAACCCGTGACCTGAAGATGGCCATCGGCATGCTTACAGATCCAGACGTTTTCCCAGGCGGGAGGAATGACGAGATCCTTTATACGCGTGAGAGTGCGCAGACTTGTTACGACAGTACCGCTAGTCTCATCCGTATAGGTAAAGCCTTTCCCGCGCCGTTTACGGCGAAATCCGGAGTCCTTGTCTGTCACGTAACGGAGGCCTGCTGATTCTGCAGTCTCTTCTGGTGCGAGCATGTTAAGACGATAGCTGCGTGAGCAAAAGATCGGGACTTAATCTTTCTAGATGTTGTCGGAGATAATCAGGCTTCATAGCGTTGATGATTTACCAGTTTTGAGCTCTTGAATAAGAGTAATTTCAGGTGAACTAAAGAGGCCATACTTGCTGATGCAAGAGACAATTTATGATGTCCTATAACAAAGGAGTTAATATGGCACAGCCAGAAGTAAACAATCCTAATACTCAGCCTAAGCCTGCACAGCCAGACGAAGGTCAAACTCTTCAGCCTAAACCAGATGTAGAAGTAAATCCCTCTATACCGGGGAATGACACTGAAGTGGATCTCGATAAAAATAAAACTGAGACATACCCAGGTGGAAGACCGCCTGAACGACACTAATCGATTTAATCCACAGGAGTTTTCATGAAATTCTTATTACTAACTATGGTCCTTACCCTGATTGGAGCATGTAGCTCACCAAAAGAAAAATATGACGACCGACGGGCAGAAGCAAAAGAGGAATATCAGGAAGAACTAAAAGAAGCGCAGGAAGATTACCGAAAAGACAATAAAGATGAAGCTATTGATATGATCGAGGATAGCGATGGCGTTCAAATAGATAAGAAAGATGGTCGAATCAAAGTCGATGACTAGAGATATTTGGTGAAGCTCCGGAAGGAGCTTCTCCAAATCCAAACTTATTGCTTGATATCTGTCACTGTTATCTGGTTGATTACTTCCACTACACCCGGAAAATTTCGCACAAATTCTGAGATATCACTCCTGATTTTCTCGTCAGGGGCCGTTCCTTTGAGGATCACAAAACCATTTCTTACTATGAGTGATGAATCACGATAAAAATCCATCATTGCCAGCTGCTCTTCAATTTGTCCCTTCAGAATAAGATCTTTTCCGAGGTCCGGGGTATCAGCAAAGCGGGCATAATCGATCCCGTACTCAGGACCATAATCGTTATCAAATTGAGTCTTTCCAACATCACTATTCTGAAAGCCGCCTCTGCTATTATCTCTATCCGGATTTACATTCCACATCTCTGATCTCCTTTACTCATTCACAACTCAGATTCTTTCATTCATCACGAAAG
>MWVX01000610.1_pt1 | contig 11580 bp, 9 predicted proteins | sample 1047311 | NCBI WGS metagenome assembly MWVX01 (sample SAMN06349984, study PRJNA376086) | soil metagenome | isolation source: MtG-4 sample Antarctic (ecotone) soil | place: Antarctica | collected 2015-01-13
TGGATCAATGGTAACCATTATTGATCTTTCAGGGAAGAAGGTTTTTTCCAGGTATATTTCAACTGCCGGAGTTTCTTTTAATATTTCGCATTTGATGAAAGGAACGTATTTTCTTGAGATAAAAAATAACGCGGCAATCAAAGTAAAAAAGTTTGAAATAGCAAGATAATCTGAATACGAATTAGCTGATTCCCTATATGTATTGCAAATTCTCCCGAACTTTGCAGTTATAGGTAAATGATGCAGGAAGAAAAGAAAAACATCCGGAATCTTACGGCTGAGGAGTTGAACAAATGGCTTGACGCACAGGGTGAAAAGCCATTCCGCCGGAAACAGCTTCACGAATGGCTTTGGCAAAATGGGGCGCGGTCTTTTGAGGCAATGACCAGTCTTTCAAAGCCGCTTCGTGACTCTCTGCACCGGAATTTTTCATTGCCATCACTTTCCGTCGATCAAAAACAGCAAAGCAGTGATGGAACGATCAAATTGCGGTTCAAAACTTTTGACGGGCATTTTATTGAAGGAGTATTAATTCCGGCAGATGATCGCATGACTGCCTGTGTGTCATCACAGGTAGGCTGCTCACTTACATGTTCGTTCTGTGCAACAGGGAAAATGGAGAGGAAAAGGAACCTGGGCTTTGATGAGATTTTTGACCAGGTTGTATTGCTGAATGAAGAAACAGGAAAAGTAACCGGCAGGAGGCTGACCAACATTGTATATATGGGCATGGGCGAGCCGCTTCTTAACTATTCTGAGGTAATGAAATCAATTGAAATGATTTCCTCGCCCGATGGATTGGGAATTTCTCCGAGAAGGATTACCATTTCAACTGCAGGTGTTGCCAAGATGATTAAGAAGCTCGGAGACGATGATGTCCGCATCCGTCTTGCACTTTCACTTCACGCTGCTGATGACAGAAAGCGGAATGAGATTATGCCCATCAATGAGCAAAACAATTTGCAGACACTCATGGCGGCTTTGAATTATTTCTATACCAAAACTTTTAACCGCATATCATTCGAATATATTTTGTTTGACAGGTTCAACGATCAGGTAGAAGATGCACGGGAATTGGTAAAGCTCTGCAAGCAAGTGCCTGCACGTGTAAATTTAATTGAATACAATACCGTAGAAGGCGTGGAATTTCGAAAATCAAAGGATGACCGGGCGCAATTCTTCTGTGATTACCTGAACAATCACGGGGTAACAGCAACCATCAGGAGAAGCAGGGGTAAGGACATTGATGCCGCGTGCGGTCAGCTGGCGAATAAGTGAAAATACTTACTACAAGATTTGTAATTCAAAAGGTAAATAAGAGTGAAGCTACTTGTATTTACTGATCAATGGAAATCGCCTGTTATGGATTTCCACACCAGCATCCAGCCAAAGGATCTTTATGTAAAGTGCGCGATTACTTGTAATGTTATTACATCATCCTGAGTCAATGGAAATACGTTAATTTCTCCTGGCAACCTGACAAGATGTAAATCTCTATTTTACATTTCCGGTTAATTCTTTCGGATGCAGTTTGCTGTTATAAAATCCGTAAGAAAAATAAATCACCAGACCCGTTACCAGCCAGAGCACAAAACCGATCCAGCTTGTATAATGGATCTGCGCCATCATGTAAAAGCAGAAGATTAACCCCAGTACCGGAATTACCGAAAGGTTTTTCACTATGGAATAATAGGTGAGTATGAAACAAAGAATCACGAACATCCACATCGGTAAATGGGTTGCAATAGATTTCCACGTAGAGAAATCAAGCATCTGTTTTTTCCATTCCTGCCCCTGGGTAAAGACTAAAATAATTGCGGCAGCCATTACAACCGGTAAAATATATTTTGCATTAGCATAGGGGGTACGGAATTTACCCCGGGGTGCCGCCGGGTCAGTTTGCATCTTCAGAACTCCGCCGCATACAAGAACAAAAGCAAACAATGTTCCCATGGAAGTTAGATCCAGAACGATGTTTGTCGGAATAACCAGAACAGGAATGATCACCACCCACATGGTTACCAGGGTGGAGAAGGAGGGTGTCTTGAATCTGGGATGGATCGTTGCAAATTTTTTGGGCAGCAAACCATCGCGGCTCATGCTCATCCAGATTCTAGGCTGCCCTAGCTGAAATACAAGCAGTACACTGGCCATAGCAACAACTGCACTGATGGCAATGACTCCTGAAATCCAGTGGAGATTCACTTTCTCAAAAACAAATGCCAGTGGATCACCTACTGCAAGCTGATCGTACTTAACCATGCCGGTAAGAACCAATGCGATCAACAAATAAAGAATGGTACAAATGATGATCGAATACATAATGCTTTTCGGGAGGTCACGCTCAGGATTCTTACATTCCTCCGCCGTAGTGCTGATTGCATCAAAGCCTATGTAGGCAAAGAAGACAGCCGACACGCCCGAGAGAACTCCTGTAATCCCATTCGGTAAGAATGGATTCCAGTTTTCAGCATTCACGTAAAAAGCCCCAAGGACAATCACCATCAAAACAATGGTGAGCTTAATGGCAACCATGATGTTGCTGGCATTCCGCGTTTCCTTAATACCGCGGTAAATAAGAACTGTAATGATCATTACAATTAGAATGGCAGGCAGGTCCGCTATCAGGTGAAAACCTGCGATCACGGGCGCATTTGACCAGGCGAGATACGAAGTTTGTTCTGCGGTATTCAGGTCAGACATCGCAATTCCTGAGGTTAATTTGGCAGCAGCTTCATTAAAGCCATTGCGTGCAGAAACATAATCAATGCTTGCCCACTCAGGAACGTGAATACCATGAATGCCGAGAAAGGGAATATTGATTTTATCCAGTAAACCGGTAAAATAATCAGACCATGAAACTGCTACCACCACATTTCCTACTGCATATTCCATGATCAATGCCCACCCTATGAACCACGCAATCAATTCGCCGAATGCTACGTAAGAGTAAGTATAGGCGCTCCCTGAAACTGGAACCAATGAAGCAAATTCTGCATAGGCAAAAGCAGTAAATCCACACGCAAAAGCAATGAAAATGAAAAGTAGCACTACTCCGGGTCCTCCTTGAAAACTCGCATTGCCAATCGTGCTGAATACCCCTGCACCGATAATGGCCGCAATGCCAAATGCAGTTAAATCCCGAACGCCGAGTTGCTTTGATAATGAAATATGATCAGCATCACTTTCACCTGCTTTCACCTGCTGCAAAATATAATCAACAGATTTTCTGCGGAACAGCTGCCTGAAATTCATAGGGTGATTTTGGACGAATGTAGGAAAACGGAAAAATTAGTTGCAACAAAAGAGAAGCAGATTGTATCTTAAATTTCAGATGAGCCTTAAATCATTCTAAGCCTAACTCTTTTTTCTGCCTTTCATCAATTTCTCCCGGTGCATCCAGCATCATGTCTCTTCCCATATTATTTTTCGGGAAGGCAATAAAATCCCGGATGTTTTCCTGGCTGGCAATGGTTATTGAGCAGAACCGGTCGAACCCGAAAGCGATGCCGCCATGGGGTGGCGCGCCATATTCAAATGCGTTCAGGATGAATCCGAATTTCATTTCCGCTTCTTCTTTCGAAAGTCCGAGGATATTGAACATGCGCATTTGATTTTCGCGGTTGTGAATCCGGATAGAGCCCCCGCCGATCTCCACACCATTGATCACGACATCATATGCATTCGCCTTCACTTTTGCCGGGTCTGTTTCAAGATACGCATTATCTTCTGTTCTCCAGGAAGTGAAAGGATGGTGCATGGCACTCCACCGCTTTTCAACTCCATCATATTCAAGCAAGGGAAAGTCCAGAACCCAAAGAGGCCTGTATGCTTCCTTGTCCCGAAGACCAAGGCGATTTCCCATTTCAAGACGCAGCTCACCAAGCACCTTTCTGGTTTTGTTTTTTTCACCCGCCAGTATTAAGATCAGGTCACCGGCTGCTGCTCCGAATGATTCTGCAATGGATTTCAATCTTGATGAAGAATAAAATTTCTCAACAGAGGATTTGAATGTGCCGTCATTGCTGCCTAGCTGCCCGGCTGGCAGCCACTTGAAATATATTAACCCGGATGCTCCGAGTTGCGGACGCTTAACAAATTCAGTTAGCTCATCCAGTTGCTTTCGCGAATATTCTGCACAGCCTTTCACACAAATTCCGGCCACCAGTTCTGCCTCATCAAAAACTTTAAATCCTATATTATCATCATCGTGCTCCAGCAATGCGCACCCAAATGTTTCTTGCTTGAGGTAATTAAATTTCATCTCAAATCTAATATCGGGTTTGTCATTTCCGTACCACATCATCGCTTCATCATAGCTCATACGTGGAAAGTCCGGTAACACAATACCTCTGACTTTTTTAAAAACGAATTTTACCAAAGACTCAAACATCTGAAGCACATCTTCCCTTTCAACAAAAGCCATCTCACAGTCAATCTGTGTGAACTCGGGCTGGCGGTCAGCACGTAAATCCTCATCGCGAAAACAGCGGACGATCTGGTAATAGCGGTCAAAGCCACTCACCATCAATAGCTGCTTGAAGGTTTGGGGTGACTGGGGCAATGCATAAAACTGACCGGGATTCAGGCGTGACGGAACAACAAAATCACGGGCGCCTTCAGGGGTAGATTTGATAAGATGCGGAGTTTCCACATCAATAAATCCGTGGGAATCGAGGTATTCACGAACTGCTTTTGCAACTTCATGGCGGTGTAATAAATTCTGCTGTAAAGAATTTCTTCGCAGATCAAGGTAACGGTATTTCATCCTTAACTCATCACCGCCATCGGTCTCCTCTTCGATAGTAAAAGGCGGGGTTTTTGATTCATTTAAAATGGAAAGCTCATCAACAACAATTTCAATTTCACCTGTAGGAAGGCCGGAGTTTTTGTTTGAGCGCTCAACTATTTTTCCCCTGACAGAAATTACAAACTCACGCCCCAGCACATTTGCTTTTTCCGCTACTGATGTTTTTTGATCCTGGGTACCCGGCCGGATCCCTTCCGGAAAAACAAGCTGAGTTATTCCATAGCGGTCACGCAAATCAATAAAAATCATTCCTCCGAAGTTGCGGATGCGCTGCACCCATCCGGCAAGGGTTACTTCTTTTCCGGCATCTTTGACTCTTAGCTCGCCGCAGGTATGTGTTCGATACAACTTAAGAAATTATTCGTTAGAAGTTAACAGGTTTTATGCGCGCAAAAGTAATTTTTTAAGAAGCAGGAAAAACATTCGCGAAAAGATGATGCGCTACTTTTACCTCTATGAACATCAGAATAGTATGGTTTCTGACATTTCTTCCATTCGGAATGATAAAAGCACAGCCTTATTTTCCCGTAGAGGGCCATGTGTTTAATGATTCTATTATTCCCCGGGTTGATATATTGATGGACCCTGATTCACTTGCTGTGATGTATGATGACCTCTATACCGATCACGAGTACCCTGCAACCTTCATCTTTAACAACGGCACTGCAACCGACACTCTGGAAAACACCGGCATCCGCATCCGCGGAAATACCTCGCAGACTTCTCAGAAAAAATCTTTTAAAATTGATTTTAATGAGTTTGTTCCGGGAAGAAAATTTTATGGTTTGGAAAAGCTGCATCTCAACGGGGAGCATAATGATCCGTGCATCACTCGCTCCAGACTTTACTGGGATATCCTGGAAAGTATGAATGTGCCGGGATCACGGGCAAACCATGTGGATTTATTCATCAACGGAATTTTCTTCGGATTGTATGTTAATGTGGAAGTTGTTGATGAAAATTTTTTGTATAGCAGGTTCGGAAATAATTATGGAAACCTGTATAAGTGCCTGTATCCCGCCGATCTTCATTTTATCAATAGTAATCCCGAAAGCTACAAGTTGATTGTGAATGACCGCAGGGTTTACGAGCTGGAAACAAATCAGGATGATGATGACTATAGCGATTTATCAACCTTCATCTCCATGCTTCACTTTACGGCAGATACTGATTTTGTCAATGAACTGGAGAAGCAATTTAATGTGAATTCATTCCTGCGCGCTTACGCCCTGGATGTTGCGTCAGGTAACTGGGATGATTATGCTTACAACATCAACAACTATTATCTCTACTACAATCCGGAAAAAGGTAAGTTTGAATACATTGTTTATGATACTGACAATACATTGACTGGTTTGGCGTGGATTGGGGAACAAAAGATATTTACTCCTGGTATAATGGAAGTGTGGATCCGGTTTTGGTTGTGCGTATTTTCTCAGTTCCTGAGTATGTTTCCAGGTTTACCTTTTTTACTGAGCAGCTACAGTCAGGACTCTTCGACACCCTCCATGTTTTTCCCAAGATTGATTCGATCCTTGCCATGATCCAAGCATCGGTTGAACAGGATTCATTCCGCACTCTTGATTATGGGTGGGACTATGATGATTTCCAGGATTCATATATTGAGGAAGCAGGATTTCATGTAAAGTACGGGCTGAAACCCTTCTTTACCACCCGGCATGATGCAACAGAAAACCAGCTTCAGCCAAATGATGTAATTCCTGTAATCAGTAATGTAAACCCTTTGCCACGAGTGGTTCACCCCAATGATTCTGTAGTTATAACAGCGTGGATTGAAGATGAGGTGATTCCTTCTTCAACTCAGCTTAGCTATAAAATTAACAGCGGATCCTTAAACATTATAAACATGTTTGATGATGGAATGCATAAGGATGGAGTGGCAGGCGATGAGATTTATGGTGCCGCCATCGTTTCACCCACTAATTTTTTTGATACCATTTATTACTTCATTACTGCTGCGGATGTGAATGCGCAAGCCGGCCGTGAGCCGCGCGAAGATTTCAACTCTGTTATTATTGATCCTGTTCCCCACCTTGTTTTTAATGAGCTGATGGCTTCCAATTCATCTGCCGCAGCTGATGAGTATGGTGAATTTGATGACTGGCTGGAGATATACAACCCGGATTCTTTCCCGGTTTTTCTCGGAGATAAATTCTTAAGTGATGAGGCAGGCAATACGGATAAATGGCGGCTTCCGTCTGTTCAGATTCCTGCTAACGGGTTTATACTGGTTTGGTGTGACGCACAATCTTATCAGGGTGAATTTCATTCTGATTTCAAGCTGGGCGCCAGTGGTGAGCAGGTAATGATGTATGAACAAACAGGTTTAAAAAGCCAGCTGCTCGACTCACTTGCATTCAGCCAGCAGACTACAAACGTTTCTGTCGGTTGTTTTCCTAATGGCATTCTTCCGGTCATTGTCATGCAGTCACCTACTCCGGGTTATTCCAACCTGAACACAGGAATTCTGTCATTTGGAAATAATCAATTTGGTATAGGGATTTTTCCGAATCCCTTTCATGATAATTTAAAGATTGTTATGAGCGTTGAAGAGATTGAAACTCTTTCTATCGAAATAATGTGTCTGACTGGTGTAAAAATTTTCACATTGAAAACTGATGAATTGCAACCCGGTAAATATTCTTACTCTGTTCCTGAAAATAATTTAGCCGGTCTCACGGCCGGAATTTACCTGATCAGGGTTTCAGGGCTGAAGGATCATTCAACATTTAATTTCACTCAGAAAATTGTAAGGAATTAAAATGATCCGCGGGGCCTCGATTTTATTTATTGTAATGTTATTTTTCACTGAGAATCTTTCTGCTCAGCAGTTTACCCTGTACAGCTCACGATGGGTTGATGCAGGCTCCAGATCAGCAGGTAAAACATCTTCGGTTATTTATATTGACAGCACCCGCATTACCATCGAACAGGGAGAATCACATTTGTATCTTGATATTAAAAGCAGGCAGCGGCGCGAAGCAAATTTCTTTTACACGGTTATTGATTACAATGATGCTGAATGCTCTGCCATGTTTTCGCCGGAGCAAATGACTTTCGAATATCAATCGGGTCAATATCGCCTGAAATATTATATTGATTCCGTTCAGCAGGAAAATAGTGAGGCGCTTGAGACAGAGGAATCTGATGAAGAAGAAGAATCCGATTCCGCCAGCAATGATTCGGTAAAAGCTGACAACAAAATTTATCTGAATACTGAGGTGCCTCCTGAATTTCCCGGAGGTAATGAAGCAATGAAGGCGTGGCTTGCAGAAAATACAAAGTATCCTGCCGCGGCGAAGAAAGATAAGATCATCGGGCTTGTGGAAGTAAGTGCAGTTATAGAAAAGAACGGCTCGATTTCAGATATTAAAGTGAGGCGTGATATTGGTGGCGGATGCGGCGCAGAGGCGATGCGTGTAGTAAAGCAAATGCCTTCCTGGATTCCGGGTCAGATTAAAAACGAGGACAAGCGTGCAAGGATCACGATCAAAGTCTTTTTCCCCCCGAAATAATCATAGGATTTAATTGTCCCGGCACTTTGGTATAAAACTGATTTCCGGCGAACGGCCTTCCGGATTATCAACTCTGAAATACATGCATGAAGGCATGAATGCTGCCATCATTCAATAAGCCATTACCGGAACTACCCTTGGCCTGATGTTCTTAACCGCATCCGCTATGGCTTTGATGTGCTCAGGGGTTGTGCCACAGCATCCACCCACGATATTTATAAATCCCGCTACAGCAAATTCCCTGATTACTTTAGCCATATGATCCGGGGTTTCATCATATTCACCAAACTGGTTTGGCAGGCCGGCATTGGGATAGCAGCTGACATAGCAGGCAGCCACATCCGACAGCTCCTCTAAATAAGGACGCATTAACTCCGCACCAAGAGCACAGTTTAATCCTGCAGCAAGTGGTTCTGCATGTGAAATGGAATTCCAGAATGCTTCAGGTGTTTGCCCGCTTAATGTTCTTCCGCTTTGATCAGTGATGGTTCCGGATATCATGATCGGAATTTCTTTTCCTTCCTGTTCAAAATATTCCTGAATGGCATACAGTGCAGCCTTTGCATTCAGGGTATCAAAAATCGTCTCAACGAGGAGCAGTTCAACTCCGCCATCCATTAATCCGCGAACTTGTTCAGTGTAAGCTTCGACCAATTGATCAAAAGTGATGGCGCGAAAGCCCGGATCATTCACATCAGGTGAAAGGGATGCTGTTTTATTGGTTGGACCCAGGGCACCCGCAACGAATCTCTGATTGTCCGGAGTTGAAAGCTTGTGAGCGGCTTTTTTAGCAATCGTTGCTGCTGCAAAATTGATTTCATACACCAGAGATTCAAGCTTGTAATCTGCAAGTGAAACTGAAGTGGAATTAAAAGTATTGGTTTCGATGATATCCGCTCCGGCCTCCAGGTATGCCTCATGAATCTCAGCGATGATATTTGGCTGGGTGATGCAAAGCAGATCATTGCATCCTTTTAATGATGACGGATGATCTTTGAATTTTTGCCCGCGATATTCCTCTTCACTCAGCTTGTATCTCTGGATCATGGTGCCCATGGCACCGTCGAGAATGGCAATCCTATTTTCTAAAATTTCATTAAGATTCATTGACATTTTTTTTTAGGATGAAACAATTATACCGGCATCCTATCAGGAATTTCAGAGAGTGAATCTTTCGACCACTTATCTTCATCCCGCCCTTTCTGCGGGATCAGGAATCAGCACCCACCGGGATGGGTTGCTAAGACATCAAAGGGCCAGTCCCTCCGTCTTTCTTGATAAGATGGTGTAAATGTAAATACCACTTATCACATTCTCAAATCTTTTCCTTGTGCTAATCAAATGCCGGTGCCTGTTTGATCAATCAATGAGCATTGATGTAAGTATCTTCACTGCCAAAATATTTAGCAATGCTTTATTCAATGACGGGGTTTGGAAAAGCCGAATTAATCCGGGAAGGGAAATCAATAAGGGTGGAATTGCGGTCGCTGAATAGTCGCTACTTTGATTTAGGTCTTCGCACGCCATCATCATTCCGTGAAAAAGATTCTGAAGTAAGGTCTATCCTGAATGAAAAGCTGCAGAGAGGAAAAATAGATGCATTCATTACCATTGAAAGCGGGATTGAGGAAAAAGCTTCAATCAATAAAGAGCTTGTGATGAAATATTATTCCGAGCTCAAGGAGTTATCAAAAGATATAAATGCAGGTGAAAGCAATTTGTTTTCTCTGGCGCTGCAAATGCCGGAGGTAATGAATTCTCAAAAACCGGAGGAGGATCCAGGCGACTGGATTATGGTGAAGGAAACGCTGATGTCGGCACTGAATGATATCATTGAATTCAGGTCGAGAGAAGGTAAGGAATTGGAGAATGCACTTAAGAAGCATGTAATGATGGTTTTGCATTTATTGCAGGAGGCAGAGCAATTTGAATCCGAGCGCAGGGAACTTATTCGGACACGGTTACGGACTCAATTGCAGGAGCTTATTTCTGCTGATGGCTATGATCGTAACCGCTTCGAGCAGGAATTGATATACTACATTGAACGCCTCGATTTTACTGAGGAGAAAGTAAGATTGCGCAGTCATTGCGATTTCTTTTTGAAAACCCTCGATGATAAGGAATCGAATGGAAGGAGGCTCGGCTTTATTTCACAGGAGATTGGCAGGGAAATCAATACGCTCGGATCCAAAGCAAATCATGCCGGGATTCAAAAGTTTATTGTGCTCATGAAGGATGAACTGGAGAAGATCAAGGAGCAGTTATTGAATGTTCTTTAATATTGATGTAAGAGTTTACCTTGTAAACCGGAATTTACACAAGCCTTTGAGATATACTGCCATTATATTGCTGCTTCTTGTTTCTGTTTTCTTTTCAGCAGGATATTTTATAGTATTCCAGGCAGAGCGACAGCAAATTAAAAATGACATGAGCGCCATTATTGAATCAGGTAATCTTGAGTCCAGCTATATAACCCTTCAATTAACACCGAAGGAATTCAAAAAACTCAATATCAATAAAGATGAGTTGAGGATCAATGGTTACTTATACGATATTGTTACCCGGGAGAAATCAGGTGAAAAAATAAAGCTTGTTTGCCTGCTGGATAAAAAAGAAACCAGTTTACTTGCATCCCTGAAATCAATTTACACAGAACTTCCTTTTGCCGGCAATTCCCTTCCTCATCAGCTGCTTTCATTTCTGCAAAATTGTTTTCATGAAAGTGCAGAAAGCCAGGGCAGTTTTTTTCCTTCTTCGCAAATATTATTGTACAAAGAATGCTTCTGTTACTTTTCCCCTGCTATGGAAGTAAGCAATCCTCCGCCCGATTTCATGACCTGATAATGCTTTTATGAGTCCATGCTTCACTACTGCTTTAAGCATGCGGTTAATTATTTCATCTCAATAAAATTCTTTATCATGAAATTTAATTTTCTATTGATCATCCTTATTATTTTAAGTCAATACCTCTTTTCTCAGAACCTTCCTGCTGATACTTCCAATCGTGTTATTAACCTGGATGAAGTGGTTGTTTCTGCAAATAAAGTCACAGAGGACAAAAAAAATGTTGCACAGCAGATTGAATCCATTTCAGCGAGGCAGATTGCCCAGGCAAATCCTCAAACTACTGCTGACCTGCTGCAGCAGACAGGGCAGGTATTGGTCCAGAAATCACAGCTTGGCGGAGGAAGTCCCATACTGCGCGGCTTTGAAGCCAGCCGCGTGGTTCTGATG
>MWVX01000218.1_pt1 | contig 11578 bp, 11 predicted proteins | sample 1047311 | NCBI WGS metagenome assembly MWVX01 (sample SAMN06349984, study PRJNA376086) | soil metagenome | isolation source: MtG-4 sample Antarctic (ecotone) soil | place: Antarctica | collected 2015-01-13
GGATTATTTTGCGGAAGAGTAAATTTATTCTTTCTCGACGGGCAAAAAATCATTAACTTCTAATTGAACATTAGGAAAAGCGGTAAGGTTAAAAGTTTGTTCAGCACGGTAAGTTTGTTTTGATTGATAGCCATCTGCACTTGGTTCACGATAATCTTCAATGGTTCGGTCTTGAACATTGAGTAAAAGATATTGTTGAATTTCCGCCCGCGCATAAGCCAAAGATTTCGTATTGCGGTCATAGCCTAAAGTCGAATCCGCAATTTCTATAATCAAATAAATTTCGCTCGGGGTTGGATGATTGTCGAAATACCGCTCCATTGGTGGTTTAACTAAGACAATATCGGGTTCCGGTTCTGAAAAATCATCAAGCCAAATCGGATTTTGATTTCTAATACACGCCCGCTCACCGAATTTCTGTATTAAGCGGGTTGCAATAATATCATTTAATGTTGCGTGTTTCGTTCCTTTCGGCATTTTCTCAACAATTACTCCATTTAAAAGTTCGATATTATCATCTTTGTTAAACACGCCGGTTTTAATCATCGAATCGTATTCTTTAATGGTAATTTGGCGCAGTTTGACGTAACTGCCGCTTAAAATACTGTTAACAGTTTGCACCGGAACTAAATTTTCGATGACAGACGACATAATTTTTACCTCTGAACTTAGACTTTAAACTATTTTCCGGATTTTGTTAATTGCTTGTATTTCTGGCAAAAACTTTGTAAATTCAAGTATGGAAAAGCTGAAAATTTTACTCTCCGTCACGTTTCTTCTGACTCTTTCACAAACAATTTTTGCTCAAAAAAAATCAGTTGATTTAATCATCTCCGGCGGAACGGTCGTTACGATGGACGCGGAGAAACGCCTGATTGAAAATGGCGCGGTTGCGGTTCAGAAAGGGGAAATCGTCGCGGTCGGAAAAGCAAATGAAATCTCCCGACAATTCGTTGCCAAACAAATTATTAATGCCAACGGTAAAGTAGTTATTCCCGGACTCGTCAACGTGCACACGCACATTGCGATGACGCTTTTTCGAGGCATTTCAGACGATTTGGATTTGCAGGAGTGGCTGACGAAATATATCTTTCCCGCCGAAGCGAAAAATGTGACGGAAGATTTTGTGCGCGTTGGAACACGGCTCGGATTGGCGGAAATGATTCGCGGCGGCACGACTACTTTTTGCGATATGTATTATTTTGAAGATGCGATTGCGGACGAAACGGCAAAAGCCGGGATGCGCGGCGTTTTGGGCGAAACGATTATTGATTTCCCCGTTCCCGACAACAAAACGCACGAGCAGGCGCTTGCATACACGGAAAAATTCGTCAATAAGTGGAAAAATCATTCGTTGATTGTTCCGGCATTTGCACCGCACGCAGCATACACCGTGAGCGAAGAACATCTGGGAAACATCAAAAAACTAGCCGATAAGTTAAATGCCGCTGTCGTGATACACGTTGCCGAAACTCAAACCGAAGTCAATGATATTTCCAAACAAAAAGGCTTGCGACCGGTTGAATACCTCGATAAAATCGGATTTCTAAACAATCGCACAATCGCCGCGCACGTCGTTTTCGCCAATGAAAATGAATTGAACATTTTAAAAAATCGCGGCGTCGGTGTTGCACATAATCCGCAGTCAAATATGAAGTTAGCGTCGGGCGTGGCGCCTGTTCCGCAGATGCTTGCCAAAGATTTGCCAGTGGGTTTGGGAACGGATGGCGCGGCTTCAAACAACGATCTTAATTTGTGGGAAGAAATGGATACGGCGGCGAAACTGCACAAAGTTTTCGCGCGCGACCCGAAGGTTTTGACTGCCGAGCAAGCATTTGAAATGGCGACAATTCGGGGCGCGCGGGCGCTTCATCTGGAAAATTTGATTGGCTCGATTGAAACGGGGAAGCGCGCCGACATTGCCATTGTTGATTTTGACGCGCTTCATCAAACTCCTTTTTTTAACGTCTATTCGCATCTCGTTTATGCCTCGAAAGCGAGCGACGTGCGAACAGTTATCGTCAACGGAAAAGTTGTAATGCGCGACAAACGTTTGCTCACCTTAAACGAAAATGTTATAAAGAAAGACGCGAACGCATATCGTCAAAAAATCATCACAAGTTTATCAAGATAATAAAGCAGGTTTCGAGCAAACTTGCTTGAAAGTGTTTTTGAAATCATAATAGACGAAACATTTTTATCTAAATAGTTAGAGTGGGGCGCCAGCACTCGCTTTAACCTTCGCGGAAAAAATTCAAGTCCGGGATAGGAAAGGAGATTCTTAATGTCGCTAAACATCAGGCAAACATACACTTCCTTCATACTAATTTTTATATTTGCTTTTTTAATTTCAGTTCAGGCGCAGACATCCGGCGATGTCATGCGCGGCAGAGTAGCGAAAGCAAAAGCTTTTATCGCCGTCAGAAATTACAATGCGGCGATTTATGAGCTCGAAAATATCCGCCGCGAAACCGGCGACCCGACCGTCAACGGCGTGATCAATGTTTTGCTGATGAATTCCTATTTAGAGCAGAGCGATTATAAACGCGCGCAGGAATTCTTGAAGGAGCTTTCAAGCCCGCAAAAATTAAAAAATCCGAATGCTTCGGCAAGTTATTTTGCCGTTGCTGGACAAGTGGTCAAAGGAGCGCGCAGCCAACTCGAACGGTATCGCGGTCTTGGTTTGAGCGTTTCAGATCGAAACTTGCCGCTCGAAGCCGCGACCGATATCGAAAAAATGCGTGAAACGTTGGAAATGGTGGTTGCGCAATCAAAGACTTTGAGCACTGATAAAACTCAGACTTCAAATGCGATGGCGCTGCTTGAAGAAGCGACCAGCGCGAGAAGCGGTTTAGCGCGGGATGATTTTGATGTCACGCGCTGGAAAAACGAAACCGCCGACGCGCGTGAAACGCTTGCCAATTCAAGAAGCGTTGTTGTTAATGCGGTCAATGAAACAAACGCGCCGATAGTTAAAACCGAGGCGGCTACCACAAATAATTCTAATACGACTGCCGCCGCAACCACCCCTCCGCAAACAAAAACAGTATTTCAACCGATTTCAAATGATTCAACCGACAAATCAAAGATCGGCGAATCGGTGGCAAAGAATAATAAAACTGAAACTCCGGCTGTAACCGACACAAAAGAGCAAACCCAAATTACAGGCACGCAGAACACGGAAAGTAATTCTGCTCCGGTAAGAAGCCGCCGAATTGAAACTGCGGCTGCCGAAAATTCTTCAAGCCAAAATAATAATACTAAAACTCTAACTTCGATCGCCGCTAATACAGAAACTTCAAAAGAAACGACACCCATAAAGGTTGGCTCTCTAATAGAATACGCAACCAAAAAAACTAATCCGGTTTATCCGGTAAGCGCAAAAACCTTACGGATGACAGGGGTTGTTAAAGTTGAATTAGTTATTGATGAAACCGGGCAGGTGGCGGAAGTAGCAAAGACAAGCGGTCCGGCAATGCTTCAGAGAGCGGCGACCGATGCGGTAAGAAAATGGAAGTTTAAGCCGTTTGTGCGGGATGGTGAATCAGTCAAAGCGATGGGTTTCGTGAGCTTTAATTTTAGTTTATAAAATGTTTCGCTTAAGGTTAAAAACCTTCATTGGTTGACAGGCGGAATGCGTGATGGTCTTGGAATGGGTCGTCCGCCGCCGCCGGGTGGCATACCGCTTCCGCGAAAAAGCGGTGTGAAAATCCATTTGCTGTGATTTTCAATACCGTAATAGGCAAGGACGGAAGAGCTTTTGCTCTGACTTGCAACGCCTATAAAGGGAGTGTTTTCGGTTAAATCTTCAATTTCGTCCTCAGAAGCTTCCTTCGAATCCTCGGCGCTTTCGGTGTTGATAATATTAACCAGCGGAAGCGCAAAAGCATCAAGATACAGACCGGACGAAGGAAGAAGCCCCTCATTATAAACCTGCACGCGCCGCCCAAAACTTAAAAAAGCTTTACCGGCAGGTTTTATCAATCGCCATTTCCCGTCTTCCGAAAGCGGGTCAATTGCTGCTGAAGCGCGCAAAATTTGACGTTTTTTCGTGCCCTGCGGAATGCCTTCGAGCAATTCATCCATCGAATCCGGAAGTTTTGTTCCTCTGTAAAAAGTCACGTATTGGCGGATTGCGTCTGCCACTTCTTCACCACGCCGAATTGCTTCAAGTTCCTTTTCGCGCTGGACGCTTTGCTGGACTGTCGGCGCAACGGCAAGCAGAGCAATCGCGAAAAGCGTCATCACCGCCATCACGGCAAGCAGCGACATACCGCGCTCTGAGTCGTGATCAAAAGGTCGCGCGCCGGATGTTTTTTTTTTGTGGCGACCGGCTATAAACCACTGATAACCAAGCATTTTTTTAGTACCTCGGGTCATCGTCATCCTCGTCGTTATTATTCTTGTTTGGCGTCGGCTGCGGCGGTTGTTGCGGATTATAACGCGGAATATTATTCGGAATACCCGGAATTTGTTGCGGCTGAATATTACCTGGAATACCCGGAATTTCCTGCGGGGGAATATAAACCGGCGGGTTTTCGAGCGGCTGATTAAACTGATTGTATCTGTTTTTATTAATCAGGTTATTTGGATTATTGGGATTATCCGAAGACGCATTTTGTCCGGGCGCCGGGCGATAAAGCGCAAGTTTATGTCTAAAGCCTAAATTTACATCTTCTAAAACGGTTTCGTTGACTGAAATACTGACCAGCCGAAAGCGTCCGTTGACAATGTCATTAAGACGCGCGCTAATCGGGCTATTCTTGCCTTGTTCCTGAAAATAAGCCGTGTCGTTGTTGGAACGCTTGCGTCCAATCATTCCGATGTATTGAAATTGCGGAACCGGCGCCGCCTGCACATCGAGCATTACCTGATTTGAATAAAGTTTGCCGTCCGGTGTGCGCACCATAATCGAGATTGCTCCCGGACTGGCAATAAAATTCGAAGGAATTTCGGCAACGAGTTGCTGCGGACTGACAAAAGTCGTCGGCAGCGGATTTCCGTTAAATAAGATTATCGAATCCGGCGTGAATTTATCGCCGTTGACTTCCATCCGAAAAGATTTTGAACCGGCATAGACGCTCTGCGGCGTGACAAAGCCGACAAGAATGGGCGGCGTAGGCGCTGGAGTCGGAACCGGGTAAGGCGTTTCCGCTTTAATAACAATCGGCGGCGCAACGTACGGCGGCGGCGGCGGCGGCTCGTAAAAAGCAAATATATTTCTGCCCGCATCAGGCGCGTAAAATGCTCCGGGACTATAATTTATCGGAGTCGTTGTATACAAAAAATTTATCTCTTCATTGTTTAAAAGAGCGGCAGCATCCGAATTATTTCTCGTTGAAGCGGTCGGTGTCGGCGAAGCTGTAGCAGTCACGGTAACGTTAGTTTTGCGGCTCGGATAAAGCGCAGTAACGTTATAACCAATCACCAGCACAACCATCGCGCCGAGTACTATCAGCGCAATTATTTTATTTTTTTCCGCCGGACTTTTTCCTTCAAATAATTTCATTTCTCGTAAATTGTTCCAAACCTACTGACTGCTTGTTTCGACCTGTATCGGTTGAACATTCGGACGACGAAAATACGCCGCCATTTCCAATCGCAAACTTACCGTTTCACCGCGCGTTTTACCCCTGACCGGTTTGTTTTTTGTCGTGGTAGTAGTTTGATTCTCCGGAGCGGCAGCCGGCGACACAAAATTCGGATTCTGCTGAAAATTCGGATTCTGCTCGAAACTCGGATTTTGCTGAAAATTTGGGTTCGGTCGAATATTCGGATTTTGCGGAATTCCGACCGGATTCATCGGATTCACTTCCACATTATTGACTGTTGCTCTGGTCGGTAAACTTGGGTCTTGCTGATCTTTTTCTTCGTTTTCCGCCGGTGCGAGCTCAACCGCGCTGATGACCACAAATTGTTCGCTCGTTTCGACTTCTCTGACGAATCGGCGCAAATTTTGATACGAGCCTTCAAGCGTCATCGTCACATAGACACCCGGAAAAAGACTCTGAAACTTGGCTCTGCCGTTTTCCTCTTCTGTTTGCTGACCACGGCGGTTATCGGAAATTTCAAGTGATGCGTAATCCGGTCCGCTCGTGTTGACCAAACCGTAGGCGCTAATCAATCCGTTTAATCTTTGATAAAGCGATGTTTTACCAATTGTCGCGACCGGCAAAAATCGTGTTTCGAAATCATTGACGCTGGTCAAAAGTTTGGCAACCTGAGTTTCCGTATCGGTAATGTCGCCGTATTTGTCACGCGCCGAAAGCAGTTGCGTTTCTAATTTATCACGTTCCGCTTTGGTTTTTTCGAGCTCTTTCTGCGCGGGAAGAACAACTAAAACGACTAAAATTACAACTGCCAAAATTGTCAGAAGTCCCAGAGCGACGGCAGTAATTTCAGATTGTCCCCACATTCCCGCATTTACTTTGCGCGGGCGACTTTTCGGCGCAATATCAATCCTCTCGGGTTTGTCAATAATTATTGTCTGGTCTTCGGTCAGCAAAACCGTGCGGTTTTCTTCCTCGATGACCACGGCGGAGTCCACCACCGAACCGTAATCATTGACGATAATTTTCGATTCTGTATTTAATTCTGGCGGATTGTCCGGCTTTAAATCTTCGTTCATAACTATTCGTTCGCTCCTTGAGTTGAAGCGACATCAGATACCGGCGCAGCGGCAGAATATCCCGAACGCGGCGTATAAACGAGGCGCAAGGTATATTCCGTAAAAGTCGAATGCTCTGTTTTCTGTAAATCCTGCCCGCGCAGTTCGGCTTGAAAATTGCCGGAGTTGTTCATTCTTTCAATCATCGACATAACGCTCTGATAATCACGGCTGAGCGCGGCAAATTCGAGCTCGGCTTTTGTTTGGTCGCCCTCTTTATACACGTTTTGAACGGTAACGCGCGAAGCGCTGACGCCGCCCGGCAGCACCGCTTCTAAATCGGCAAATAGCCGCGACCATCCGAAAGTTTTGTTGGCAACGAGTTTATGAGCTGAGTTTCCGTATCGGTAATGTCGCCATATTTGTCACGCGCCGAAAGCAGTTGCGTTTCTAATTTATCACGTTCCGCTTTGGTTTTTTCGAGCTCTTTCTGCGCGGGAAGAACAACTAAAACGACTAAAATTACAACTGCCAAAATTGTCAGAAGTCCCAGAGCGACGGCAGTAATTTCAGATTGTCCCCACATTCCCGCATTTACTTTGCGCGGGCGACTTTTCGGCGCAATATCAATCCTCTCGGGTTTGTCAATAATTATTGTCTGGTCTTCGGTCAGCAAAACCGTGCGGTTTTCTTCCTCGATGACCACGGCGGAGTCCACCACCGAACCGTAATCATTGACGATAATTTTCGATTCTGTATTTAATTCTGGCGGATTGTCCGGCTTTAAATCTTCGTTCATAACTATTCGTTCGCTCCTTGAGTTGAAGCGACATCAGATACCGGCGCAGCGGCAGAATATCCCGAACGCGGCGTATAAACGAGGCGCAAGGTATATTCCGTAAAAGTCGAATGCTCTGTTTTCTGTAAATCCTGCCCGCGCAGTTCGGCTTGAAAATTGCCGGAGTTGTTCATTCTTTCAATCATCGACATAACGCTCTGATAATCACGGCTGAGCGCGGCAAATTCGAGCTCGGCTTTTGTTTGGTCGCCCTCTTTATACACGTTTTGAACGGTAACGCGCGAAGCGCTGACGCCGCCCGGCAGCACCGCTTCTAAATCGGCAAATAGCCGCGACCATCCGAAAGTTTTGTTGGCAACGAGTTTATGAGTGGCAATCAAGAGCGCGCTTTGCTCGGGCGTTAATTGTTGCTGAACTAACTCGCCTTTACCTTTCAAGGCTTTGAGTTCAGTTTCCATCGCCGCAATTTCGCTTTTCGCATTTTCATTTTGAGCGGTAATTTGGCGCAGTTTAGCAAAGCTTAAAGTCCCGCCCGACGCGGCTAAAGCAAGCACAAGGAGCGCAATCAAATACGGCAAAGTCCGATTGCGAAAAGGTTTTGTAGCAAGATTGAGTTTAGTAATCACTTTTTTTAAGTTCCAAGTTCAAGGTTCAAAGTTCCAAATTTAAAGTTCGAGGGTTTTCTTTTTGACTTTGAACCTTGAACTTGGAACTATTTCGAAAAGTCTAGCACGAAAAATTTAGATTGTCCTTGTGCTTGATTTGTTGTCCGCCGCTTTTAATTATTGAAAACGCGCCGCGCAAAAGGAAGACGCTTTTCTGCTCGCGGGTGTTTATCGTGTGTGTTCACGTATGAGCGAAAACAAAAGTTGCAAAATTTGTTCGTAAAATTTACGGTCGGCGCGAAGCGAAGGGTTTATTCGTCTCTTCGGCAGCCGAATCTCTAAATGCGCAAACTCTGTTTCTGCCTTCGCGTTTGGCGCGGTAAAGCGCGGAATCAGCCATTTCAATCAGTTCAATCGGGTCTTTTGAATCATTCGGAAAAGAGACGACTCCGATGCTGATGGTTACCGGATGCTTTTCCGTCGCGATGTTCTGTAATCGGCTGATGTTGCTGAATTGATAGTTTTCGATTTCCGCGCGAATTCTTTCCGCTGCGACAAGTCCCTGAGCAAGCTCCGCTTCGAGCAGAAAAGCGGCAAACTCTTCGCCGCCGAAACGGGCGGCAACGTCGCCGCTCCGCAAACACCGCGTTATGCACATCCCGATTTCTTCTAAAATTTTACTGCCGATCAAGTGTCCGAAAGTGTCGTTAACGATTTTGAAAAAATCAACGTCCATCATTAAAACGCAAAACGGGCGATTATCCTGTTTTGCCAGTGCGGATTCGCGGCGCAGCTCAGAGAAGAAAGAACGACTGGAGAGAAGCCCGGTCAAATCGTCGTGCGACACAAGACGCCGGATTCGGCGCTGATATTCCCGGTCAATTTCGTCAAGCAGTTCAAAACGCAAAATATGGTCACCGACAATTATTTTGTCGCCGTTGTGCAGGATTTCCTGTGTAATTTTTTGATTGTTTAAGATTGTTCCTTTGCCGGAATCTAAATTTGTTAAAACATAAACGGTCGTGTTTTTTTCGCCGTCAAAAATCGTATTAATGCGCGCGTGTCGCCGCGCAACTCCCGTATCGTTGATACGGACATCAGCTTCCATGGCGCGTCCCAAAATAACTTCTTCGCGTTCAAGCGGAATCGGCACGGCAAGCAGCTCTCCGGTGAGAAATATCAACGCCGGACGCGCATCACGCTGTAAACGCTTTTGTACTTTCATAAGAAGGAAACCGCTTTTTCGAAAATCCTAGATTGATAGAGTAAAACATTTTCGGCAAAATTTGCTAGAGTTTTAACGTTCACTTGAATTTCAGGAACGGCACAAACTTATGGTAAAAAGATTTTTTGCGCGGGTTACAGCATTTCGCTAGTTTCGGTCAAAGATTTATTACCTGAAAAAGATGAATATTCTCATAGTCAGACTCAGCAGCATCGGCGATATTGTCCACACTCTGCCTGCGCTTGCTGCAATTCGAAAGGCTTTGCCTGAAGCGGAAATTTCCTGGGTGGTCGAAAAATCTTCCGCCGAAATCCTGCGAAATAACCAATTGGTAAAAAACTTAATCGAAATTGACACGCGCTCACTGAGAAGCGGAAAACTGATCGAAAATATATTGATTGACGCGAGCCGTCAACTGCGCCAACTGCGCAAGTTTGAATTTGACATTGCGCTTGATTTTCAAGGGCTTTTAAAGTCCGCCACAATCGCCAAATTTACCAAAGCGGAAAGGCGTTTCGGATTTGCAAGGCAAAACTTACGCGAACCTGCCAGCCGGTTTCTTTTGACCGATACGATCGAGGTTGAACAAAAATCGCACGTCATCCGAAAAAATTTAACTTTAGCGCAGAAGGCTTTAAATATTCCTGTTCCCGCAAGCGATTTTGAATTTCCGATTTTTACCGGAAACATACACAAAACAGAAGCCGAAGAAATCATCAAACAAACGAGCAGCAATTTTGCAATATTAAATCCGGCAGGCGGCTGGGTGACAAAACTTTGGCACGCCGAGAAGTTCGGTGCGCTGGCTGATAAAATATGGGAAGAAAACAATTTAATTAGCGTCGTGACAACCGCGCCGAATGAAATAGATTTAGCCCGAAGAGTTTTGCAAAACAGCGCGTCCGGCAAAGTTCTACTTGCTCAGCCAACCTTAAAAGGTTTTTACGAATTGGCAAAACGAGCGAAAATTTACGTCGGCGGCGACACTGCGCCGACACATATTGCAACTGCCGCCAAAACGCCGGTGGTCGGTATTTTCGGACCGACTGAATGGTGGCGTAACGGAAGCCCGAATGTTGATGACCTCTGCATCGAAAGATGGGATATCGGTTGCCGTATAGACTGTAACCGCCGTACTTGCAGCAATTGGATTTGTATGGACACATCAGTTGAAACTGTTCTCAAGGCAGTGCAAAAGCGTCTGGAAAAAGCCGAGACCTATAGCAAAACCCACAACTTAAAACTAGAAAGCGGTTTGAGAAGTTAAATAAATTTATACGGGTATTATTTAAAAATTCGGCAAAAATCTATTCAATGCATTTTCTGCTTTTTTGCTATTTTTTTCATTTGGAAATAGTGTAAAATCTTGTCGGATGAATTGGAAAGATAAAAGAGTTCTGCAACGTGTACGTGTGCCGCTCGGCTTTTTGTTCGGCATCGTTTTTCTTATTTTTGCGCGTCCTGAATTAATAAGTTTATCAATCGGCGGCGCGATTGCGGTTATCGGTATTTTGATCAGGGCATGGGCTTCAGGTCATATTCGCAAAAATCAAAATCTGGCGGTATCGGGTCCGTATTCCTTCACGCGTAACCCGCTTTACTTGGGAAGTTTTATACTGGGTTTGGGCTTTACAATTGCTTCCGGCGTGTGGTGGCTCGCATTTATATTTATGGCTTTATTTTTGGGCATTTATCTGCCTGTAATGCGCGTCGAGGCAAAGGATTTGAAAGAGCTTTTCGGGGAAGAATACGCCAAGTATGCAAGGCAAGTTCCGCTGTTTTTCCCGTACCTCACGGCTTATAAAACGTCAGTTGAAAAGTTTGATATGAAACTGTATATGCGTTACCGTGAATATCGCGCTGCTTTTGGCTTAATCTTTGCGTGGTCGGTTTTATTGGTCAAGGCGATTTTTTTGAAATAAAATTATGACGATGAAAAATTTGATTTGCTTATCTCTGCTGATTCCCGGCTTTTTTAGCTTTTCGATATTCGCTCAAACCCTGCCTAAAATTCAACCTTACAAAGTTGGCGAAAGCCTTGTTTACGAAGGCAAATTCAGCAAGACGGTTTTGCGCGGGATTGCTGTTGCGGATTTTAATTTTACCGTCGAACGCGCTCCGAATAACCGTAATTATATAGTCAGGACTGAGGCAAATTCTAAGGGGTCGCTCCCGAAACTTCTCAATTCCAAGTTTTATCAAAAATATGAATCAACCGTTGACGGTGAAAATCTACAGATTTTAAAAACCGTCAAGCGTGATGAACAAAACGAGCGCGTGCGCGACAGCGAAGCCATTTTCGATTATAAAGACAAAAAAGTTATCTATATCGAAACCGATCC
>MWVX01000611.1_pt1 | contig 11571 bp, 12 predicted proteins | sample 1047311 | NCBI WGS metagenome assembly MWVX01 (sample SAMN06349984, study PRJNA376086) | soil metagenome | isolation source: MtG-4 sample Antarctic (ecotone) soil | place: Antarctica | collected 2015-01-13
TTTGAAGCGGCCTGACTCCAGCCGTGACAAATTCCTTCCCACCAGAGATCAGTCGGCTTATTCACGCTCAGAACTTTCTTTGTGAGTGAGTAGCTATAGTCACCCATCGCGATGTCATACAGCTCGGCAGGTGAGAGCTCAGACATCTGAGCTTCAGTAGCATACATAAGTTCTGCTTTCGTCAAAAGCTTGTATTTGAATGGCTGAGGGTTCTTACTGTTCCAGCGGTAAGCGATTCCGCCCACATTGCTTGGCCAGTAAGTTTCAGACCACGCCAGAGTTGTATCATGGAGTTTCCCTTCCATCGGAAGTGCAGAAAAATCTGCATTAATGGGAGAGTTTGCTACGGTATTAAAAAACTTTGGATCGTTATTCCCTTTATAAGGGGCAGCCAAAGCTGCTGTCGTCAAAGTCAGTACTGCGAGTGCCACCATCTGTTTCATAAATCGAATCCTTGTTATGTTTTGATTGGCGCCCTTATATCAGAAAGAAGCCTCGGCACCCGAAATGTGGTAATTTTTATATATGTTAGAGGTCATAACCTTAGAAAACATGAATGCGCAAAGAATCTATAAAGTCTTCGAAGATGCTTTCGCCGGCTATTTCGTTGAATTTGAGAAGGGCGCTGACATCCATATCCAGCGCTGGCTCTCAATGGGGGTCGACTTTGGGCTTTCTTATGGGGTGAAAAGTGAGGGGCAACTCGTGGCCTTTCTTCTCAACGCTCCCCGGGAAGATTTTGTCTTTAATCTGGCGACCGGAGTGTCGAAGGAATATCAGGGACAAGGGCTGACAGGGCTCATGTATGAAAGGATAAAGAACGAACTTCCTGCCAGGGGTATTTCCAGAACTCAGCTCGAAGTAATTACCGGGAATCACCAGGCCATCAAGGCCTATGAAAAAGCGGGCCTCAAAACCCGGAGAAAACTTCTGTCGTGGAAGGGCGAGCTAAAAAGTCTCACTGACTTACCGGGAACTCATAAGATCAAGAAAGTCTCATTTTCAGAGGAGCATGAAACGCTAACACCCTACCCATATGCCTTTGAGCAGGGAAATCCGGTTGTCATGAAAAGAAGCGGGATGCTTGAACTGCATGAGTTGAGACGAAATGGGAAACTTCTGGCCTTCGCGATCTGGAGTCCCTGGCAGATGAATCTCGTTCAGCTTGGTGGCATAAATTCTGAAGCACTAGCAGGGCTTCTCTTTAAGATGAAGCTCATCGGAGAACACGTCGGGATGATCAATGTGGATGAGAATAACAAGCTCGTAAACGGCACTCTCGAAAAAGCAGGCCTGGTGAATTATCTGTCTCAGTTTGAGATGGAGATGTGCTTCTGATTTCCTTTAAAAATGGCTTCGATGTAGTTCCCGTCCGGGTCCATCACGTTCGTCATATACATTCCTCCCAGCTCAGTGGGTATTTCCACACTCTTTCCACCGGAAAGAAGGGCCATGTCATGAAACATTTTTACTGACCAGGGATTCTCAGCATAAAAGGCCAGATGGAGGGATTTCGTCGTTTCCGGATTCTGTCTGACTTCCAGTTCTTCGATGAAGAATCCTTCATGACTTTCGCGGGTAATGGTGTGTCCAAGAGTTTCTACAATGGACTGGTAGAATTTTTTACTTTGTTCAATGTCCTTCACATGAAGGACTACGTGATCGAAAAGACGTCTCTTCTGCTGCTGCATGGTCAATCCCGTTAAAATTTCACTTAAAAATCTTTAAAAGAATTATCACAGCAGAAAAAAAAGAAAAGAAGTTTAGCCTTAACTAAAACTTATTTTTTTCGACAGCGATTGCGATACTTCACATAGTTTTTTTTGCAGTCCCAGCTTTTACCGTCACTAGAGAGAACTGCGTGCGAAGGAACCTTAATCCGGTCGCAATGAAATCTGCGCTGAACATAACCATCTTTGCAGATCCAGCCCGGATTACTTGCGGAAGGCAGAGCATGCGTGGGAATTTTCACGCAATTCCCCTCGAAAAGATTTGAACCTGGGGGACATTCCTTCATCTCAACTTGAGGTATGAGATTTGGATAATCAGTAATTATTCCATCTACTCCCATGCCGATGAGTTTCTTCATGTCCTCAACATTGTTTACAGTCCACGGTATGACTTTCATCCCCTGGGCGTGGATTAGAGGGATATCTTCGTACGACAGAATATTGTAATCAGGAGAATAGATCGCAGGGAAAAATCCCAGAACCTTCTTTAAGCTGTCTGTAGATTCTTTTTTTTCTGAGAGATAGGCCAGAGTCACTTCAGGATACTTCCCCCTTATATAGATAAGAACGCGGGGATCAAAGCTCTGTATGACAAATCGATCATCCTGGATAACGGATCGGATCTCTGCCACCACGAGGTCTGAGAAATCAGAAACTTTCGGCTGAAACTTCTTCTGTTCCTGCTCTTCATCGGACTTGATCTCAATATTATAAGAGATAGACCGCTTTTCCGCTTTGAGTTGAGTTTCAATCTCGGTCAGAAGTGCGTGCAGTGAAGGTTTCCCGACACTCATTTTCTTCTGATCAGGAAAACGGGCAAACGGAACGGAACCGCAATCAAATCTCAAGATCTCGCTATAGTCCATTCGGTAAAGATTAAACTCTTCGCCCTTAAACTTTTTTCCGTCCGGATGCCGGCAGATCAAGGGATTCATCCAGGGTTCGTGGCTGACGACAACCTTGCCGTCTTTTGAAATCACTACATCGAGCTCGAGAGTCTTAATCGGAAAACGAAGTCCCTCCCTCATCGCTTCAATTGTATTTTCCGGCATGAGCCCGCGTGCACCACGGTGTCCCTGCCAGTCAAAAGCATGAGCGGAAAAAGTGAAGAGAAGAGAAAGGATAAAATATTTCATAGGAAGAACCTGATGATAATGGCAATGAGTGCGGGCATTGCCTGGACGTAAATAATGGTGGGGCTGGCAGTTAGTGATCCGTAGATACCTGCGATGAGAACAAAAACCAGAAAGAGAACTGTGACCTTCATGTCAGAGGTCACGAGTCCGTAAATAAGACCGGCGGAGAGAAATCCATTATAGAGACCCTGGTTCTGAGCAAGAACCTTAGTCATCTGCGCCTGTGTTTCGGTCATGCGGAAGATTTTCATCCCGGTGGGTGTCGCCCAGAGGAACATCTCTAAGATGAGAAATCCGAAATGAAGGAGAGCGACGAGGGCAGTGAACCCTTTGAAGGCGATGAGCATGAGATACCTCTCTATGCCCAATAGTTTACACCAGAATTATTCGAGACCCAAAAACTGATCGTAGGTACATTCCTCATCCCTGACGCCCCGGGCCTGAATCTCAATCACTCGGCTTGCGATCGTCTGGATAAACTCGTGATCGTGCGAAGTGAAGAGAAGCGTTCCCTTGAAATCAATAAGCCCTTCGTTCACAGCAGTAATCGTTTCGAGATCCAGATGGTTAGTTGGATTATCCATCACAAGAACGTTCGATCCTGAGAGCATCATCTTTGAGAGCATGCATCTCACCTTCTCTCCACCCGAGAGAACGTTGCAGAACTTGCGGGCCTCTTCTCCAGAGAAGAGCATTCGACCGAGAAATCCGCGAAGAAAAGTTTCCGTCTGGTCTTTTGAGTACTGGCGAAGCCAGTTAACGAGATCGAGTTTAGCGTCTTTAAAGTATTGCGAGTTATCGTTAGGAAGATAAGCACGTGTAGTAGTAATCCCCCACTGGATTTTTCCTGAGTCCGGCTGAAGTTCGCCCATGAGAATCTGGAAAAGAGCAGAAGTCTTAACTTCGGAGTCAGCGAGGAAAACCACTTTCTGGTTCTTCTTAATAGTGAATGTTACATTGTTCAGGATCTTCTCGCCTTCGAGCGAATAGTTAAGTCCATCAACTGAAAGAAGCTGGTCCCCTGCTTCACGGTCTGCCTTGAATCCGACATAGGGATACTTTCTGGTCGAAGGCTGAATATCTTCGAGAGTAAGCTTTTCGAGCATTTTCTTTCGTGATGTGGCCTGGGAAGATTTCGAAGCGTTGGCAGAAAAGCGCTGAATGAACTCTTTTAAGTCCTTCATCTTATCTTCGGTTTTCTTATTCTGATCATTCATCAAACGCTGGGCGAGCTGACTCGACTTGACCCAGAAATCATAGTTACCTACGTAAAGTTTGATCTTATTGAAATCAATATCACAGATGTGAGTGCAGACTTTATTTAAAAAATGTCGATCGTGGGAAACAACGAGAACAGTTGTATCCTGCTGGTCCATGATGAATTTCTCGAGCCACTGAATCGCCTTGAGATCAAGATCGTTCGTCGGCTCATCGAGAAGAAGGATTTCAGGTTTTCCAAAAAGCGCCTGAGCGAGGAGAATTTTTACTTTCTCTCCACCGGTAAGTTCCTTCATCTTTTTCTGGTGAAGGTCTTCCTTGATTCCAAGACCAGCAAGTAGTGAAGCTGCATTTGCTTCCGCTTCCCAGCCATTGAGCTCACCAAATCTACCTTCGAGTTCCGCTGCCCGCTCACCGTCTTTATCTGAGAAGTCTTCCTTCGCGTATAAAGCATCTTTCTCTTTCATGATCGCGACGAGTTCACTGTGACCGAGAATCACTGTGGTCAGGACTTCTTCTTCATCATAGGCAAAGTGGTTCTGCTTTAGGACTGCCATCCGTTCGCCGGGAGAAATATCAACACCACCGGCAGTTGGAGAAATCTCACCTGAGAGAATTTTCAGGAAGGTAGATTTACCGGCACCATTGGCGCCAATAATCCCGTAACAGTTCCCGGGAGCGAATTTAAGGTTAACGTCTTCAAAGAGAGTACGGCCACCGAACTGGAGGCGCAGGTCATGAACTGCGAGCATATGAATTACCTGGAATAAAGTTTGGGATTTTTTAGCACGGCTAACGCGGAAAGACTAGAGAGATACTCCAACTAAGTCAGAGTCAGAACGATTTAAATATTGGATAGATGTGTTGTACTGCTGGTGACGATCAGTAACTTCAGAATAATAATTCCCGAGGATTTCTTTGAGTTTTTCCTCATGGCGAACTTCTAGCTGGCCAATCACATTCTCAAAATCCTGCTTCGCCTCTTTGCCGGCCTTCTCAGACTCTTTTGACAGGGCCTCTACTTCTGATTCAAATGACTCTGCTTCTTCCATATAAGCATTGAAGATCTCTTCTCCGCGCTCAGAATCTGTATCAATCAGAAAATCTCTGAGATCATTTCTCCAGCCGGTTTTGATATCTTCCCATGGAACTTCTTCGGAATGGGCAAGTTCAGAACTTTCGGCGAAGAGCTCAGTAGTGACAGCACTATCAGAAATGACATTCACTTCTTTATTCGGTTGATCTTCTACCAGGGCCGCAGTGATACGGTGAATTGAGGGTTTGATCTCATCGGGGCGCGAGCGAGCGGCAGCCATTTTGGTGCGAATTTCATCAATTTGAGGCCCCCCTTCCGACTGCGGAAGGATCTGATAAATAAAGCCTGCGGAGATTAAACACACGACGGTGAGTCTCTTCATACTAAGATGATAGGACCTAAAACTAAACCGTCCTAGATAGGTAAAAATGCCCATCACCCGACCCTTGCGATCAGGTACCTATTTCCTTCTCCCCGTCATACGGAGGATAAAGAGAAAGAGGTTAATGAAATCAAGATAGAGTTTGAGAGCACCCATAATGGCACCACGGGTAACATGATCGCCGGTTCCAACTGGTGCCATGTTTTTAATCGCCTGCGTATCGTAGGCCGTAAGACCCGCGAAAACCACAATTCCAACCAGACCATAGATCTGACCAGCCATTCCTCCCATCATCGACGGGAAGAAAATGGAAAGGATCGAAAATCCTACGAGACCAAAGAGACCCATCGTACAGAAGCTTCCAACCGGACCCAGATCTTTTTTAGTGACATACCCGAAGGCCGAGAGACCTCCGAAAGCAAAGGTCGTTGTGAAGAATGCTGACTGGATACTTTCCTGAGTATAGATGAGAGAGAAAATAGAAAGTGTTGCGCCATTAAGGGCAGCATAAAGAAGAAACATTCCCGTCGCCATCATCGGTGACATTTTATTGATACCGGCCGAAAGCCAGATCACAAGACCGAATTCAGCAATCAGCATTCCGTAGAAAACAAATTTATTTCCCAGGATAAGATTCAGCGCCTCTGGTGAATTGGCGATGGAGAAAGCGACCATACCGGTAAGAAGGATACCGATTGTCATCCACATATACACTTTAGACATGTACTGGCTCACGGCAAGCTGAGCTGTAGGACTTACATAAGCATTACGGGTTTCCATCATCATTCCTTTGACGAGAAATTTATATGATTGATGGTCTCAGACTCTTATCGTGACGTCAAAGAGAGCTATTTGTTGGGGATTTTCATGATGAAGGAGGTCTGGCGATTCTTTGAGTCCAGGTCAAAAGTACCTTTATGCTGTTCGATAATTCCTTTCACGATCGATAAGCCGAGGCCTGTTCCCTTGCCCACAGGTTTAGTCGTGAAAAACGGCTGCATTATTTTGTCCCGCAGCTCTGATGAAACACCAGGCCCTGAATCACTGATCCGGATTGAGACTGACTTGTCATTTCCTTCTGCCAGAATCTCAATCACTTTTATCTCACTGTCTTCAACTGCATCCATTGCATTTGATAAAATGTTCAGGACAGCGAGAGAGATACCAACAGGGTGACAGTATATTTTGAGATCCGGAGGGATTTTTAAATTAAGAGTGACATCTTTTCCAACGAGCTTAGTTTGGCATAGGGCAACGGTATCCTCAACGACACTAAGAACGGAAACATACGTTTTTTCATCCAGGCTTCCTTCGCGTGCAAAGAATCTGAGACCTTTAACAATTTTCTCCATCCGAAGAGAAGTATCCTGGATATTACTAAGAATTCTGGATAGCGATTCGGAATCGAGAGTTCCGGTTTCCTCCCGCTTTTTTGCCTCATAGGCCAGTCCAAGAATAATCGCGAGAGGATTATTAATTTCGTGGGCGATTGATCCCGCCATTTCGCCGAGACTTGCCATCTTTGAAGCATAAGCGGCCCGGGATCTTTGCTCTTCAAGTTCCAGAGTACGCTTTTCAACGAGAGTCTCGAGATTTTGATTCATCTCTTCCATTGCCTTCAGAGCATTGATCCTCTCCCGTGCCATAAGCGCCCTGGAGATAATGTCTGAAACGTTCCCCGCAAATAATTCGTCGGTGCTGGTCCAATTCCTGAAGGCCCCCACAGATTCATTACAGATAACACCAATTGTTTTTCCATGAAGTCGAATCGGAGCATCCAGCATTGAAAATATATTATTAGGAATGAGGTAACTTTCGGTAAATTCTTTTGTCGAGGGATTTGTCCGGGCATCGTTTGCGGGAAGAGTTCTTTCTTCTGCCAGATACTTAAAATACGCGGGAAAATCTTTTTCAAATAGTTCGATCCCTAAAGTATGAGTCTTTGAACTAACCTGATAAAGATCCTGACAAATGATGGAGTCTTCATTGGGGCCATAAAACCATATACTCGCTCTTTCTATTCCCAGGCCAAGAGTGAGAGCTTCAGTGACTTCTCCAAAGGCAGCAACTAGATCGCCATTGTCTACACTCTCAAGTTTAGAGAGCTTGAGAAGGGTGTGATACCAATTTTCTCTATCCATCAGGTCTCCGGTTAATTCAGCTATGATAAGGGATTAAACTGAAAATGGGGAACTTAAAACTATAGCACCGGACTCGACATTGTAACTTGGCAGATCCACTGGAGTATTGGTATTTTTAATTCTAACACTACTTTAGTTAGGGGATTACCTATGAGTATCACTTTCAAAGACCTTGAGAACTTCATTACTGTCGCAAAGTCGCGGACTTTGTCTGAAGCCTCAGAAAAACTCGAGATGGCGCAGCCTTCTTTGTCACTCGGAATAAAGAAAATGGAAACTGAACTCGGTATTTCACTCTTTACCCGTGGTAGAAGCGGCATCAAGCTGACACCTCAGGGAAAAACAATTCTACCTGAAGCCGAAATGGCACTGCAGATACTCAATCGAATTAAAGGTGCGCCGAAAAATCTTCGCTTCCGAATCGGATGTCACCCGTCGGTCGGAATGTTTCTCCTGGGAGAATTCCTGAAGTCGTTAAATAAGATTGCTCCGGCCCTTGATGTTGATATCGTGAACGGGTCTTCACATGACATAAACAAGCGTGTCGCACTCGGGGAAATTGATTTCGGTATAGTCATGAATCCTCTACCTATCCCGGGGCTGGTGACAAAGTTTATCGGTGAAGATGAGGTCTTTGTCTGGGAATCAAAAAACCGCTACAGCGATCGGCTCATTTACAATCCTGATATGATCCAGGCAAATTCTATTCTTTCCAGATGGAAGGACTCTCCGGCAACAAGAGTTGAAGTTCCTAATCTGGAACTCATCGCAAATCTGGTAGATGCTGGCGGAGGATACGGAATTATCCCTTCTCAGGTGGTGAAAGCACAAAGACTTGTCCTTAAGAAAGTTCCGGCAACTCCGGTTTACAAAGACCGCTTAGCAGTCGTCTGTTTTCCGGAAATGCTCAAGGCGCCTGAAGGAAAAATTATTTTTGAAGAGCTGAAGAAATCTTATAAGGGCTAAGATTTGTAAGTGAGAAGAATTTTTCCAAATTCACTGGCGGGATCCACTTCATAGGGTTCATCATTAAGAGCTGCTTTAATTGCCCTGTCGATACCGGTAAACTGGGGCTTGAAGAAAAAATCCATCGCTCCGAGTTTTACGGCCTCATGCACGGCCTTGGAGCGATTCTCGGCAGAGAAGAAAATGAAGGCGGTATTCATCCCCTTTTCCCGCATTAACTTCAGGATTTCGAGTCCACTCATTCGGGGAAGATTCATGTCACAGAGGATACAATCAAGTTTTTCTGAATCTAATATCTTTAAAGCTTCCGGTGCAGTTTCAACAACAGTGATTTTCTGGGCCAGGTCTGAGAACATGAATGAAAGGACATTCAAAAGATGGGATTCGTCGTCAATGATAAGCAGATGACCTTTTTTCATATCAACTCAGAGCTTAGTTTCAAGCTCCGCCCATTCTTCAAATAGACCTTCAAGCCGCTTCTCGAGAGAATCGAGCAAGGTTTGTGATTCCTGAACTTTCTTTTTGTCGTAGTTCTTAGAATAGTCAACAGTACCGAGTTCAGCTTTCAATTTCGCGATCCGTCCCTCAAGTTTTTCAATCTCGGGTCCCAACTCATTGTAACGATTTCTTTCTTTATTACTCATGCGACTGGAGTCTGCTTTCTTCATTTCGGGCGGCGGAGTCTTCTTCTTCAATTCCTCTTCGAGATGAATGGCCTCAAGGAACAACTGCGCCTGAGAGAAGCCGGCTTCGAATTTCTCGAGCTGCCCTTCATGGAGGACCCAGCACTTTTCAGTAACGTTATCAATAAAGCTTCTGTCGTGGCCTACGATAATGAGAGCACCTTCATAGGTACGTAATTCTTCTTCCAGAATGCCGATGGTCTCAAGATCGAGATCGTTGGTCGGCTCATCGAAAATCCATATGTCGCGCGCGTGCTTCATGAACTGAGCGAGCTGGAGGCGGTTTTTCTCTCCACCGGAGAAAGTATGAATCGGACGCTTGATCTCATCAGATGAAAAGAGGAAGTTCTCGAGGTAGCTGGCCACATGGCGCTTATCACCGGTATTAGAAATTACGAAATCAATCCCCTCGCCGATCATCGTCCATGGAGTCTCGTTATCATTCAGCGACTCACGCTTTTGTGAGAAATAGCCAACATCAAGGGTCTCCGGTGTCGTTACTTTGCCTGAAGTCTGCTCGAGTTCTCCCAGGATAATTTTAAGAAGAGAACTTTTTCCGGTACCATTTCTTCCCATGAGTGCAATCTTGTCACCCTTGGCAATTGAGAAGTTCAGATTTTTGAAGAGTTCACGATCTCCGAACTTAAGTCCCAGGTCTTCGGCCTTCACCAGAATCTTGGTCTTTCTTCCTGAAGCCTGAAGATTCAGCGATACAGATTTATGCGCCTGGGCCTTGAGATCCTGAATGGCCTTATTGAGAGTGCTATAATCTTCGATACGCTTTTTGGATTTCGTTCTCCGCGCTTTTGCCCCTCTTCTGATCCAGGCAGTTTCGCGACGATTATAGTTTGAGAGTTTATCGAGTTCTTTTTCACGGCGCTTCTGATCTTCAATCAGAAAATCCAGATACCCTTCATAGGTTCCTGTGAATGAGCGAAGCTTCCCCTGCTGAATATGGATAATCCGGTCAACGACATTGCTCAGTAAGCTTCTGTCGTGGGAGATGATCATGAAGGTTTTTCTTGATCCGGTAAGCTCATCTTCAAAATCCTCGATCGTTTCCAGATCAAGGTGGTTGGTAGGCTCATCCCAGAGAATAAGTTCCTGCGGGGCCGAGAGACCAAGTGAGAGAGCGATTTTCCTCTGCTCACCACCAGAAAGAGTTATCATCTGGCGATCAAGATTATCCACACCAAAAAACTTAAGGTAACTCACATATTGGGCATGAACTTTATCTTCACCAAGCTTTGTGAGCTCATCATAAATATGGGACTGCTGAACCACGAGCTTCTCGAAATCACCTTCACCCGTTGAAAGCTTGGTATCGATCACATTTAGCTTTTTCTTGAGCTCGCGCATTACGGGGTAGAATTCGTAAAAATAATTTTCAATATCCCAGTCCCCGAGGGCCGGAAGTTCCTGCGGTACGTAGAAATAGGAAAAATCCTTATTCTTGTCGTAGATAAAGGGAGGAACCGATTTATCCGGAGTCACAACTCCCGCGATCACTTTGAAAAGCGATGATTTACCATGTCCATTAAGACCCAGAACACCAATCTTGTCGCCCTGATTCAGAGTGAAAGTGACATCTTTAAAGATCGTCTTATGGGGATAATGGAGATTGAGATTCTGAAGCGTAAGAAGGGTTGTCATGCGGGGATTATAGCTTTTATCAGATGAAGTGTTAAGTTGAACTGATGAAAGCTTTGATGATTATTTTATTCATTTCATGCGGAAGCACACGAAAACCTAACCAGATCGTCATGCCTGAATGGTCGGATAAAAGCCTTGAAGAAGTAAAGGCAGCATTTTCACACCTGACGTCCAAGACTGAGGAGAACAAAATTACCTATCGGGACACTGATCCCATCCCATCGGCTAGCAAATGTGCTGTGATTGATTGTTATCCGTGGACTTTCGGCCCACGGATAAACTGCACTTATGTCTTTCAATTTGAAAATGAGAAAGTTGTGAAAGCAACTCAGGAAGGACTTTGTCGACCTGTTAAAACGGAGTCTGATTAGTCAGTTCGCATGAAACAGTAACTGGACCGTCTTCATTGCCGAAGATATCAAGTGAAGCTGAGTTTTTCCCGCTGTTACCAACAGTGACACCGTTGATTTTCGCGTAAACATTCACGAGATCATAGACTGCAGAAGCAGTGTATGTAACACCATGCACTTTTCCGATTTCAATTGAAGTCATTGCCGGATTAGAAACAGATTCCAGATTTGCGATGAGTTCCAGATTAGGAACTTCAACTCTTGTTGCCGGAGAGT
>MWVX01000612.1_pt1 | contig 11569 bp, 6 predicted proteins | sample 1047311 | NCBI WGS metagenome assembly MWVX01 (sample SAMN06349984, study PRJNA376086) | soil metagenome | isolation source: MtG-4 sample Antarctic (ecotone) soil | place: Antarctica | collected 2015-01-13
CAATGCCATATTTATTGTATTGTCTGACGTGTTCCAATTCATGAAGCAACAAGGGCTTGTTTTGTAGAATTTCACGCTTCTCTAAATTCCATAAATGAATCGTATTTCCAAAAACGATAGCTGCTGAATTCCACTTCATTTTCCGTGCTGCGAGCTTTGCCAGAAAAGATCTTTCCTTAATTTTTACTTTGATCAATTATTTTACTTTATAGTTTACTTATACCCCCCCTTATTACAAACTACTAACCCTTTTTTTCGATTTTTCTTAAAATTTTTGACATAATGTTTTTCGTTTGCGACATTTTTTATTAAGTGCTGCATAGTTTGATCGTAGCAAATTATTCATCCTTAATCTCTATCCAAACAGGGGCATGATCACTTGTCTTTTCCCACCCCCGAACGTGGTGGTCTACACCTGCAGCTATTAGTCGTTGTTCAAGATTTGAACTTAACAAAAAGTGATCAATACGGAGGCCTGCATTACGACCGTAAGCATTCCGGAAATAATCCCAGAAGGTATATATAATTTCGTCAGGATATAATTTTCTTATCGCGTCTGTCCACCCCTGCTCTACTAATGTTTTGAATGCAGAGCGAACTTCCGGCCGGAACAGTGCATCATCTATCCAACGCTCAGGTTTATATACATCCAGTTCTTTTGGCATTACATTATAGTCACCTACGAGTACAACAGGTTTATTACTTTTAATCAGCTTTGATGCATGTATTGTTAACCGTTCAAACCATCGAAGCTTATAGTCGAATTTTGGTCCCGGAGCTGGATTGCCATTTGGCAGGTAAAGGCAACCAACCAGAATACCATTCACCATTGCTTCGATATATCGGCTGTGTTCATCGCCATCATCTCCCGGTAATCCCCGCCTAACCTCTTCAGGTTTACTATTTCGTGCCAATATCGCAACACCATTCCAACTTTTTTGTCCATGCCAGATAGATGCGTATCCCGCATCCTGGATCGCTCCTTCCGGGAATTTTTCATGTGGCGCTTTTAACTCCTGCAGACAAACAATATCAGGTGTGGTTTCCTCTAGCCAGCGAAGAAGAACGGGCAACCGTCCATTAACCCCATTTACATTATAAGTAGCAATTTTCATAAGAGATTATTATTATTATGGAGCACAATAAGATATAATTATGCACCGGTATGGTGAATAATTTAATTACTCTTAATAAATACTCCTCTATTGCCTTGCAAGAAAACAAATATTATTAAAGCCAGCTGAGAGGGTTGATTATAGATGAAGGAGAATGTTATTGTATCAAAGCCACATTACCTGAGAGTTTTATAACTTCGCTGTTTCCACAAAATAGTTCTGCCTGGTAAACATAGACATCGGGATGTGCTTTGAATCCTTTGTATTGACCATTCCACCCATAAAGAGGATTGTTAGCAGCAAAATCCCTCTGTTCGAAAACTACTTCGCCCCACCGGTTAAACACCCGGAGAAATTTGATTCTATCTAATCCTTGTCCCCGTACATAAAATACATCATTAACTCCGTCACCATTAGGAGAAAAAGTATTGGGTAAAAAAACGTTCACGCCTTTGCACAATACAATCACTTTTACAGCACCCTTGTTTATACAACCATTTTCATCAACGAATGTCACATTGTACTTTGTATCAAATTTTGGTGAGGCCACAGGTTGTGGACAGTCTTTACAATTTAAGGAAGTATCTGGCGTCCAGGTGTAAGACAATGAAGCATCACTATACTTCGCGGGAAGCAAAACTGAACCTCCTAAAGGTATTGACAGTACATCAGGCAAAATGACTGTAGGGTTAGGGTTTACTTTAATAATTTGCACTGCTGTATCTGCACATCCACTACTATTGGTTATTATGGTTTTGATCTGGAAATTACCTGCCTTTTTATATTGTTGTATTGAAGGATTCTGAACTTTCGAAGAAGCGCCATTTGGAAATTGCCAGTTCCATTTTAAAAGTGAGTCCGGCAGGTCGACAAACCCGGTATGTTTTATTCTTTCATCAATGCATATCAGTGAGTCGCCGGCAATTGTAAGTACAGGAGCTTTTACTATTTTTATAGGTGTTGCAAGCCGGGTACTATCAACACAACCAAAAGCAGTTTTTACGTTTAATAATATATTATACAACCCTTCTTTTTTATAGTTATGCTGAGGACTTTTTACATTTGATACTGTACCATCCCCGAAGTCCCAGTTGTATGCTACAATAGGGTCATTGAATACCGTGGAGTCAAGTATTTTAATCAGCCCGCTATCACAAAAGAAATTTTTCTCTACATCAAACTTTGCTTTGGCCCCTTTGATCTCGATAGGAACCAATCCTTCTATCGTGACTACACAGCCTGAGGATTCTGTAAGAATGATTTTTGGAGTAAATGAGCCTAAATCTGTATAAGTATGTGATATCTTACTGGCTGATGTATCCAATATATTACCGTCTCCAAAATCCCAGAAAAATTTAACGGGAGCAAGATTGTCAAATGCACTTAGGTTAACAATGCCCGGCAGGCACGACTTCAAAGGACCATAGGTAAACTTCGCATCTTCAGGATTATAAACAGTAATATTTTTACGGGTTGTAGCTACGCAATTTCTATCCGGGCTGGTTACTTTCAAATCCACATCAAAAGTTCCAGGGATTGAGAATAATTTTCTATGGTTGATTTCATTTGAAGTTTCTTGTCCAATTTTCCATTCTACATCTTTAAAAAACGTTGAAGTGTTTTTAAACTGTACATCGAAAGGCGGACAGAAGCTCACAGAGTCTGTGATTTGGAAAGAAGCAAATGGCTGAGAGATATGTATGTAATTCTTACGTAACAATGTATCTGTACACCCATTAACATCACGTATCGTTAGCTTCAAATCGTAATAGCCGGTGTCTTTATACAGGTATGTTCCTGTATTGGATAATGCGGAAAATCTTAAGCTGTCGCCAAAATCCCAGGATGAGGATACGTAGTCACCTAAAGATGTATTCTGAAAAGAAATTGGAAATCCCAGACATGCTTTTTCAGTAGCGGTCCAGTCAGCCTTGATGTCTGTTATTTTTACAGAATCCTCAGTGCTTGTACTGTCTATACAACCTGCTGCATCTTTTATCGTCAGGACGACTTTATAAAATCCTGCTTTTTTATACTCATGTTGTACAGCAGTTGAATCTGTTTTTTCAATCACTGTCCCATCACCTAAATCCCATTTCCAGTTTGTAATTGTATTGACTCCAAATGCCTTGGATTCATCTTTTAAACTGGCAGCTAGTCTTTTACAATTAATTGAATCAACTCTGCTAAATGCAGCCTTTGGACCATTAATCTGAATGGGAGTTTTCGCTTGATTTGCACAGCCTGCATCATCAATTGTTATTAATTTCAATGTGTCAGCCCCCGCTTCCTCAAATGTATGCGTAAAAACATTGGACTGCGTAGTTGTATCAAATCCATTTAGAGACCATTTATAATTCACTATAGTTTGTTCTTTGGGAGTTATTGCTTTAAAAGTGATTGCAACGGGTTTACAGTTTGTGTTTTTGTCATACTCTATAATAGGTTCTTTATTTACAATTGTAAAAGAAAATTCCTTGGAATGCAAACAACTTCCGTTGGAAATAGTTAAGGTAAAAGCATATGTGCCCGATCCTGGGAATGTGAAGGGAGGGGGTACTTGCTTATCAGATGTAGTCCCATCAGGCATTTTCCATAACCATGTACGTTTGCCTTCCGACTCCTTATCAAAAACAGATTCGTCCACGATGTTGTATTTATAGGGAACATCACATATGGGTTGCAAACGGAATCTTACTACCGGCGGCTTTATATAAATATATTTTTCAGGGGAAGCTGCAGTATCTATGCACCCATTATTGTCAATGACTAATTTTACCTTAAAATAACCCGTATCATTGTATGAATAGATTGGACTGTATTGTGAGGACGTACCTCCATCACCAAATATCCAGGTATACTTAGCATCCGTCGGCTGTGACGTGTTGGTAAAATACACAGAATCTTTTGCACAAATATTTCGGGGCGTAGCTGTAAAAGCTCCCACCGAATGATTTCCCAATTTCATTTCATGGTTCACTGTTATTGAACAACCATCAACAGTTTTTACAGTTAGTCTTACATTATAGGTTCTTGCCAAAGAATAGAAATGAGCTGGAAGTTTTACAGTACTGGTCGTGCCGTCTCCAAAATCCCAAAAATAACTTGAGATAGCACTTAATGTAGAAATATCTGGAACTGGATTTACTCCTAAAGGCACGCAAGCTTTTTCAGGTAGCCCCGATATTTTTAAATCAGGTGGGCCTACTGAAATGGGTTTATCAGATATCAGGGTGTCTGTGCATCCCGAATTATTGATGGCAATGAGCTTAACAAAAAATGAACCGTTGCTATTATATGTGTATGAGACCTCTTTACTTGTTGTATTTAATGGCGAAGACCCGTCTCCAAAAATCCATACAAATTTATCTGCGTTTAATGAAGTGCTTTTAAATTTCACCGTGAACGGGGCGCTGCAATTAGAAAATGCAGAAGGAGAAAATGCAGCATCAGGCGCTTCGCTTATAATAATATCTTTTTCATAAGTACCTGTACAACCAGAATAAGTATTGGTCAATTTAATTTTATATGTCCCTGGGGTAGAAAAAGTTTTTGAAGCGTCTTTGGAAGTGCTCGTAGTCCCATCAGGAAATTCCCACATAGATTTGATGGGCTGGGGTGAAGAAGCATTGGTGAATTTTACCGGAATATTTGCACAAAGCGTAGAACTGACCGTGAAATCAGTTTTGCTGGCACCAAGATCTATAGTTCTAATCAAAGTGTCGCTACATCCTGCATTATCAATACCAATCAATGAAACAGTATATTTCCCTGAAGCCTGATAGGTATGTGTGGGGCTTGCTTCTGAGCTTGTTTCTCCATCACCAAATTCCCAACGTGAATTCATTGAACCAGAACCTGTTGAATTATTTATAAAGGAAATAGCAAAGGGAGGCAGGCATACAGCTGCCTGGGAATTTGTAAAATTAAGGGTCACACCCGGACTTACATTTATATATTTATCTTCTGTAATTACCTTAGTACAACCCTTGTCATTTGTCACTTTGAGTACTACAGAAAAAGCACCCTGTGCATTATACTTAACTCTCGGATTCTGTTCAGTTGACTGAGTACCGTTGCCAAAATCCCACAACCAGGATGTGACTTTAGACCCGCTGCCGGGATCCGTTTTATCTGTAAACTGTACTTGCAAAGGGGCACATCCGGTTCTTTTATCTGCTCTAATTTGGGGTTTGGGATCTTCATAAACAGTTATAGAACCCGTTTTCGTATTACTACCTGATGCATTAATTACCGTTAGTTTAATAGGATAGGTTCCAGGAGCTACATAAAAACCAGAGGGATCTTTTTTAGAAGATTTAGTACCGTTTCCCAAATCCCAATCATATTTTTCGATGTTTCCTGTGGATAGGTCTTTAAAATCAACTTTGAAAGGTGAGCAACCCCCGGAAGCACTTGTACTGAAGTTCGCCACAGGGGACTGAGCTGTACATATGCTGGCCCATGCTATTATTCCTATCAGTATAATGGAGTTCTTCAAAAGATGAGGATGGTAGAATGTATGAACGAAAAAGTTTTATTAAAATTATAATACTATAAATTAAAATTATTATACAATAAAATTAAGTAGATTTCTATAAGATATAGTATTATCAACCATTTCCTACAGTAAAAATCCATATCTCTTTATTCGCAATAGAATGTAGTATCAAAAATAGCTGCAAAAATATTAAAAAGGTGATTTTAGATCATATTTGTGCTTAAAACGTTCATTTAGTTGCTTTTGCTTATCCGTCAGATCCACTTTCCTCCCTTGGATAAATGCGTCTGTAACAATACTTGTACGCATATCTAAAATATCTCCCGTGCTAATTATTATGTTAGCATCCTTTCCTACTTCAATACTTCCAGTTTTTTTATCTATTCCCAATACCCTGGCTGCGTTGAGGGTTATGGCCTGAAGAGCTTGTTCTTTTGTAAGACCATAAGTTGCGGCAGTGCCCGCGTTGTACGATAAGTTACGCCCTCTTGTTTGTCCATCTTCATCGTTAAGAGCAAATACAACCCCGGCTTTTTGCAACATTGACGCTGTCTTATAAGGCTGATCAATATCATCATCTTCCATTGTAGGAAGGTTATGCGCCTGGTTCAAGATAACAGATATGTTATTTTGTTTTAATAGATCAGCTATCTGCCAGCTGTCTGAGCCGCCCACCAGTACCACATCAAAACCAAATTCCCGTACAAAATCAAGAGCCACTAGCATTTGTTTTACTGTATTGGCATGTACGTAAAGTTTTTTACTCTTATCATACAAACCTTTCACTGATTCAAACTTTAGATTTGTTTGTTCTTGATTTTTTTCAGCATTGTAAGCTTTTGCCTCACTGAAAAAAGATTTCATTCTGTCCACTTGTTCCAACCCTTGTTTAACGGGATCAATCTGAGGTTGAGCCGGGCCACTCCCACCACCAAAGCCCCCAAACCCACGTGGACGTGGAAGTAATGATGGCATGCGAAAATGAATGCCCCCGTCAGTTAGATAAGCAGCATCTTCCCAGTTCCATGCATCCAATTGTACCACAGACGATGATCCGCTGATGATGCCACCCTGTGGTACAATGTTCGCTAATAAAATTCCACTTGAGCGAAGCGTATTGATAATTTTCGAATCCGTATTGTAAGCCGAAAGAGCTCTCATATTTGGATTCAACTCACCGAGCTCCTGTATATCGCTGGAGGCTCGTACACTACTAATCTCAACAAGGCCTAAATTTGAAACCGGTAATATTAAACCAGGATAGACATGCTTGCCCTGAGCATCCACAGTATTTGCTCCTGGAGGTACTGATAAATTTTTACCAACCGCCGTAATCTTTCCGTTTGTTATCAAAACAGATCCGTTATCAACCACTTGACCATTACCAACATGGATTGTCGCATTTTGAATAAATATTGGTTTGTCCTGTTTAGGTGCCGGATATACAGTTTCCTGAGCAAAGGCATTTATTGAAAAAAGAAATAAATTATAGAAAAGTATTTTTTTCATAATAATTTTTGTGTTCTTAAAAATTTGAAAACAAAATAATTCGTTGGCTTCTGATTAATTATTTTCATCGGCATCTATAGTGAGCAGTCCATGACTATGATAATGTTCGGAACAGGTGTGCATCAACTGATAACTTGGTTGTGCAGGCTCTACAGGCGCACCTGTCCGTTTTTCACCATTCATTTTCTTAATGATCCTGTTTCTTTCCACATCTACTATAGATTGTAATTGCTCATCCTTTGCACGGTCAAAATAAACGATGCCATCAACAATCGTATATAACGAGCGGGCATATATGGATAATGGATGATCACTCCAAACCACTACATCTGCATCTTTTCCAATTTTGAGACTTCCAACCCGATCCGCGACATGCAACATTTTAGCAGGGTTCAAAGTCACCATTTTCAATGCCTCTTCTTCTGAAATACCCCCGTATTTTACAATCTTTGCAGCTTCCTGATTCAGGCGCCTTGCCATTTCAGCGTCATCTGAATTGATTGCGACATTCAAACCTACTCTGTGCATAATGGCAGCATTGTAAGGAATAGCATCCTGCACCTCCATTTTATAAGCCCACCAATCAGAAAAAGTAGAAGCATGAGCCCCATGCGCTTTCATTTTATCAGCCACTTTATAACCTTCCAATATATGTGTCAGGGTATTGATTTTATAACCCATCTTTTCAGCGACCTGAATGGCCGTGTTTATTTCACTCTGTACATAAGAATGACAGGTAATGAACCTTTTATTATTTAATATTTCTACCAGGGCATCCAGCTCAAGGTCTCTTCGTGGAGCGTTATTGCTTTTTTTGTTTGATGAATTATTATAGGTTTTCCATCCCCGTTCATAATCTTTTGCCCGGGTAAATGCATCTATCAGAACCTGCTCTACACCCATCCTGGTATCGGGATAACGATTGTTGTTTGAACTATTACCCACTGCGCTGCCGGATCGTTTTACATTTTCACCAAGTGCAAATTTTATTTGCCCGGGCCAGTTCCTGAATTTTAATTCCTCGTCATTTGCTCCCCACCGTAATTTAATGAGTTGGGTTTGTCCCCCAATTACATTGGCTGAACCATGAAGGATATGAGAAGTAGTAACCCCGCCACTGAGTTGACGATAAATATTGACATCATCCGGATTAATATTATCCGCAATACGCACTTCAGAAGTAACACTTTGACCTCCTTCATTAATAGAAGCAGCAGCTATATGTGAGTGTTCATCAATAATTCCAGGCGTTATGTGCTTGCCTGTACCATCTATTACTCTTGCTCCGCCTGCTGCCATTCCTTTTCCAATAGCGACAATTTTTCCATTACGTAGTAGTATATCTGCATTTGGCAAAACGCCTTCTTTTTCAGAAGTCCATATTGTAGCATTTTTAATGAGTATGTCTTCTTGTTTCGGCGATTTACCCTCTTCCCATCCAAAAGGCACAAATGGAAAAATTACTTTTCCCAAAGCACCTTGGGGTCTCTTTCGTGCACTGTCTGCTTTTTGTGCTGATGGGTGATCGTAAGTAGCCGTCCAGGAAAACTTATTGCCTGCACTGTCCTGACCGTAACCACTCCACACATCACTATTCACCATTCCGCTTAATGATAAATTCTCCCCGCCTCTTCTTTCCGGCGCCACATTAATGCGGACCTGACGACCATCATAATAAAATTTTGAAGTAATAGTATCCTTACCTATAAGGTTAGCCGACGTATTAGATTTGAAATCCAGGGTATAGTTCACAGGTCCTGAAGAAGTATTCAATACCAGTTTATATTTCCCTCTGCCATCAGTCCAGTTATCGTCTTTTATACTGTATTTTTTTCCCTGTATCCAATTTTGAAAAATGGTTGTACGTTCATTGAATACGGGTCCGGAAGTGATTAAAAAATTTGCCAACTTTCCCACATCGAGACTGCCCACGACATCATATACACCCAATACGGAAGCAGGTACTTTGGTTAACGCATTCAGCGCAGACGACTCAGTAAGTCCATAGTTAAGTGCAGTGCGTAAACTTGTCGTAAAAGTTTTTACATCCCGAAGATCTGATGTCGTCAGGCAAAAAGGGATCCCTGCTTTTTCAAATGCTGAAACATTGGTGGGAGCCAATTCCCAATGTTTGAGATCTGTTACCGAGACAAAACGTGCATCATTGGGATCTTCAACATCCTGTGCCTGTGGATAGTTAACAGGAACAACGAAAGTTGCATTTGTTGACTTCATTTCTTTGATGCGTTGGTACTCATTGCCTCCAGCCTTTATGATGTATTGAACTCCAAACTCATCTCCTATTCTGTCTGCCCGAAGGTTATTCCATTTATCACCGGCTTCAAATATCTGCGGCAGGTTTTGCAACCCATTCCAAGCCTGCAGGGTTAAATTAAGACCTTCAGCTTCAGGTTTATTCTTATACCATTGTGCATCAAGATAAGTCTGTCGAAGCAGGGAAACAACACCCATAATTGAGCTCGGATAACTTTGCGTTGAACTACCTTTATTGAATGAATAGTGTGCGGAAGCCCTGTCTTTAAGTATTACAAAATTTTCTTTTTCGTTGGCAAGTGTTACTAACGTACCTGTGCCACGGGCAATGCCATCACGTACATGAGAAAGAACAGTTCCAAATCCTGCTTCTCTCAACGGCTTAGCCTTTGCATCGTCCACAGTGAAAACTTCAAAAGCATCAGCATCGCTTTTTATTGCAGCGTTCCATCCATAAGCCCCTTTTGTCGTCGTAATTAATTGCGCTTGTTGACCTGGATTGAAGCCTCCTGCACCGGCAGGCCTTTGAGGCGTACCAGTACCATAGTCTGCATAAATATCAATAAAAGAGGGGTAAATGTATTTGCCCTTGCAATCAATTGTAACTGCACCGGCAGGCACTTTTAAACCAGTGCCGACTTGTGTAATTTTACCCTTCCTGATAACAAGGGTAGCATTATTCATGGTTGTATTTCCATCTTTTACAATGGTGGCATTGGTAAATGCATAGTGCCCGGTGCGTGGATCCGCTATACCATTTTCTGGAAAAGTAGATTGGGCAAAAGCAATAAAATTAAATAACAGAAAACCGAAAGCTATTCCAAAGCTTTTCATTTTGCTCATAATATGTGTTTAGATTACTTTGTAAAAAGTAAGAGAGTTTATAAAAATAAATACTTTTCGCATGTCTATTGCAACCTTTATTGATCACACTGTATTAAAATCTACTTCAACTGTAGCCAATATCAGGCAAAACTGCAGTGAAGCCATGGAATATAAATTTGCTGCCGTTTGCATACCACCGGTTTACGTGCCTTTAGCCTATGGCATTTTAAAAAATTCAAATGTCAATATCGCTACTGTGATTGGATTTCCTTTTGGCTACCACCATGTCAATGTCAAATTTGAAGAAACCGCTAGAGCTTTAAAAGAAGGAGCCAATGAAATAGACATGGTCATAAACCTTACAGCCCTAAAAAACAAGGATTATAGCCTCCTTGAGGTGGAAGCAAAAGAGTTGCTCCATTTAACCCAAAGAAACAATGCAGTTTTGAAAATTATCATTGAGAGTGGCATATTATCTAATGAAGAAATCATGGTTTGTTGTAAAATTTATTCAGCACTTAATGTTGATTTCTTAAAAACTTCAACGGGGTATGCAGAAAAAGGGGCTAATCTGGATGACATTAAGTTGATGCGAAAGCACTTGTTGCCCCATATAAAGATCAAAGCAAGCGGGGGTATCAAAACATACAGTTTTGCTAAAGAATTGGTAGATGCTGGAGCTGATAGATTGGGTTGCAGTGCAAGCCTGGCAATTGTTAAAGGCGAGCGAGAAATACAAGGTGAAAATAATTGATGGCATTTTGGAACTATTTTTGGAATTCAAGGTTTCAATCGTAATCCATGAAAGCACTTTTACTTTGTCTACCCTTATTTATATACAAAACCATTAACGCCCAGGACTCCATACCATCTAACCCTTATGGACAAACAGCCGTCATTATACACAAGGATCCAAGAGTGGATATTCTGGTAAAAAAACAAGCCAGTATAAACGAAGCTGTAAAAAAATCTTCAGCAAGAACTATGAGAGGTTACCGCTTGCTGGTGGTTAATACAAATAACCGGGAGGAAGCCATTGCTGCGAAAACTAAAATCTATACTTATTTCCCGGAGTTATCGGCGTACATGACTTATCAGTCGCCTTACTTTAAATTGAAAGCAGGCAATTTCAAAACAAGGGACGAGGCAGAACGTGTCAGAAAGAGTATGGCCACCGTGTTTCCGAAAGGTGTATTTATTATTAATGATATTGTAGAAGTAAAGGGAGAAAAAGAAGAGGATTAACATTAATTTTTTTTAAATTTTAAATCCAACAACACCAGGTCGATGGATTTTTCGTTTATGAAAAGTTTAAGCCATTTTTGCTGATGTGAAATCTTGTTAT
>MWVX01000613.1_pt1 | contig 11564 bp, 8 predicted proteins | sample 1047311 | NCBI WGS metagenome assembly MWVX01 (sample SAMN06349984, study PRJNA376086) | soil metagenome | isolation source: MtG-4 sample Antarctic (ecotone) soil | place: Antarctica | collected 2015-01-13
CCCTTACTGAATGCATGGGAGGTACCCAGCGCCAGGCGTTGATGGCCGCGGAAATTGCTATGGAGCATCACCTGGGCATGACATGCGATCCTATTGGAGGTTTGGTTCAGGTGCCGTGCATCGAAAGGAATACAATGGGTGCAATAAAAGCTATAACCGCCAGTCAGCTTGCTTTACAAAGCACACCTGATTATGCCAAGGTTAGTCTTGATGGGGTTATCAAAACCATGTGGGATACAGCGCTTGATATGAACAGCAAATACAAAGAAACATCCGATGGGGGACTTGCGGTTAATGTGCCGATCAGCCTGAGTGAATGCTGATAACGGAAACGGCTGTACGCTTTTTTAAATTACAATCATCCATCAGATTCCATACTTCCTCTTTACATCTCTGTCACTTTCCCGTTCTTTAATTGTTTCTCTTTTATCATAGATCTTTTTCCCTTTTCCCAGGCCTATCTCCATCTTAAAAAAACCTTTTTCGTTTAAATAGATCTTTAATGGAATAATTGAATACCCTTTTTCCCTGATCTTGCTTTCCAGCTTTTTAAGTTCCCGTTTGTTAAGCAACAGCTTTCTTTCCTGCAAGGGTTCATGGTTTATATAGGTGCCGAATGCATACTCTGATATGTGAAGGCTTTTTACAAAAAGTTCTCCTTTATCAAAAATGCAATAACTATCATTAAAGCTTGCCTTCCCCGCTCTTAATGATTTAATTTCGGTTCCCTTCAAAACCATGCCGGCAATGTACTTATCTTCAATATAATATTCGAAGTATGCCTTTTTGTTGCTGAGTTCCAATGGTTACATTTATGCCTGCTGGAAATGATTTTACGGGTATTAATAAATATTACAGGAACTCAATCTCTGAACAATCCAATAATGGTTGCGATTTTTTCTTTCAGGTCTTTCCTGTGAACAATGAAATCAAGAAAACCATGTTCCAGTAAAAATTCACTTCTCTGAAAACCATCCGGCAAATCACGTTTTATGGTTTCTTTAATTACCCTGGGACCTGCAAAACCAATAAGAGCTCCGGGCTCGCCACAATTAATATCGCCCAGCATCGCAAAAGATGCCGTTGTGCCTCCAAAGGTGGGATCAGTACACAAAGAAATATAAGGGATCTTTGCATCACCCATCTGCGTAAGCTTACCAGCGGTTTTGGCAAGTTGCATAAGAGAAAATGCGCTTTCCATCATCCGCGCGCCCCCGCTTTTACTGATGATTAGTAGTGGAATTTTATGTAAGATGCAGTAATCACAGGCACGACTTATTTTTTCACCCATCACGCTTCCCAGGCTACCGCCAATAAACTCAAAATCCATACAAGCAACCACAAGGTCAGAAGTATTTATCTTCCCATGCGCAACGGTGATCGAATCACTTATATCAGTTTTTGAATAGGTATCATCCAGTCTTTTTTTATAAGGTTTTAAATCAACAAAGCCCAGAAAATCTTTTGATTTTATGTTGGAAAACAATTCCTCATATTCATTATCATCAAATAAAATTTCAAAATATTCCTCACTGCCTACCCTGTGATGGAAATCGCATTTGGGGCAAATAAACAGGTTTTCCGATAATTCGGCAATGGTACAGGTGTACCTGCATTTCGGGCATTTAGCCCACAATCCTTCGGGGGCATCTTTTTTATCTTTGGTTGAGGTGAGGATACCTTTCTTTATACGCTTGAACCAGCTTTTCTTTGTTTCCTCGGTGGGCCCATCCTCACCGGCAAGGTTCGCATCAAAATCTTCGTCTTGTCTCATGCCTTTAGCTTTTTAATTAATGCTGCTGATTATGTGCAAAGAGAACCTCCCTATTTATAGAAAGAATTAAGCAATCGTAATACTTTTATCAAGATAAACATCCTGCACCAGATTCAACAATTCAATTCCTTCAGGCATGGGTTTTTGAAAGGCTTTTCGTCCGCTGATAAGCCCCATTCCTCCCGCACGCTTATTAATTACTGCGGTGGTTACTGCTTCTGCAAGATCTGTAGTGCCTTTACTTTCGCCCCCGCTGTTTATTAAGCCTACACGCCCATTGTAACAATTTAAAACCTGGTACCGGGTCAGGTCGATTGGATGATCTGAAGTCAGTTTCTCGTACACATCTTTATGTGTTTTTCCATGTTTTGTGGCGGTATATCCTCCATTATTAGTGGGAAGTTTCTGCTTTATTATGTCAGCCTGTAACGTAACTCCAAGATGATTAGCCTGTCCTGTAAGATCAGCTGACGTATGATAATCAACCCCCTCCACTTTAAAAGCATTATTCCTTGTATAACACCATAACACAGTGGCCATTCCTAATTCATGAGCTTGTTGAAATGCGTTCGCCACTTCCACAAGCTGGCGGGTACTGGCATCACTTCCCCAGTAAATTGTTGCACCTACAGCAACTGCTCCCATATTCCATGCATCTTTAATCTGGCCAAACATTACCTGGTCAAATTTATTTGGATAACTGATAAATTCATTATGATTTATTTTAACCATCATAGGAATTTTGTGCGCATATTTCCGGCTCACAATCCCCAATCCGCCGTAGGTAGAAGCCACAGCGTTACACCCGCCTTCAACGGCAAGCTTTACAATATTTTCAGGATCAAAATAAACAGGGTTAGGGGCAAAGGAGGCACCTGCACTATGTTCAATACCCTGGTCAACCGGAAGTATGGATAAATAGCCTGTCCCTGCCAGGCGTCCATGATTTAAGAGGGATTGTAAGCTGCGTAAAGTTTGATTGCTTCTGTTGCTGTTTACCCATGTTTCAGCCACGTGGTCAGGGCCGGGTAAATGAATCAAATTTTTGCTGATTGTTTTGCACTGGTGGTTTAATAAACTATCGGCTTCTTTACCCAAAAGTTCAGAGATCTTACTTGACGCCATAAATGATTTTTTGCAAAAATAAGAAAGTGAAGTCTTAATAATCCCATTACCATTTGGTCATTTAGAATTAAACTGTTTAAAATAGGAAGAGGCTAATAACAGCCGGCTACCATACCAACTGAACATTTCACCATCAGCAAGGCGTACCTCCACCCCCGGCAGTTCCTGTTGTAAAGAAGGAATATGTTTCGCAGAGAAAGGGTAGGGTTCTGAAGAAAGAATAATTTGCTTGCAGCCGGAAGCTATTAAATCTTCAATGGTTATTACGGGATAACGGGATTTATGTGAAAAAACATTTTCAATTCCTGCCTGTTTCATCATATCGTTGATAAATGTATTTCCACCTACAGCCATAAAAGGATCTTTCCAGATTAAGTAGGCTGCCGGCTCAGCTATGGCAGGTGGATGCAAAGTTTCAAAAGCGTTTTTAATTTCTTTAATAAGATTATTTCCTTTTTCAATGACGCGAGTAAGTTGTGATACATCCGCTATCATTTGTAAAGCATCATTTAGGTTATTCACATCTGTCATCCAAACCGGAAAGTGTGTGGCCAGGATCTCAATCTGGTCTTTTACATTTTCTTCCTTATTGGCAATGACGAGGTCGGGTACAATGGAAAGGATTTGTTTGACATTGACTGATTTAGTGCCTCCGATTTTTAATTTAGACTTATGCCACTTCTGTGGATGGATACAAAATTTCGTTATAGCCAGGGTTTCATCTTCAAGGCCCAGGGTATAAAGTAATTCTGTAAGAGAGGGTACCAGCGAAATAATGCGAACAGGCCTGTAATTTAATTGCGGCTTACCTAAAAACATCTATAAAAGTATATTGAAATGAGAATGGCAGCAAAGAAACAAGGTTCAATACGGCAAATAAAAAAACTTTCACGAGTTCCTGCAAAAGCAAATTTTCGTGAAAGTCCGTCAGCATGTGCTGTAATCTTTTACTCTCCTGTGGGTAAGTAAAAAGGTAGCTGGTTTCCCAGGTTGCCATCGTCGCTGTTTAAGGCATAGGCAGGATATTGGCTTTGTTGTCTTTCTTGCTATAATCGCTTTTTAAAGCATAAGCAGGATATTGAATTGGTTGGTTTTTCGTGCCCTTTGTACAGGCAGGATATTGGATCTTAAACGGGAATCCAAATTTGTCATTCAGATTTCTTATACAAAGATGCAACGATGTATAGCTTGAAACAAGAGCGGATATGCGCTATTTTGATGCTGATGTAATTACTTCTCCGGTAGGAAAATTTCGCTGAGAAATTTAGGAGACTTACGATTTTTGGTTCGTAGTTATACTAATAAAAAACTTCCACCCAGAGGCTTTCGCTTGAGTGGAAGTAACATTTTTCAACCTTCATTCAGGAGGTCGGTCTCAGGAAATTTACTCTTTGGGGGTTTCCCGGTAAATAGTACCTGGTTTCAGTGCTGTTAGTTTTTCGCCATCATCGCTGTTTAGGTAGCATAGGCATTAGGATAATGAATCACCTGTTTCTTTACATTATGTAGCCGAACCAGGTTTTGCCATCGTCGCTTTTTAGGGCATAGGCAGGATATTGGTTTTTTTGTGATCTTTCGCGCCATCATCGCTTTTTAAAGCATAGGCAGGATATTGGATTGTTGGTCATTTTCGCGCCATCATCGCTTTTTAAGGCATAGGCAGGATACTGGATTTTAAATCAGAACGCTTTGGTTTTTTATAGGAATTCTTTGTGTTATTTTCAAAAGAACTTTTTAAAAATAGAAGTTGACTGATACTGGATTTTCGGTTTTACTTTCAGGATATTGAAGAACTCTTTTTGTTAATCTGGATCTTTGGATAAGATTGATATTTAATTACTATCAATCAACTTCTAACACAAAGATGCGATGATTAAGTGCCCATAACAAGAGCGATATTGCTCTTTTATCGGGATGAAGTAATTACCCTCCGAAAGGTATTATTACAGATTTTTTTAGAATATATTGTATGTTTTCCCTACGTATAATTACGTGTCACAATGCAGTATTGAGACTTATAATCTTGATTAAGGGGCTTGTATGCAAGGCGTGTAGAGGGTTTGAGAGAATCGAGTAAATTAACCTACTACTATTTAGATAAGCTTTGAATAATATCATATTTAGTAACGATATAATATGTTCCGCTTTCGTCCCTGCTTAAAACGGCCCCGTTTTCTTTGTTAATAAATGAACTGAGGCGTTCAACTGGTGAATCAAAGGCAACTTCGGGATATGGTTTTTCTATAACTGAATCCACTGTGTTTACTTTTATCTCGGGGTTTGCAAGTATTTGGTTGAATAAACCATTGGCCGAAATGGCTCCCACATTTGCATCATCTGAAAATACAGGTATATTCTCTATATCATATTTTTTCATAAGCTCAATAGCTTCAATCACCGTTTGTTCAGGCTTAACAGTAATAAGATTCTTTGTGCTTCGTGCTGATACAAGGTCCTTAAAGGTTTTTACATCAAGGAAACCCCTTTCCATCATCCATTCATCATTATATACTTTGCCTACATACCTGCTGCCATGGTCATGAAAAATACAAACCACCACATCATCCTTTTTCAGGGATGATTTTAACTGTAAAAGTCCCTGCAAACAACTTCCCGCGCTATAACCACAAAACATTCCTTCTTCTTTTGCAATCCGCCTGGCCATAACCGCCCCTTCTTTATCGGTCACCTTTGTAAACGCATCAATGTATTGCATATCATAATTGGCCGGAATAAAATCTTCACCAAAACCTTCGCTGATATAAGGATACACCTCTTTCTGATCAAGTTCCCCGGTTTCAAAATACTTCATTAACAAAGACCCATAACTGTCAATAGCCCAAATTTTAATGTCAGGATTTTTTTCCTTTAGGTATTTTCCTGCTCCCACTATCGTTCCCCCGGTTCCGGTGGCAACAACCAGGTGTGTGACTTTCCCTTCAGTTTGTTCCCATATTTCGGGACCCGTTTGTTCGTAGTGGGCATCTCTGTTTGCCAGGTTATCATATTGATTTACGTACCATGAATTAGGCACTTCTGTAGCAAGGCGCTTAGAAACGGAATAATAAGAACGGGGATCCTCTGGCTCCACATTGGTAGGACAAACAATAACTTCTGCACCAACTGCTTTTAAAATATCCGCCTTCTCTTTTGATTGTTTGTCTGTAGTGGTAAATATGCATTTATACCCTTTCACACAAGCTGCAAGCGCAAGACCCATCCCTGTATTTCCGCTTGTGCCTTCAATTATAGTTCCGCCCGGCTTTATTTTTCCTTCCTTTTCTGCTACCTCAAGCATTTTTAAAGCCATGCGGTCTTTGATAGAATTGCCGGGATTGAAATATTCAACTTTTGCCAGAACCGTACACGGCAGTCCTTTTGTGATCTTATTTAATTTAATAAGTGGGGTGTTTCCTATGGTATCTAAGATGCTGTTAAGCCACATATTATTACTTTTTGCAAATGTAGGATTTGTTTGGTTGGATCAATGTATCGCAGGTGTGATAAGGATTTATGTTGATATGTTATTTCTCCATAGAGAGTAGCTGGATAGCTTTTATCACTGCTTCATCTTCTTTGTTAAATACCATAAAAAAACCTTCATGACGCCAGAGCTGCCTGGCAATTGAAAGCTTAAGGCTGCGGGATAAAAAAATTCTTTCAGATGGGTTCAGTGTATTAATGTCGATAGAATCTTTGCGTGCCATTTTTTCAAAATAGTTCCAGCCTTCCCCTTCCATAAAAAAAGACTTTGAGAATTCCTGTGGTGAAGGAATTTTTTTGAGTTCTTCATGATCCACTACATAACGGTACCCAAAAATATTTATAAGACCTTTGGAGTAGATCTTACTAATTACATTCCCGAATCGCGCCGTATCTGTTCCAATAAAATAATCAGGGGTTATTCCGCCACCTTCATAAACGGGTTTGCCATTGCGGGTGGTAAATCGTTTGCCTGAGCGATATGTCAGGCTGTCCCTCTGTGAAGAATCCGGAATTACATATCTCCTCAGCACCTCATCATAATATTCTTTTTTCCCAGCTTTATATGACCTTTGAATGCTCCGCCCGAGAGGCGTATAGTATCTTGATACCGTAAGCCGTAATGCGCTTCCATCAGCAAGATCGAATTGCTCCTGCACAAGGCCTTTACCAAAAGTTCGTTTACCAACTACAATTGCCCGGTCCCAATCCTGCAATGCACCCATCAAAACTTCACTGGCACTTGCACTTCCTCCATCAGCAAGTATTACAAGCCCCCCTTTCTCAAATTGCCCTTCACGGCGGCTGCGAAATTCTTTTTTTGGAAAATGTTTACCCAATGTGTAAGTAATAAGCCTGTCACCTTCTAAAAATTCATCTGCAATTTCCACAGCGTCATCCAGTACCCCGCCTCCGTTATCTCGTAGATCAAGAATAAGTTTTTTTAAACCGGCTTTCTTTAATTTTTCCAGGCTTTGCATGAACTCACGGTAGGTTTGCTGGGAAAATTTATTAAGCCTGATGAACCCAATATGTGCATCAATCATAAAAGAAGCATCCACACTGGTAACAGGCACAAAATCCCTGGAGACAATTATATCCAGTTTCTTTGTTCCACGGAGTATTACTAACGGCAATTGGGTTCCGCGGTTGCCTTTTAGAATTTTTCTAATATCATCTCCATCCTTTTTTCTACCCGCAATGATGCTATCAGCAGCTTTTATTAATTTATCTCCAACCAGCAGTCCTGCCTTAAAACCCGGACCGTCTTTTAATACATGAATCACGTGAAGGGTATCATCGAATAAATTAAATTCAATACCAACACCATAGAAGGAACCTGCAATATCTTCATTAGCCCTCTCTACGCTCTTTGCCGGAATATACTGTGAATGAGGGTCAAGTTTGGAAAGTAAGGCACTGATTGCGGTATCTGCAAGAGTTTCAACATTTATATCATCTACATATTTAGATTTAACAAGGTCTAAAATTTCCTGTATGGGTTTGCTTCGTTCCGTATAAAAGAAATTTTTCCGGGGCATCTTATCTCTCATTTTATATCCAATGAACATACCCGCCACCATTGACAAACTCAGAAATAAAGGAAGCCAAACCTGTAATCTTTTTCTTTCCATTTGTAAGCAATATTTATATGAGCGCCACTTTCGGTGGACAAACAGCGGCGAAGGTAATTTTTTGTTACTAACTGTGTTATTTTTAAAGAGGTTATGCAATGAATGTTTTACCTTGACTATGAAATTATATTGAAGATGAACGTAAAACTGATAGCAGATAGCGGATCTACAAAAACAGAATGGTGCCTCACAGGCAGCGGGAATAAAAAAGCAACAACCCAGGGGCTTAGCCCTTATTTTCTGACAGGCCCGCAGATCACCGATATTTTAGGTAAAGAATTATCTCCTGCAATAAGAACATCGAACCCTTCAGAGATTTATTTTTATGGCACAGGGTGTCGCAGCTCTGAAAATGCTAAAATGGTAAAGAGGGCAATTGGTAAAGTGTTCCCTTCCAGCAAAATTTTTGTTGATCACGATCTTATGGGGGCTGCAAAAGCTTTGTGTGGAAATGAAAAGGGAGTTGCTTGTATCCTCGGCACAGGTTCTAACTCATGTTATTACAACGGAAAAAAAATTATAAAAAACAGTCCGGGCCTCGGTTATGTTTTAGGTGATGAGGGCAGTGGCGCATATCTGGGATAAAAAAATTCTTTCAGATGGGTTCAGTGTATTAATGTCGATAGAATCTTTGCGTGCCATTTTTTCAAAATAGTTCCAGCCTTCCCCTTCCATAAAAAAAGACTTTGAGAATTCCTGTGGTGAAGGAATTTTTTTGAGTTCTTCATGATCCACTACATAACGGTACCCAAAAATATTTATAAGACCTTTGGAGTAGATCTTACTAATTACATTCCCGAATCGCGCCGTATCTGTTCCAATAAAATAATCAGGGGTTATTCCGCCACCTTCATAAACGGGTTTGCCATTGCGGGTGGTAAATCGTTTGCCTGAGCGATATGTCAGGCTGTCCCTCTGTGAAGAATCCGGAATTACATATCTCCTCAGCACCTCATCATAATATTCTTTTTTCCCAGCTTTATATGACCTTTGAATGCTCCGCCCGAGAGGCGTATAGTATCTTGATACCGTAAGCCGTAATGCGCTTCCATCAGCAAGATCGAATTGCTCCTGCACAAGGCCTTTACCAAAAGTTCGTTTACCAACTACAATTGCCCGGTCCCAATCCTGCAATGCACCCATCAAAACTTCACTGGCACTTGCACTTCCTCCATCAGCAAGTATTACAAGCCCCCCTTTCTCAAATTGCCCTTCACGGCGGCTGCGAAATTCTTTTTTTGGAAAATGTTTACCCAATGTGTAAGTAATAAGCCTGTCACCTTCTAAAAATTCATCTGCAATTTCCACAGCGTCATCCAGTACCCCGCCTCCGTTATCTCGTAGATCAAGAATAAGTTTTTTTAAACCGGCTTTCTTTAATTTTTCCAGGCTTTGCATGAACTCACGGTAGGTTTGCTGGGAAAATTTATTAAGCCTGATGAACCCAATATGTGCATCAATCATAAAAGAAGCATCCACACTGGTAACAGGCACAAAATCCCTGGAGACAATTATATCCAGTTTCTTTGTTCCACGGAGTATTACTAACGGCAATTGGGTTCCGCGGTTGCCTTTTAGAATTTTTCTAATATCATCTCCATCCTTTTTTCTACCCGCAATGATGCTATCAGCAGCTTTTATTAATTTATCTCCAACCAGCAGTCCTGCCTTAAAACCCGGACCGTCTTTTAATACATGAATCACGTGAAGGGTATCATCGAATAAATTAAATTCAATACCAACACCATAGAAGGAACCTGCAATATCTTCATTAGCCCTCTCTACGCTCTTTGCCGGAATATACTGTGAATGAGGGTCAAGTTTGGAAAGTAAGGCACTGATTGCGGTATCTGCAAGAGTTTCAACATTTATATCATCTACATATTTAGATTTAACAAGGTCTAAAATTTCCTGTATGGGTTTGCTTCGTTCCGTATAAAAGAAATTTTTCCGGGGCATCTTATCTCTCATTTTATATCCAATGAACATACCCGCCACCATTGACAAACTCAGAAATAAAGGAAGCCAAACCTGTAATCTTTTTCTTTCCATTTGTAAGCAATATTTATATGAGCGCCACTTTCGGTGGACAAACAGCGGCGAAGGTAATTTTTTGTTACTAACTGTGTTATTTTTAAAGAGGTTATGCAATGAATGTTTTACCTTGACTATGAAATTATATTGAAGATGAACGTAAAACTGATAGCAGATAGCGGATCTACAAAAACAGAATGGTGCCTCACAGGCAGCGGGAATAAAAAAGCAACAACCCAGGGGCTTAGCCCTTATTTTCTGACAGGCCCGCAGATCACCGATATTTTAGGTAAAGAATTATCTCCTGCAATAAGAACATCGAACCCTTCAGAGATTTATTTTTATGGCACAGGGTGTCGCAGCTCTGAAAATGCTAAAATGGTAAAGAGGGCAATTGGTAAAGTGTTCCCTTCCAGCAAAATTTTTGTTGATCACGATCTTATGGGGGCTGCAAAAGCTTTGTGTGGAAATGAAAAGGGAGTTGCTTGCATCCTGGGCACAGGTTCTAACTCATGTTATTACAACGGAAAAAAGATTATTAAAAACAGTCCGGGCCTCGGTTATGTTTTGGGTGATGAGGGCAGTGGCGCATATCTTGGGAAAAAAGTGATTCAATATTACCTCTACAATACATTTGAGCCTGATCTGATGGAGAGGTTTAATATAAAGTACAATACAACATCATCAGATATACTTGATGCAGTGTATAAAAAACCTTTGCCGAACAGGTATCTTTCAGGTTTCGTGCCGTTCCTAGTTGAAAACCGGGGACACTTTATGATAGAAAATATTATTGAAGACAGTTTCAATGATTTTTTCTTTAATCATATATATAAATACACCGAAAGCTGGACGATGCCCGTTAATTTTGTAGGGAGCGTGGCTTTTGGGTTTAAAGATGTGCTACAGGATATGTGCAATTCTTATGAATTGCAGTTAGGAAAAGTTTTAAAGAATCCTATGGATGGCTTAATAAAATTTCACCAGTAAAATGTTGTATGGGTTTTGAAAGAATAACGGAAGCAGATTCACTGCACAGGCATCTTGATAAAATGACCATATCCGAACTTCTTCATCGCATTAATGAGGAAGATCAAAAGGTGCCGGGGGTTATCAGGGAAATAATTCCCAACATTGAAGCTTTAACCCAGGCTATTGTTGATAAGATGCTGATCGGGGGGCGTCTGTTTTACATTGGTGCCGGCACCAGTGGCAGACTGGGCATTGTTGATGCCAGCGAATGCCCGCCAACATTCGGGGTTCCGCATGGGTTGGTGATAGGAATCATTGCCGGTGGCGAAAAAGCTATCACAGAAGCTGTTGAATATGCAGAAGATAATACGCTGCAGGGATGGCTCGATCTCCAGGAGCATGGTGTTAATGCAGCAGATGTTGTAATAGGGATTGCCGCCAGTGGCACCACACCCTATGTGATCAGGGCATTTGAAAAATGCAGGGAAAACAATATTGTTACAGGAAGCATTTGTTGTAATGAAGGCGCCCCTTTAACTATG
>MWVX01000615.1_pt1 | contig 11556 bp, 9 predicted proteins | sample 1047311 | NCBI WGS metagenome assembly MWVX01 (sample SAMN06349984, study PRJNA376086) | soil metagenome | isolation source: MtG-4 sample Antarctic (ecotone) soil | place: Antarctica | collected 2015-01-13
AAAAATTTATCATAGCCGTCATTCAACGGTTCTGTTCGTAATACATTCGCTGTTACTCTCCCATCCGGGTGCGGGTTATGACCTACTTTATTTTCATCTATGTCAGTTGCTGAAAATATTATTAATGGGGAACAGGGGCGTTGAACCTCGAAGAAACAAGAATGCCTTACGACAAAGATGAAAATAAAGTAGGTCATAACCCGCACCCGGATGGGAGAGTAACAGCGAATGTATTACGAACAGAACCGTTGAATGACGGCTATGATAAATTTTTTCTTGTTCCGAAAGTAAGGCAGCATGCTGATGATTTTAATCATCATCCTACTTTAAAACCGGTCAACTTAATGGATCACCTGGTGAAATTAATTTCGTTCAGCGGGCAAACCATTTTAGATCCTTTTATGGGTAGTGGAAGTACGGGGCTTTCGGCTGTTGCTTTGCAAAGAAAATTTGTCGGGTATGAAAAGGAAGTGGATTATTTTAAAATTGCAGAAAAACGGTTTGATCAATCTTTCAATAATATCGGGCTTTTTGGCAGTGACTTTTAAGCGTGCCATGTTTAGCAGGCTTTTAAAATTCCACAAGTCTATTATAACCGTGGCACGGTTCGTAAGGTAATATTGCCCACAAAAAATTGAATTTTTCCACAATAATATTTACAAGGAAGTAAAGCAATTATTTTTGTTGTGTTATGAGCAAGGTTAAAATGGCAGAAACGCCTTTAATGCAACAGCACAGCGCAATCAAGGCTAAATACCCTGATGCTATTTTGTTGTTCCGTGTTGGTGATTTTTATGAAACTTTTGGGCAGGATGCTGTCATCACTTCAAAAGTCTTAGGCATTACTTTAACCAAGCGAAATAATGGGGCAGCTACTATGTCGGACCTCGCCGGGTTTCCATATCATGCATTAGATACTTACTTACATAAACTGGTGAAAGCTGGTTACCGTGTGGCCATTTGCGATCAGTTAGAAGACCCTAAAACAGTAAAGGGCATTGTTAAACGCGGCGTTACCGAAATGGTTACACCCGGCACTACAACCAATGAAAAACTTTTGGAGCATGGTGCTAACAATTTTTTAGCCTCGATTCATTTTCATTCAGACGATATTTATGGTATTTCATTTTTAGATATTTCTACCGGGGAATTTTTAATAGCCGAAGGTGATAAAGAATATGCTGATAAATTATTGACTGGATTTAAACCTTCTGAAGTTATTTTCCAGCGGCATCATCAAAAAAAATTTAAAGAAAGCTTTGGCACTAAATTTTACACTTATAGCCTGGATGAATGGATTTTCCAGGAACAATATTCCCAGGATATTTTACTGAAGCATTTTGACACGCATTCTTTTAAGGGTTTTGGTATAGAAGGGATGGCGCAAGGTTTAATTGCAGCCGGTGCCATCCTGCATTATTTAAAAGAAACTGAGCACCCCAATCTGCAACACATCTCCTCCATCCAACAAATAAACCAGGAAGACTTTTTATGGATGGACCGTTTTACCATTCGCAACCTGGAATTGTTAAGCAGCCCGGTTGAAAATGGCGAAACACTTTTGAAAGTGCTTGATAATACCTGTACTGCCATGGGTGCAAGATTATTAAAACGCTGGATTGTTTTTCCACTGAAAGATTTGCATAAAATTAATGAGCGGTTAGATGCTGTATCCTTTTTTATTTTAAATACGGATTTACGTAATAATCTTATACATGCCATGCGCCAGTGTGGCGATGTGGAGCGGTTGGTTTCTAAAATTCCTTTAAAAAAAATTAATCCAAGAGAATTACTGCAATTAGCCAGGGCTTTGAGACAAATAAATAATGTTAAGCAATTATGCAATAACACCGAAAATGTTTACCTAAAACGCCTGGCTGATGCCATTAATCCCTGCTTTTATATGGCAGATAAAATATTTGACCATATAATTGATAATCCACCCGCACTGGCAATCAAGGGAGGGTTTATCAATAAGAATGTAAATGATCCGTTAGATGAACTGCGAAGCATTGCTTATAACGGAAAGGAATATTTATTGCAATTGCAGCAGAGAGAAGCAGAAGCGAGCGGCATTGCTTCCTTAAAAATTGGTTTCAATAATATATTTGGCTATTACCTTGAAGTAACGAATTCGCATAAGAATAAAGTGCCTGCTCAATGGATGCGCAAGCAAACCCTGACAAATGCAGAAAGATATATTACACCGGAATTAAAAGATTATGAAGAAAAGATCATAGGAGCGGAAGAAAAAATGCTGGTAATTGAGCTGGAGCTTTTTGATGGTTTGCTCAATGAATTGCATGATTTTCTTTCTTGCATTCAAACCAATGCACAGGTTGTCGCTACGTTAGACTGTCTTTGTTGTTTTGCACAAAATGCTATTCAGTTTCAATATAAAAAACCACAATTACATGATGGTGATGAGTTGATTATTAAAGAAGGACGACACCCGGTAATTGAACGGACCCTGCCGGCATCACAACCCTATGTTTCTAACGATGTTGTTTTAAATAAAACAGAACAGCAGATTATTATTCTTACAGGGCCTAACATGAGTGGTAAATCTGCGCTGTTGCGGCAAACAGGTCTTATTACGCTCATGGCGCACCTCGGTAGTTTTGTCCCGGCTAAAGAAACGTTTATACCCCTAACAGATAAAATTTTTACCCGCGTTGGTGCTTCGGATAATTTGAGCGCCGGAGAATCTACTTTTATGGTGGAGATGAATGAAACAGCATCGATCATTAATAACAGCAGTCCCCGGTGCCTGATTTTACTGGATGAAATAGGAAGAGGTACTTCTACTTACGATGGTATTTCCATTGCCTGGAGCATAGCAGAGCACCTGCACAATTCGCCGCATCAACCAAAGACTTTTTTTGCTACGCATTACCACGAGTTAAACGAACTCGAAAAAAAATTACCGCGAGTAAAAAATTATCATATCACCAATAAAGAAATAGGCAATAAAATCATCTTCCTCCGCAAATTAGCTCCTGGCGGGTCATTGCATAGCTTTGGTATTCACGTGGCCCGCATGGCAGGGATGCCACCTGCATTGATTGAAAGGGCTAAAGAAATTTTAAAACAATTAGAAGCTAACCATGTGGCGGATAACCGGGAAGAAAATTTAAAAAATCTTTCTGCGCCAAAATTGCAATTAAGCATTTTTGATACCCATAGCGAAACCTTTGATGAAATAAGGAGAAGATTGGATGGAATGGATATAAACAGGCTTACTCCTGTAGAAGCCTTGTTAAAACTGCAGGAAATAAAAAACCTTATTAAATAGTATTATTCTTTCCGGCATTTTATTTTGCATCAAACCAAATTTTCTTTTCACTATTCCAGTCGCCATTATAATTGATGCATAACTCCTCCCCCGCTTTCACTTCTTTTACGGTGGTTACAATTATAATTTGCTTTTTAAAATCCATTGCATATTCGCAGTTAGATTGATAAGCATGATTATATAATGATACATATCCTAAAGCAATGCAGCATTCCTGCTTTGCCTCCCCCCATTCAAAAATATAATCGTGTAAGAGGGTTTGGTCTAATAATTTTCTGTCACCTTGTGGCAAAATAATAACCGGGGCTATTTCTATTTTTGTATCTGCAGCAATATTTTTTTTTGCTAAAACGCCGCGTCCTTTATTTTTTGTTTTAGCTACAATAACTTCCGGGTGCAAATATTGAATAGGTTTCAAGAAACAAATATTTAAAAATTATCTTGCTTTCGAATAAAATGTTTACGGTACATTCCAGATTTTTTTGTGGTAGCATTTTACAGCGGCAAAAAAACCTATGGATTTAGACCTTGTTTAAGAAACCTCTAAGTTTACAAATGGGATGAAGACAAACATTACTATCGTTCAAACAATAACTTTACGCTATGGCATTAGAGCAGTTAAATTTAGAGTTTGAGCATTTGCTGGAAACAGGCGATAGTACTGAAATCCGTCAATTCCTGGACGATCAGAATATCAGCGATATTGCTAACCTTGTTTATGAGTTCCCGGAACATGATAGCCGCATCATTGCCGGTATGGCCATTCACCGTGCAGCAGGAGTATTTAAAATCCTGGAATCCTCAACACAACAAAGTATTATTCAAACCCTGCCACCCGGTAAAACAGCCGAGTTATTAAACGAACTTCCTGCCGACGATCGTACATCCTTTTTAGAAGAACTTCCCGGCGATGTGGTTCGTGAACTAATTAAACTATTAAATCCCGAGGAAAGAAAAATTACCCTTTCATTATTAGGCTACCCGGAAAATAGCGTGGGGCGTTTAATGACGCCCGATTATGTATATGTAAATGAAAATAATACTGTGGCTGAAGTGCTGAATATTATCAGGCGGGTAGGTAAAAATAGTGAAACCATTGATGTGATTTATGTGATTGATGAAAAAGGCGAGTTGTTAGACGATATAAGAATAAGGGAATTTATTTTAGCGAGCCCCGGCAAAAAAGTAAGCGAGCTAATGGATGAAAGGGTTATTTCTTTAAATGCTTTTGATGACCAGGAGGTGGCCAACGAAGTTTTTAAGATGAATAACCGTATGGCCTTGCCGGTGGTAAGCAACAGTAATAAATTATTAGGCATCGTTACCATCGATGACGTGCTATGGGTAGCAAATGAAGAGTTCAGCGAAGACATACAAAAAATTGGAGGTACATCGGCGCTTGAGCAACCCTATCTTGAAATGCCGCTGTTAGCACTTTTTAAAAAAAGAGTGGTGTGGTTGATGGTGCTATTTATTGGCGAATTAATGACTATTTCAGCCATGCGACAATTTGAAGATGAAATAGCCAAGGTGGTTATTCTGGCCACATTTATTCCATTGATTATTTCAAGCGGTGGCAACAGTGGTTCGCAGGCTGCCACACTTATTATACAGGCAATGGCACTGCGTGAAATAAGCATTGCTGACTGGTGGCGCATTATGCGTCGTGAAATTCTCTCCGGGTTATTACTTGGCACTACCCTTTGCATCATGGGTATTGGTCTTATTCTTCTCTGGCATATTTTTTCTGACGCCTTTGGCCCTTACTATTTGAGCATTGCTTTTACTATCGGGCTTTCGTTAATTGGTGTAGTGCTTTGGGGAACATTGGTTGGTTCTATGTTACCCTTGCTATTAAAAAAACTTGGCGCTGACCCTGCGGCTTCTTCCACGCCTTTTGTGGCTACACTTGTTGATGTTACCGGCCTGATTATTTATTTTTCAATGGCCTTTGCAATATTGAGTGGTAAGTTATTGTAGATACCAATTTGTACTGACGTCAGTTTTATTCTTTGGTGATGAATTGGTTTAATCCAATACTTCTATTTGGTTCTTTAGCAGGTCTTCAAACTCTTCCCGCTTGCGTATTAAAAAAGCTTCTCCGCCTTTTACCATCACTTCTGCCGGGCGAAACCGTGAATTATAATTAGTGGACATTTCAAACCCATAGGCGCCTGCATTATAAAAAACGAGGTAATCATTTTCTTTCACTTCCGTCAATTTCCTATTCCAGGCAAATGTATCTGTCTCACAGATATTGCCCACTACGGCATAATTTTTTTCCGCGCCATTTAGATTAGATATATTTTCTATCCGGTGGTAAGCATCATAAAACATTGGACGTATAAAATGGTTGAAACCACTGTCAACATTTACAAATGTGGCTGCAGGGGTTTCTTTCATTACGTTTACTTTACTTATAAAATACCCGGCCTCACTCACTAAATATTTCCCTGGTTCAAACCATACCTGTAAGTTTTTACCAACCGAGGTTGAATGACTTGAGAAAGATTCTGCGATTTTTTGCCCTAACAGATCCATATCTGTTTCTGAATCATCTTCTTTGTATGGCACTTTAAAGCCGCCGCCAAGATCAATAAATTTTAGATCTTTAAAATGCGGAATAATATCAAATAAAACTTCCACTCCCTTTACAAAAACCTCAACTTCCTGAATATCACTGCCCGTGTGTATGTGCAGGTCGTTGATGCAAAGATGATAGCGGTTAACAAGCGATAGTACTTTTTCAACCTGTTCTACAGGAATGCCAAATTTGCTTTTTTCATGCCCGGTAGAAATTTTAATATTTCCGCCTGCCATTATATTTGGCCGTAAGCGAATTCCTACCGGGTAGTTGTCTCCGTATTTGTTTCCAAATTTTTCGAGGTTCGAAAGGCTGTCAATATTTATGATCACGCCGATATTTTTCGCCTCTTCTATTTCACAAAAATTTATTCCATTGGAAGTGTATAAAATACGGTCGGGAGAAAAACCGGCGTGCATCGCCAGCTTTACTTCATTAATAGAACTGCAATCAACATTGGCGCCCAAAGATTTTATATACCTGAGAATATTAATATTCGTAAGGGCCTTGCAGGCGTAGAAAAAAACGGGATGTATATTTTTAAATGCGGTTACCAGCTTAGCATACTGTTCGTTAATTTTTTCTGCATGATAGACATACACCGGTGTACCAAAGCGTTCAGCGATTTCAATTAATTCTTTGTGGGATAGACGTTGCGGCATGGCTGCGAAAATACGAGGGAAGGTTGATAGATGATCGTTGATTAGCGGTAGCAGGTCGTTGGTAATCGTTAATCAGTTTATTGGTTAATCAGTTATCCGTTTGTCTGTGTGTTCCTTCTACCATTGAAAGTTGAGCATTGTAAATTGATTGTTGAACATTTCCTTATTCTTCTGTTCCTTGTTCCTTGTTCCTCTGTTCATCTGTTCTTTCTTCCTTCGCCTGCCCCGAACTTGTTTCGGGATTCGTCTGTTCATCTGTTCTATCTTCTGTTCCTTGGCCTTTGTTCATCTGTTCATTTGTTCCTTCTTCCTCAACTTTTTCTTCTGCAACAACCAGCTCACCATCATCAGTAACAACCAATGCAGATGGCTGCTCAAAATCAGCAGGGTTAATAAGTGTTGGCTGTATCACCTGATCTGCCAAAACCTCCCTGATCTTTGGCATATCTTCAGGAGAGTTAATGCCAAAATAATCCATGAAGTTTTTTGATGTATTATAGACAAGCGGATGACCAGGCATTTTTTCATTTCTGCCGCTAATGATAACCAATTCTTTTTCTAATAATTTTTGCACACTGTAATCAGAGCTAACACCCCGGATAGATTCAATCTCTCCTTTTGTAATGGGTTGTTTATAGGCGATGATGGCAAGGGTTTCCAATGCCGCAGAAGAAAGGCGTTTTAAAAATTTTTCGCTGTTTAATTGCGCCACTGTTTTATGAAATTCCTTTTTTGTTAAAAACTGCCAGCCACCACCACTCTGCTTTACCTCAAACGGATAAAATGCTGAATTGTATTTTTCTACAATGCCTTCAATAGCGGAATCAATTCGCTCCTGTGGAATTTTATCATCCATAAAACCAAAAGCACTGTTGATCAAATCAGTGATGTCAGCAGAACTTAATGGTTTGTCACTGGCAAAAATGAGCGATTCGATGTGGGGGATGAGGTCAGTGGCTCCCTGCCCCCCAAAGGGGAAGGCCCCCTGTCCCCCGGTGGGGGAACTTAGGTCACTACTTTCATTTTTCTTTTCAATCATGCTTTTAATAAAATAGATGTTAAACTAATGTTTGGTTTTATTGTTTGTGATGTTTGCACCAAGGCTCATGGAATTAAAAATGTATCCCGATAAAGATCGGGCGACGCAACAAATGTTTAGTAGCAGCACTATAGTTTTCTACAAAAATATTTGTATAAAACTATTCTAAAGAAAAAAGTTTAATCGATCTAAGTTCCCCCACCGGTCCGAAGGACTCCGGACTCCTTCGGAGAGGACAGGGGGCTTCTTCGGGGGACAGGGGGGCTTACCCTTTTAAAGCAGCCGCTCCACTCACAATTTCTGTAAGCTCAGTTGTAATAGCCGCTTGCCTGGCGCGGTTGTAAGAAATTTTTAAACTGCGCAACAATTCATTGGCATTTTCACTTGCTTTATCCATTGCGGTCATGCGTGCACCGTGTTCAGATGCATTGGCATCAAGCACCGCTTTGTACAACTGTGTATTTAATATCTTCGGCATCAGCTCCGCCACCAGTTCGGCCCTGTTGGGATCAAAAATAAAATCGGCGTTTGCACTGCCGGCCTGTTTTTCTATTTTGGGAATAGGTAAAAAGCGTTCTGAAATAAAACGCTGTGTAGCGGCATTTTTAAATTCGCTGTAAATAATCTCCACTGCATCAAATTCTTTGTTTTCAAATGCTTTCATAGCGGCAGTTGCTGCCTGCTGCACAGTTTCAAATTTCAGATTCAGAAAAATATCTTTATGTGTATCGGTAACCAAGTAATTATTTTTTAAAAAATGTTCGTACCCTTTTTTACCGATGCTCCAGATAGTTACATTTTTCTTTGTGTATTGCGCAGCGTAATTTTCTGCAATGTTTTGTTTCGCCAGCTTTATTATATTAGCATTATAGGCACCTGCCAGTCCTCGGTCGCTTGTAATTACAAGAAGCAATACTTTTTCAACGGGCCGTTCGGCTGCAAGAGCCATTCCACTATCTCCTTCGCTGCTGCTAACAATATTACTTAGCATTTCCTGGAGCTTTTTTGCGTAGGGGCGCATTTGCACAATAGCATCCTGGGCACGGCGCAATTTAGCAGCACTCACCATCTTCATCGCCTTAGTAATCTGCTGTGTGCTTTGTACCGATTTTATACGATTACGAACTTCTTTTAACTGGCCCCCCATGAATAATTTTTTATAATTGAGTATTTAGTATTGCTAATTGCGTATTCCCTTTGATTATTGCTAATTGCCCATTGCTTATTAATTTTCAACATGTTTTCGCGGCGCAAAGTTAGGGGAGCGGGTCTAAAATTCCATAACTAACAGTCTGCCTCTTTTGCATTTACTTTAGATATGGAAATCAGGAAGGCTTCATCAAAAGAAGATTTTACCAAATGCTGGGAAGCTATACAGCAACTACGTCCCCGGTTAAGGTTAGATGAATACCTTGTAATGAATCTTTACATGCAGGATGAGGGCTATAAACTGATCTTCATAGACCAGGATGATAAAGTGGTGGCTTTTTGCGGGTACCGTTTTCAAACCATGATGCATTATGGCAGAAGCATTTATATAGATGATGTTTTTACACTCCCGCAGGCAAGGGACCATATAAAAGCATTATTAAATTATGTACTCGGGCAGGCAAAATTGGCTGATGTTCAAAGTATTCATTTAGATTCAGGTCACCAGCGTGCAGAGGCGCATCGAGTTTACATGAACCACGGGTTTAAAATAGAAGCGCACCATTTTGTTTTGCATCTCAAAACAAGTGAAGAAAATTTTGGATAAACTATCATCAATGGGCAACCCGCAATAAGCAATTTAATCTTTCAGTTCAAATTCTCTTTTTAATCCATAACTAATGGATAATAAGCCACCCGCCCTGGTTCCATTTTTTATAGGTCTTTCTTCTTCTTTAAATATCTGCAAACTTATTGGGCCGGATCGAAGTTTTTCTAACCTGTCGGCGGTAATAATTAACTGACCATTTTTTAGCGTATCTATTTCATTAATATCATCGGTATAAAATGCCGTATCAACAACAATTACCCTGAGATGGTTCGTTTCTTTTAAACCATCAAATTCAAGTATCAGATCATTTCTTTGAACAGTATCCGAGATTTCAGTAACCAGGGAAAGCGGAGTAAACTCAAATTCTTCCTTATAAATCTTCTCATCCAGGTTTGTAAAACTGATGGTATGGTGACCTGTAAAATCCTGCACCGGAACCTGGAGTTCGTAAAATGCACCAGTCATTCGGGCACTATCGGGCATAATGGTATTTTCATCTAATTTAACCTTTGCCGGTTTTTGCATAGCAAGGGGAATACCTTCTGCACCGGGAAAACGGTATAGCAATAAAACAGTGATAAATTCTTTATCTTCTTCGCCCTGGATCTTATAATCAAAATATATATAATTAGGATCAAGATTTTGTTCTTCAGCAATTCCGGTATCATTGCAGGCAAGGAAGAAAAAAGAAAGTAAGTAAAGCAAAAAATTTTTTTTCATAGAACCTTGCTCATTTCCCTTTGAAGATTTTAAAGCTGCTGAGGCATGTCACGGTTTTGGATACTCCCTTGACCTTGGTAGTACTAATTATAATGGTGGCATGTTTATTCCCTGTAAACTTCTAAGTTAAACAAAGACTAAAGATACCGCCTTCACATTCCGCGGGCTAAAATGCAATTTAGCAAAAAGGTAATTCAATTATCTTTGGCTGCTCTGTCAAATTGGCTTTAAAATAATGAAGCACCTTTTTTGAAGAGCTAATTCTTTCTATTCAAATAAGCGCAATAAAATTCTAATGGGCATATTTTCTAAACTGTTTGGCGGTAATAAATCAGAAAAAGACGTAAGACAGATCACACCGATGGTTGCAATCATCAACAACCATTCTACAGCTTATCAATCCTTAAGCAATGATGAATTACGAAATAAGACAACTGATTTTCGTCAACGCATCCAGTCGCACATAAAAGATATAGATACAAAAATTGAAGAAACAAATAAAAAAGCAGACGAACTTTCATTTGAAGACCTTGTAGGAAAGGACACTATTTACCAGGAAGTAGATAAATTAAAAAAAGACCGTGACCAGAAAATTGAAGAAGTATTGAAAGAAATACTTCCTGAAGCTTTTGCAGCAGTAAAAGAAACAGCACGCAGGTTTAAGGAAAATACAGAACTGGTTTCTTCCATTACTGATTTGGACCGGGAATTAAGCGTTACTAAAACCTATATAAAGATTGTAGGTGACAAAGCCATTTACCAAAACACCTGGCCCGCCGGCGGTAATGATGTTACCTGGAATATGCTTCATTATGATGTGCAGTTGATTGGTGGCATTGTTTTGCATAATGGAAAAATTGCGGAGATGGCAACGGGAGAAGGTAAAACCCTTGTTTCAACCTTGCCTGCTTATCTCAATGCACTGGCAGGCGAAGGCGTGCATATTGTAACGGTTAATGATTACCTGGCCCGTCGTGATAGTGAATGGAACGGAACCATTTTTGAATGGTTAGGTCTTCGTGTAGATTGTATTGATAAGCACCAGCCTAACAGCGAAGAACGCCGCAAAGCTTACGCAGCCGATATTACTTACGGCACTAATAATGAATTTGGTTTCGATTACCTGCGTGATAATATGGTGCATTCACCGGAAGAAATGGTGCAACGCAAACGTCATTATGCCATGGTAGATGAAGTGGATAGTGTATTGATTGATGATGCACGTACACCTTTAATTATTTCCGGCCCCGTACCCCGTGGTGATGACCAGCAATTTCATGTGCACAAACCTCGGGTACACACCTTAGTGCAGGAACAGGAAAAAATGGTGCGTAGTTTTTTAAACGAAGCAAAAAAACGTTTTGCTGAAGGTGATGATGATCCCAAAGGTGGCGGTTTGTATTTATACCGGGCTTTTCGCGGCTTGCCCAAATATGGCCCAACGATCAAGTTCTTAAGTGAGCCGGGCATTAAAGTGAAAATGCAAAAGGCGGAGAA
>MWVX01000616.1_pt1 | contig 11548 bp, 8 predicted proteins | sample 1047311 | NCBI WGS metagenome assembly MWVX01 (sample SAMN06349984, study PRJNA376086) | soil metagenome | isolation source: MtG-4 sample Antarctic (ecotone) soil | place: Antarctica | collected 2015-01-13
CGTACAATAAAAGCGATCAATGCCCATCGCCAATCAAAAAATAAAAGTGAAGCCAGCAACAAAGGATAAAATAAAAAGAAGGAACCGGTATAGATTCCTAATAAAAACTGGTGTTCGGGTTTGTAAAACTTGCCAGTAGAATAATGCCTGTTCTTTTGTCGCTTCCAATCCTTCCAGCTTTGTTTCGGCATTGATAAAGTAAAGGATTCTGGAGCTAAACTTACTGTTGTATTTTTTTTAGATGCTACCTGGTTTATAAAAAGATCGTCATCACCGCTGGGAATATGGTTGATAGAAGAAAAACCTTTGTTTTGAAAAAAAAGATTTTTGCGGTAGGCCAGATTTCTCCCTACGCCCATGTAAGGCATGCCTGCTATGGCATAACTAAGATATTGCAAAGCCGTATGAAAGGTTTCAAAACGAATGATCTTATTTAAAAGCCCCGGCAATTTTTGATAGGCGCCATAACCTAATACAATTTCAACATCATCTGTAAAAGCATTTTGCATTTTAAAAAGCCAGTGTTCACTAGCCGGCACACAATCAGCATCTGTCAATAGAACAATCTCATGCTTTGCTTCTTTTATACCAATTGATAGCGGAAATTTTTTACCGGCAATCATTTTGGCTTCCTGCTCCAATTCTATTACCTGTAGTTTTTTAAAGGTCTTATGTAATTCAGCTAAAATATATTTTGAATCATCAACCGAATTATCATTTACAACAATCACTTCATGTGTAGTGTTATAGTTTTGTACCAGCACTCCCGGTAAGTTCCGGGCAAGGTTTTCATCTTCATCGCGGGCACAAATAATAATTGAAACAGGGTGCTGTTGCGACCGCTGTTTTTCTTTTGGTTTGTAAAATGCCAGGCGGCTAAAGAAAAAAACGTAATAAAATACCTGGACTGCTGTAACGGCAATAAAACAATAAAAGAGAATTGCCTCCCAATTCATAAGCATGATTACGAAGATAGGAAAGCCCTCCTAAATCCTCCCGAAGCGAGGACTTCTCAGCCGCACAGCCCAATAATGCAATCATTCACTTAATATTATAAGCAATTATAAGCACTCAAATTATTAAACTGTTTTAATTCTTTAAAGTTTGGTTAGATAAGCTAGCCTTGTGTTCGGTTCCTCTCCTTTGGAGAGGTTAAGTGAGGTTATATTTGTGCTCTATGCCCGCTTTATCATTTCAATTATCAAAAACAGATGAATTTTCTGCTGCACGTGCGGGAACAATAATTACAGATAATGGAATAATTGAAACTCCCATCTTTATGCCCGTTGGCACTATTGGCAGTGTAAAAGCAATATCACAACAGCAACTAAAAGAGTTGATAAATGCGCCTATTATTTTGGGAAATACTTATCACTTGTACCTGCGCCCAGGAATGGAAACTTTGGAAGCCGCAGGTGGCTTGCACCAGTTTATGAATTGGAACAGACCCATTTTAACTGACAGTGGCGGTTACCAGGTTTTTTCATTAGCGGCCAATAGAAAAATTAATGAAGAAGGTGTTTTATTTCAAAATCATATTGATGGCAGTAAACATTTATTTACACCGGAAAAAGTAATGGATATTCAGCGCACTATTGGGGGGGATATTATTATGGCTTTTGATGAATGCCCACCTGCAAAATCTGAATATAAATACGCTGTTGATTCGATGCAACTTACTCACCGTTGGTTAGACAGATGTTTTACACAATTTAACGCTACGCAAGACAAATGGGGATTTTCGCAAAATCTTTTTCCAATTGTACAAGGTGCTGTTTACCACGATCTGCGAAAAGAATCATGCGCATACATTTCTTCAAAAGAGGCTACAGGCAATGCTATTGGCGGCTTAAGTGTAGGTGAGCCTGAACCGGTCATGTACGATCTCTGCCAGCTTTGTTGCGAAAATCTGCCAACAAATAAACCACGTTATTTGATGGGTGTTGGCACGCCCTGGAATATTTTGGAATGCATTGCCTTAGGGGTAGATATGTTTGATTGTGTGATGCCTACGCGTAATGGCCGAAATGCCATGCTGTTTACCACCAAGGGGATTATTAATATTGACAATAAAAAATGGGAGCAGGATTTTTCTCCGCTTGATGATGGACTTGATTGTGAAATGAGTAATTATTACAGCAAAGCATATTTGCGGCATTTATTTAAAGCCGGAGAAATCCTGAGCCTTACTATTGCTTCTATACAAAATCTTGCGTTTTATTTATGGCTGGTAAAACAAGCACGTAAACATATTGTCGCCGGTGATTTTTTAAGTTGGAAAAATGAAATCATACCGGTTTTAAAAACAAGGTTGTAATATTTGTAACCAGGTTCTGAAATCTATTAGGCTATTGATGAGGGTTTTCCCCTGAGCTTGATGATGAGAATTGTTATAATGATATTTCAGGAAAATTTATTGTCATCCGAAATATTACTCACATCCACTTTGTTTAATTTTGTCCCAATCTATATCTGTTTCAAATTTTTCCTGGTCAATATACTTTCTCCATCTTTTTTCTAACTCTATAGCAGATACATCAATTATGTTGTTTGAATTTTTCAATCCACTTTGCCAAAATTTTTTCAAAGCAGTTATACCATAATTATCATAGATGTATTGAACAAAGCTTGCAGATTGTAAGCTTGGTTCGAGAGACCGGAAATCAAACGTTTCTGTCAAACTTTTAAATGAAACAATTTTATTCTGTTTACTTACAGCATGAGCTAAAGCATGAAGATCATAACCGGCACAGTTACGTGATGCAAAAACAGCAATTCCTTCACTAAGCCAAAAGCCTTTTGGATTGCCCCAAAGCCGCCACGATAAGGCATGCATCAATTCGTGCCGAAAGGCTAAATGAAACGGCTCTTTATCTACAAAATAAATAATTCCCTTTTCCGTATCTGTATATCCTTTTGCAGGAAACCCTGTATAAGAAGTCAGAGTTTCTCTGTCTTTTAAAAAATAGACCTCCAGGTATTGAGGTTCACTTTCCTTTAGTATTGATAATAATTCCTGCTGTATTATTTCTATTTTTTCCCCTATCGGTTGCATGCTGTCTTGTGAGCGAACACCTTTTTGAGCACGTAATTTAAAATGCTTAGTAGAATCATATTTCCAATTATCACCAGTAGAAGAAATTGTCTTTTCGTGGTCTTTGAAAAAACAACCCATTATTATTGATAAAAGGCAAACAACTGTTAGAAATTGTTTCATTTATTAAAATATAGAGTGCGGTCATAAGTTTTGTGAAAGCTAAAACTATGCTTATAACGCTGCTTCCGTATCAAACCTGTCAACAGAATGAATTCCATTGAGAGTTTTTATTTTATTTACCAGGATGTCTAATTCATCCTTGTCGTGCACGAAAAGTTTAATGGTTCCTTCAAAGAGTCCTTCTTTCGATTCAATGTTAATGGCAGCTATATTAATTCGTAATTCTCCTGAAATAAGATTAGTGATCTTATTAACAACACCCACATCATCCATCCCAATAATTTTTAAACCGGTTAAGAAAGAGATTTCTTTATTTTTTGCCCATTTTGTTTTTACAATGCGGTGCCCGTAATTGCTCATTAGCTTGGCGGCATTTGGGCAATTATTGCGGTGGATGGTTAAGCCTTTACCAGTAGTAACAAAACCAAATACATCATCTCCCGGAATAGGTTTGCAGCAATTAGCCAGGTTATACATTATCTTATCACTGCTTTCGCCGAAAATGATAAGCTCAGTATCTTTTTTTGAAAGGGTGTGAGCAACATCAGGTTTTGCTTCAATAATTTTTACGGGCTTTGGGGCTTCAATTCTATCACCAACCAGCTTAAATTCCTTTAATTCTTTTAAGTCAATATTTTTTATAGCAAGCTGGTAAAATAATTCCAAATGCGAATTAAACTTGTAGAAATTTACAAGTTCGTCAATATTGTGCGCATTGAAAGCCGCGCCAAAACTTTCAAGTTTACGTTGCAGTGTATATCTTCCCTCATCTGCAACTGATTTTTTTTCTTCCCTTAGCGAATCTTTTATTTTACTGCGGGCTTTGGCAGTCACCACAAAATTTAACCAGTCTTCTGATGGTTTTTGTTTATTGGATGTAATGATCTCTACCTGGTCGCCACTGCGTAATTTATGGCTTAGGGGAACGAGCTTATGATTAACCTTGGCTCCTATACATTTGCTACCTACTTCAGAGTGTACGGCAAAAGCAAAGTCTAATGCTGTAGCGCTAACCGGTAACATTTTTACATCTCCTTTTGGTGTGTAGATGTAAATTTCTTCAGCCAGAAAACTCATTTTGAAATCCTGCAGAAAGTCAACGGAATCTGTGTCCTGGTTAGTCAATACTTCACGTATCTGGTTAAACCATTTATCAAAACGGCTCTCATCGCCTCCGCCTTCTTTGTATTTCCAATGCGCCGCCAAACCTTTCTCTGCAATTTCATTCATGCGCCTGGTACGTATCTGCACTTCTACCCATTTGCCTTGCGGGCCCATTACAGTTGTATGTAATGCCTCGTAACCATTGTTTTTAGGATTGCTCAGCCAATCCCTTAATCGCTCTGGTGATGGGGTGTATTCATCAGTGATAACCGAATACACTTTCCAACAATCTTCTTTTTCTTTTTCGGGTGAGGAGTTTAATATTATTCTGATAGCAAACAGATCATAAACTTCTTCAAAGCTCACCGCTTTCTTTTTTATTTTACTCCAGATGGAGTGGATACTTTTTGGACGACCATAAATTTCATATTCCAGGTCTGCGCTTGCTAATTTTTCATCCAGTGGTTTTACAAATTCATTAATATAGCGGGTGCGTTCTTTTTTTGTTTCTGCTAATTTTCTTGCAATTTCTTTGTATGTATCTGGCTCAAGGTATTTCATCGCCAGGTCTTCCATTTCTGTTTTTATATTATACAGTCCCATGCGGTGAGCCAGTGGTGCATATACATAAACCGTTTCAGAAGAAATTTTTAATTGCTTTTCTCCTCTCATGCTGTCGAGGGTACGCATGTTGTGTAAACGGTCAGCGAGTTTTATGATGATCACTCTTGGATCATCTGTCAAAGTCAATAAAATTTTTTTAAAATTCTCTGCCTGCTGGGAGGCATTTATATCTACGACAGTTGATATTTTTGTTAGCCCGTCAACAATTTTAGCAATCTCATTTCCAAATTCTCTTTGAATATCTTCTATTCCAACATCCGTGTCTTCAACTGTATCGTGCAATAATGAACAGATGGAGGAACGAACGCCCAATCCTATTTCTTCAACACAAATTCTGGCTACAGCTAAGGGATGTAAAATATAAGGCTCTCCACTTTTGCGACGCATGGTTTTGTGGGCATCAGCCGCCATTTCAAAAGCCTGGCGTATCATTTTGCGATCACCAGGTTTGATACGTGATCTTAATGATCGTTGTAAGGAGCGGTATTCTCTTAATATGAGTTTTTTTTCCTGCTCATCATTTAAATTATATTTTGGTATCTGTGCAACAGTTTCCATCTTTACGAATTTACTGCTTTAGCCGGATTTTAGATTTTAGATTAGCGATTGCAGATTGGCCGCAGAGGATTTTAGATTTTAGATTGACGATTGTAGATTTACCTTGACTGTTTCGGTTATTTCTTTTCAATTACTGATTACTGATTCTGACCTCTACTCACTGCGACGTTTGACCAATCTTTTAAAAGGCAATTTAACACCTCCGGAATTTCTTTGAATTCTTAAAAGCCATACATTTGCAACCCTTAACTAATTACGAAGAACGAAGTTAGAAATACAAGCAACTGCAAGTTCGTACTTCGTATTTCTTACTTCTAACTTTCTCTGCGGGTGTGGCGAAATTGGTAGACGTATCAGACTTAGGATCTGACGCCGCGAGGCATGGGGGTTCGAGTCCCTTCACCCGCACGATAGAACAGAAGAACAAGGAACAAGGAATAACGAATTTCGAAGGGATGTCTCTGGTTCATCATTCGACGTTGGTTGTTCCTTGTTCAATATCAAGAGTTCCTTATTTGATTTATCCTTTAATTAATTAGCAATGGCAACCGTTACACAACAGGAAGTTTCTCCTTTGCATAAACATTTAAACATTACCATCAATAAAGAAGATTATCTGCCTTCTTTTGAAAAATCATTAAAAGATTATAGTAAAAAAGCAAACATTCCAGGTTTTCGTAAAGGAATGGTGCCGGCAGGTTTAATAAAGAAAATGTATGGCAATTCACTTTTTGTAGATGAGGTGTTGAAGACCGTGGATAAAGAAGTGATTAATTATTTGGAAGTGGAAAAGCTTGACATTTTTGCACAGCCACTGCCGGTAGAAATGAATGTAGCCCAACTGGATGTAAACAAGCCGGATAATTACACCTTTACCTTTGAAGTAGGCATGAAACCCGATTTTGCCTTACCAGATTTAAGAACTGAGCCTGTAAAACGTTACAAGGTTGAGATCACAGAGCAAATGTTGAATGAAGAAGTAGAACATTTGCAAAACCGTTATGGAAATATGACCGAACCCGAATCGGTTAACAGCGATGATAATGTGTTGAACTTAACATTTATTGAAACTGATGCCGCAGGTAATGAAGTAGAAGGCGGTATTAATAAAGATAATTCTGTAATAGTTAAATATTTTTCAGAAAGTTACCGTCCTCAATTGATAGGTAAAAAGAAAGATGAGGTGTTGCAGTTAGAACTGGATGGTGCTTTTGAAGGGCAGGAAAAAGAATGGATCGTTAATGACCTTGGATTAGACTCTGCATCTGGCAGGCATTTTAAAATATTAATTACAAAAATTGGATTAGTAGAAAAAAAAGAATTGGCCGAAGAATTTTTCACACAGCTATTTCCCGGAGGAGAAGTAAAAACAGAAGAAGAATTTCGAAATAAGCTGAAAGATCAGTTGCAGGCTCAATGGGATAGCGAGAGCCGCAACCAATTGCATCATCAGCTATATCATATTTTATTGCAACACAGTCATATTAATTTTCCGCAGGAGTTTTTAAAACGCTGGATGAAAACGCAGGGTGAGCAAGGCCAACAAAAAAGCGATGAACAGATTGAACAAGAGTTTCCTAATTTTCTGAATCAATTAAAATGGACATTAATTACAGATAAAATTTCACAGGAGAATGATATTAAGGTTCAGCAAGATGATATTCGTCAATTTGCCAAACAGCAATTATTAGGTTATATGGGCACGAACGCATTAGACGAAGAACAACAATGGGTAAGGGATTATATAGACAGGATGATGAAAGATAAAAAGTATGTGGAAGATTCGTATCACCGCATACAAACACAAAAAATGTTTGATTGGGCTGAAACGCAATTAAACACCACTGAAATAAACATCAGTAAAGAAGAATTTGTTTCCATGAACAAAGAACATCAGCATGAGCATGGTGAAGGGTAATAGGAAATTGAATATTGAATATTGAATAATTATGAGGCTTTAAATTATTTAAGTATTGGCTATCAACCATCAACTGTCATCTATCATCAACTCCCTCAATGGCATTTTGTCGTATTTTTTGAATAGCATGGTATTTGGTACACCCTAATCCATTAATTTATTCAACTAATTATAGAGGATATGAATTTTAATTCAGATTTTGAAAAATATGCCGTAAAGCACAGAGGTATTTCCAGCAACACATTAAATAGCTATACAAAACACCTGGTTACGGCACTTACTCCAAATATCATAGAGGAGCGACCCATGAACGTAGCCGTGATGGATGTATACAGCCGTTTAATGATGGATCGCATAATTTTCTTAGGCCATCCCATTAATGACGAGGTGGCTAATATTGTTACAGCCCAGTTACTGTTTCTTGATTCCAGTGATCGCACAAGAGACATTAATATGTACATCAATTCTCCCGGCGGGAGCGTTTATGCCGGTTTAGGTGTTTATGATACTATGCAATATGTATCGCCGGATGTGGCTACTATTTGTATAGGCATGGCAGCATCCATGGGTAGTGTATTATTAGCAGCAGGTACAAACGGCAAACGGGCTGCATTAAAACATGCACGTGTTATGATGCATCAACCAAGTGGTGCCATTGGCGGACAGGCTACCGATATTGAGATTACAGTGAAAGAAATCAGGAAATTAAAAAGAGAATTATACGAGATTGTTTGTCACCACTCCAATAAAACGGTGGAACAGGTGGAAGAAGATTTTGAAAGAGATTACTGGATGACAGCGCCTGAAGCCAAAGAATACGGCCTGGTTGATGAAGTGTTATTAGTTAATCCGAAAAAAGAGAAGAAAGCCGAAAAAAAATAAATCATTTATAAAGAGTAAAGAGATGAGCGTACAAGATATAATAAATAATCGCTGGGTAATGCAACCGCAACCTAATCCTGATGAACCCGGAACTGAAGAAGAAGAAAAAGAAGAAAGAGCTGAAGTAGATACCAGGATGCTCTATAAACGTTTGGAGCGCTACTTTTTTGAAACGCGTAGCATTTATATGTGGGGAGTTGTTGATGATAAATCAGCAAAAGATGTTGTTACTAAACTTTTGTTACTTGAAGCAGATGCATCCGGTAAGGAAATTAAGTTTTTTATCAGCAGTCCGGGAGGTTCAGTTACAAGCGGTATGGTTATATACGACACGATGAAATTGATCAAATCTCCCGTGAGCACTATTTGTATGGGACTGGCAGCATCGATGGGTAGTATTTTATTAAGCGGAGGTGAAAAAGGTAAACGTTTTATTTACCCTCATGGAGAAGTAATGATACACCAGCCTTCATTAGGCGGGCATATACAAGGAGTTAGCGCTGATATGGAAATTCATGCTGAGCAAATATTACGTACAAAGTTGATGGGCGCTAAAATATTGTCGGATAATACCGGGCAAACAATTGAACGTATAAAAAAAGATTTTGAGCGTGACTACTGGATGGATGCCGAAAAGTCAATTGAATATGGAATAGTGGACAAGATCATTGATAAGTTAAATTAGGTTGAGTTTTTAGTTTGCCAGTTCACGGGTTCACAAGTCACAAGTTTGTTCGGAGTTGTGGTAGGGTAAATGAACTAATGAACCCGTGAACATTGAAACTTGTGAGCTCAAAAAAAATTTTTCTAAATTTGCAAACCTCTGATGCAGCAAATGACGCTCTAAAAGGTTCTTACAATAACGAATCAACAAAATGGCTAAAAATATTTTACACTGTTCTTTTTGTGGTCGCAGCCGCGATGAGGTAAAAATCCTTATTGCAGGACAGGAAGGGCATATTTGTGAAAATTGTGTTGAACATGCACGTGAGATCATTGACCAGGAATTATTGATCCGGGATGAAAAGGGTGTTAGTTCTTCGGCATTTAAACTAACGGTTAAAAAGCCGGTGGAAATGAAGAAGTTTTTGGACGAATATGTTATCGGGCAGGACGAAGCAAAAAAAGTACTATCTGTAGCCGTTTACAATCATTACAAGCGCTTGCAATACAAAACAAGTGAGATTGGTAAAGATGATATAGAAATAGAAAAAAGTAATATAGTGATGGTTGGTGAAACCGGTACAGGTAAAACCTTGCTGGCTAAAACCATTGCTAAATTATTAAACGTGCCGTTCGCTATTGTTGACGCCACTGTATTCACTGAGGCCGGTTATGTAGGTGAAGATGTGGAAAGCATTCTAACCCGTTTACTGCAGGTTTGTAATTATGATGTTTCTGCTGCAGAACGTGGTATTGTTTATATAGATGAAATAGATAAAATTGCCCGTAAAGGTGATAATCCTTCCATAACGCGGGATGTAAGCGGTGAGGGTGTGCAACAGGGAATGTTGAAGTTATTGGAAGGTACAGATGTATTAGTTCCCCCGCAAGGTGGACGTAAACACCCTGAGCAAAAACTGATAAAGATCAATACGCAGAATATCCTGTTTATCTGTGGTGGGGCTTTTGATGGTATTGATAAGATAATTGGCCGGCGCGTACAAACCAATACAATTGGTTTTAACGTGGATAAAGATATGCAGGAGAACATGAAGAAGAATTTGCTGCGTTATATAAATGCACAGGATTTAAAGGCCTTTGGTTTGATACCGGAATTATTAGGTCGCTTGCCGGTAGTTACTCACTTAGATCCGCTTGATGCAGAAACTTTAAGGGCTATTTTAACAGAACCCAAAAATGCATTGGTCAAGCAATATATCCGTTTGTTTGAACTGGAGGGCATCAAATTAACCATAGAACTTGATGTGCTTGATTTTATGGTGGTAAAGGCCATGGAATATAAATTAGGTGCAAGGGGTTTGCGCAGCATTTGCGAAAGCATTTTAACCGATGCAATGTTTGAATTACCATCAACCAAAGAAAAATATTTCACTCTCGACCTGGAATATGCAAGACGCAAGTTTGATAAGAGCAAGCTAAGCTTGTTGAAAGTGGCTTAATAAGTTTAAGCTTATCAGATCATTTAGCTAAAACAAATTTCATTCGCCTAAAGCCGGATAAGCAGGACGGGCAACAAGCATTCTGCCTGAATCCTCCTGATAAATTACGGGAAAGCCAATGCAGTTTTTTTCAACTTTTTTTATAGGAACGGGTGTATGGTGGTATGTGCTGCTTTCTTTACAGCTAAAGCCAATTGAATGGGTAACGGTTCTACATCAACCGCTATACCCTGAAAACTTTTTGTAAGTGCAGGTGTAATGTTTCCAAGCTCCAATTTATCAAACACATAAACTTTTAATACAAAATCATCCTTTACTATTTTCCCATCTTTTAACCTGATGCCAACCCCGGTGGCATGCACATTTGATAAAGGAGTGGCAAAAGCAGAAATACCTCCACGTGCAGCGAAGGTGCTCATTGTTGTATCTCCTTCCGTAAATTTTATTTCCACTTCTTCCTGGGTTTGTTGTTCCAGTTCATTGCGGTATTCACGCAGGCTGGCTAAAACATCATTGTACTGGGCCATGTTAATAGATTTTAATTGTTGTAAAAATTCTAAATAGTTTAAAGCAAATATCTGAAATAAATTAATTCTTACCAGGTCGTATAAGCATTAAACTGGTTTTAGTGACAAGACACGAGATATAATTTTTGACGTGATTTTTCACTTTTAGCATACAACTAATCTTTCTTGCTATCCAGCGTAAAACCTATGCTAGTACCTACATCTTCTGTACTGCGAACATGAATGCTATGGCCATGCGCTTCAATAATGTGTTTACAAATAGCCAGCCCCAATCCGCTTCCGGTTACATCCCGTGTTCTGCCGTCTTGCGTGCGGTAAAAACGTTCAAAGATCCTTGAAAGGTTTTTTTCGGAAATACCAATACCATCATCGCTGAGTTCAACTAAAATATTTTTGCCGTCGGTATTATAAATGCTTGCTGTAATATTTCCTCGCTGCTTACCATATTTTATAGAATTATCAATCAGATTAATAATTACCTGGCGAACTTTTTCCTTGTCGGCGTAAACTACAAATGGCTGTTCACAACCTTTTTTTATACCGAAAGAAATATGTTGTTGCTCAGCCTTGATAGATAAACTTTCAAACGCATCAC
>MWVX01000617.1_pt1 | contig 11543 bp, 7 predicted proteins | sample 1047311 | NCBI WGS metagenome assembly MWVX01 (sample SAMN06349984, study PRJNA376086) | soil metagenome | isolation source: MtG-4 sample Antarctic (ecotone) soil | place: Antarctica | collected 2015-01-13
ATACTATGATCAGCTAATTTGACAAGTTCGCCTTTATCTCCGCCTACTAAAGCAATTGTATAAACATCGTTTTGTCTGCACCATTTAAAAGCTTTAATTAAATTTGGTGAATTTCCACTAACACTTAATGTCATCACAACATCACCAGAACGGGCAAAATTTTCCAGTTGACGTACAAATATATCTTCATAAGCGTAATCATTTCCAATTGCTGTAATCCAACTAACATTTTCATTTAATGAAAGGCAGCGGAAACGTCTGTATGTTTTATCAGAAGCGCTTTTGCCAAGATCTGTTATAAAATGTGAAGCATTGGAACCACTACCCCCGTTACCAAATACAAAAATTTGACGGTCCTCTTTTAACACTCGCTTAAATATGACAATTAGGTTTTCTACCTCGGCAACAGGTATAGATTCCAATGCCGCTTTATGTTGATCTATATAATTTTGCAAATAATCTTTCATGTATTTTATTTATTAATCAGAATTTATACGTTTGCTTTTAAGGCTATCGATAAATGCATCTTTTGCTAATTCCAAAGCACCTACCGGCACAACATTTTCACCAAGTGCAGCAATTTCAATATCTGGTGAAGGTAGAAATGCCTTCATTAAGTAAGAAGGCAACCTTTCTTTAACTGGCAATTTTAAATGATCCCCTAATAAAGACAAACCCCCTCCAATAATAATAATGTCCGGATGAAAAAGATGCACAACGTGAGAAAGAGCAAAGGAAATGTCATCTGCAATTTCTTTTAGGATTTGGTTGGCTGCCTGATCATGTTCTTCCAAAGCAGGTTTTAGCAAGGCTGCATCAGGTATTGAGTTATGTACTGTTAGTTGCGCAAGCCTGCATGATGGATTTAGTTGAATATAGTCTTTTACTTTTTTATTCACTGCCCATCCTGAACATTTTGATTCCAATGTAATCCCATTTTTATCAAGACGGAGATGACCTATTTCTGCTTCACCAGGTATTCGTCCATGATAAATTTTTTGATTGATTACCATTCCGCCGCCAATTCCACTTCCTATTGTTATATAAAAAACATTGTTATATCCTTTTCCAGAACCATGTTTAGCCTCAGCTAAAGCGGCGATGTTTGCATCATTATCAACCCATATTGGTTTTCCTGTTATATTGTGCAGCCAGTTCACTATATTAAAATTTGCCCAACCTTCTACCTGGTGTGATAACTGTATTGTACCGGTTTTCCAATCAACAGGACCGCCAAAACCAACGCCAATAGCATCAATATAATTATCAAAAAATAATTTTTCTATGCCTTCCTGTATTTTTTCCCGGATGTTTACTGCACCTTTCGAAGGATCAACTGAATATCGAATACTTTGTAAAATAGTTGCACATGAATCACCTGATACTAATTGAAGCTTTGTGCCTCCAATTTCAATTCCAATAAATTTCTGTTCAATATTTGAATTCATGCAATCATTAAAATTATTATGAAAGATAATTTATTTTAATAATGGAATTCATAAGCAAACCCTTAGATAAATAGTTCCTGGCTCTTTTACTTTCATTTATCCCATTAAATCCTTTAACTTAAATCTTCCTGTGTTCTGGCAAAAGTTGCTCGTAATTTTTCACCTCAAGTCAACACAGAATGCAGTAAGAAAATTTTTCTTTAGGGTGATATTAGATAATCAATGAGAAACTGCTTTAAGGCCAATAATTGAACCAATAAGAGTAATCATAAAAAATATCCGCCAAAAATAAGCCGGTTCTTTAAAAATTAAAATTCCTATTAAAACAGTCCCAACTGCTCCAATCCCCGTCCATACTGCATATGCTGTTCCAATGGGAAGTGTTTGAGTTGCTTTGTATAACAAATACATACTTATAGCAAGACAAATAAAAAATCCTGCAAACCACATGGCTGCGGTTGTTCCGGTAGATTCTTTTGCTTTTCCTAAACAGGCTGCAAAACCAACTTCAAACAAACCGGCTATTATTAAAATAATCCAATTCATATTAAATGAGTTAAAGATGGTGAATTGTGAATGTTGAGTCAACTCAAAAACAGAGAAATATAGGTTTAAATATTCTTAAAAATAAATCATTCACGAGGTAAGAATTTTCCAGTGATGTAAAATGAAAATATAGACATTGCCTATTTAACCGGCTGTGGTTTTGCTACTATAGTATCAGTTGGCAAAAGAGGCACAACGTATCCGCCAGAATCAAGAATTGTTTTGGGAAATTCTTTTTTCAGTTGCTCCCAATCCTTTTTATCAACCTTTGTTTTATAGAGATACAATGTATTTAGCTGATTTAAATCTTTTAAAGCAATTACTCCATTTGCAGTAACATTAGTTGCTACCAAATTTAATGATTGAAGTTTGTCAAGCGATTTTAGCAGTGATAACCCTTTATCTGTAACGTTGGTATTATGAAGCTGCAGAAAAGTAATATTAGTGCATTGAGCAACATATACAAGTGCACCATCAGAAATTTTTGTATCTCCCAGTTTTAGCCATATCAATTGTTCTTTTAAAGGAAGCAATAAAGAAAAATCTTTATCATTTATGCTTGAAGCGGTAACAAAGTTTGCCATAATGTAATTGCTATTTTGTGCAACGGGCATTACAATAACACCTCTGTTTTTTAGTTGCTCCACAGCTTTCTCATTTGCTTTTTCAACAGGATCCTGGGGGATGTTGGGTGGAGCTTTATGTTCAGCATGGTCAGTTTGTAATGCAAGTAAATAAGGTTTAATTTTTTCAGGCTGCGGGATATCTTTTACTTTCTTTTCAGCATCAGCTCCATTTTCAACCCACCAGTGTATTAAAACAATTTGCTTTTCGTTCAATTGCGGCTTTTGTCTGGGTGGCATGTGATCATCATCTTCTTTAGGTAACTGCAATCTCTTTATCATGTCGCTTTCTGTTGCATTACCGGCAATTATTACTTTTCCCTCTTTGCTTCCTTTCATCAAAAAATTAAAATCATCCATTCGTAATCCGCCTTTTTGTTTTTTTGGTCCATGACAGGTATAACAGCGCTGTTGTAATATAGGCTGAACTACATCGGCATAAACAACTGCCTGTTGTATATCTGCAATTGCTTTTTGTTTTATTGTATCGGTATGATCAGCATTTAATGCAGAAAAAATATAATCAGGACCATGTGTAAGAGAGCCTCCCAAGTGCCCTGTGATTAGTATAAAAAAGAACAAAGCAACGGATAAAATCTTGTGTGAAATATCAAATTGCCCATAACTTATTTTTGCATAATAGAGTATTGAAATTGCTGCAACGCCGATGCCCATCCACATGTGCCAATCAATAAGATCTTCGTCATAATCGCCGCTTAATGATAAAAAATACCCCGTTATACAAGCAAGAATAGCTGTGATCATTCCTGATAATATTACCACTTTAATTACTTCCTTAGAAACATGATATTTTTCTTTTGAAGAAAGCCATTGCAGCAGTAAACCGATTAATAAAAAACCAATAGGCAGATGTACCAGCACAGGATGAAAGCGGCCAATGAATTCAGTGATGGTTAATAACACGATAAATATTTACTAAAGAAAAAAGGTTGTAGATCAAAAAAGGTTGTAGATATTTAATAGTTTCAAAAGTAATACATGATTTACCGATTATGAAGCATATCGTTTCCGAAGAAGATTCAATATATAAACATTTATTTCCCATTGATCGGCTAATGGCTGCCTGTTATATGGCGTTGTGGGCATATAATCAGCGGGACCAAATTCAGTAAGTATTGTTAAGCGTTCCCCTGCTTTCTTTTTCAGACTTACTATTTTATCCCACCACCCTAAATGTGCTTTAACAGCTTCTTCCCATTCGGGTGCACGTGGATCGTTCACCTGCGGGCCTTGCTGATGGCCAATTCTTGCATGAATATGATCTGTTCTTTCTAAAGTAAGATTGATGGTATCCTGCTGATCCTGCAGCAAACTTTCACTCACATTGCACCAATGAGATGCATCAAAAGTTATTCTTAATTCAGGATGGCTTTTAATATATTGTTTTGCTACCGGGGCGGCAAATAACATTCGTGAACGATGTGTTTCGTGACAAATTTTTATTCCTGTTTGTTTTGTTAAACCAGTAGTGTGTGCAATAAAAGCCTTATTCTCTTTTAAGCTGAAATAATCTTTTCCTGAATGACAATTAATGTATAAAGGCTTTTGTATTTTATTATTTGCTGCGGCATCAATCATCTTTTTAAAATTTTTTAAATGCTCCTGAAAATTATCCTGGTAAACTCCACATAAAAAGCCAACTTCCAGATCATATTTTTTTAATAACGAGAATAATTCAGCCTGATCTTTCTGTTCCATCGGCCACCATATTTCAATGCCATCATAACCATTATTTTTTACTTTAGCCATGTATTGATCCAATGTGCCGGTAAAGCCCCAATTGGTGGCAAGAATTTTTAGTTCAAATTTTTTATTCACTTTTAATGGAAGTTTATTAGTTGAAGCAATGGTATCAATTGACGATAATAACAACGCTGCAGATGATGAGAGTTTTATAAATTTTCTTCTTGAATACGGCATGTTTTAATTTTATTTCTCCCAAATAAAAATCATAGTCACATAGATTCACATAGTTTTTTGTTTTGATTTTCTTTTATTTGATAAACTTTTTTTACAATAGGATCAAAAGCACATACGTACAGATAGTTGTTGTTTTTTGCAATATAATTCTGGTGGCATCAAAGTACTATGTGATAAAATATTAAGCAACAATATCATGAATAACCTGGCCGCTAACATCAGTTAGACGGAACGGTCTTCCCTGGGAATAATGAGTAAATTTTTCATGATCAAATCCAAGTTGATTGAGAATGGTCGCCTGCACATCAAAAGGCGTTATTTTACCACTTATCGGATAGTAGCCGATCTCGTCCGTTTCTCCATAGGTAAACCCTTTTTTTATTCCGCCGCCGGCCATCCATATTGTGAATGCCTCTGCATGATGATCTCTTCCTTTAAAAGGATTTTGTTTGCCTTCCCTGTTTTCCATCATAGGTGTTCTGCCAAACTCTCCGCCCCAGATCACTAAGGTTTCTTCCAGCATTCCACGTTGTTTTAAATCCAATATTAATGCTGTTACCGCTTTATCTGTCTGACGGCATTTATTTATAAATCCTATATCAATGGCAAGGTTAGCATCTGTACCATGGCTGTCCCAGCCCCAATCAAACAACTGTACAAAACGAACCCCTTTCTCAACTAATTTTCTTGCCAGTAAAACATTATTTGCAAAACTCGCTTTTCCGGGTTGCGTACCATACATGTCATGAATATATTGCGGCTCATTACTTATATTCATCACTTCCGGAACAGATATTTGCATGCGATAAGCCATCTCGTATTGTGAGATACGTGATAAAATTTCCGGATCATTATATTCCTTGTACTCCTGTTGGTTTACTTCATTAATAGCATTGATAGATGCTTTTCGTAAATCTCTATCCATTCCCTGTGGGTCTTTAATAAATAATACAGGATCACCTTCGCTTCTGCATTGAACTCCCTGGTAAACGCTTGGCAAAAACCCGCTGCCCCATACGCTTTTACCTGCATCCGGAAAAGTACCACCGCTTGTTAGTACCACAAATCCGGGCAGGTTCTGGTTTTCTGTTCCTAATCCATAAGTTACCCAGGCGCCAAGGCTTGGTCTTCCCAGACGCGGCGACCCTGTGTGTACCAGCAACTGCGCCGGCGCATGATTAAACTGATCTGTTGTACATGCTTTTAAAAAACTTACCTCATCAACAATTGATGCCAGGTGAGGCATGTTCTCGCTTACCCATGCACCGCTTTTGCCATGTTGAGAAAACTTTGCCTGCGGTCCTAACATTTTTGGCACGCCCCTGATAAATGCAAATCGTTTACCATCTAATAATGATTGAGGGCATAGTTGCCCGTCAAGTTTCATAAGGTCGGGCTTATAATCAAATAACTCTAATTGTGATGGAGCGCCGGCCATGTGTAAATAAATGACACTTTTAGCTTTACCCGGAAACATTGGGAATTTTGGCGCTAAAGGATTAGCAGGATCGTAGGCAATTGTGTTATTTATTTCTCCTGATCCCAATCCGCAAGACTTTAATAAAGCGGCTAATGCCAATCCGCCAAACCCCATAGCGCTTTCTTTCAAAAAATGTCTGCGTGTTTTATAGCGCAGCGAACTTTCATTAGCCTCGTTTACCAAACGTTGATTGTGTAATTCTTTTTGAGTCATTTATTTAGGTATCAGGTACAGCAAAATATTTGTATTAAAATTAATTCTTCGTTACCACTTCATCTAAATTAAACATGGCGTTTGCAACTACTACCAAAGCGGCTGTTTCAGGGTTTGTATGCTGCGGATTTATTTCGCCAATCATTTCACACGTTTTATCAGCATCATTTTTGAATTTTGCATAGGCTGAATTATATAATTTTTCCAGGGCTGCTAATCTTTGTGATGTAATAGGTTTATACATTAACCATTCATATCCTTTACTTATGTATTGTTTTACATTTTTAGCTGCGCTTTTTTCCTTTATCCGGTAGGCAAGATAACGTGATGCCTCAAGAAAAACTGAATCGTTTAAAGTTACCAGCGCCTGCAAAGGGGTATTTGTTCGAATGCGCCTTGGTGTACAAACTTCACGGGCTGCAGCATCAAAACTGATCATTGATGGATAAGGTGCAGTGCGTTTCCAATAAGTATATACTGACCTCCGGTATTGATCTTCACCGGCGCTTTTAATCCAATACTTATTGCTCCATGGAGAAAGCCAGATGCCCTCGGGCTGCCATGGCATCACACTGGGCCCATACATTTTATTACTCATTAAACCACTTACAGCAAGAGCCTGGTCACGTACCTGCTCTGCAGATAATCTCACTCTAACGCCTCTTTCATAATACCTGTTGTATGGATCTTTCTCGAGTGCGTTTTTAGAAACTTTTGAATTCTGCCGGTAGGTTGCGCTCATTACCATTTGTTTCAATAACTTTTTTACGCTCCATTTATAATCATTCATAAATTGCCATGAAAGGTGATCGAGCAACTCTTTATGTGTGGGCTCAGCGCCTTGTGTACCCATATCTTCCAGGGTTTCAAGCAACCCGGTTCCAAACAATTGTTCCCATAACCTGTTCACCATTGTTCTTGCAGTTAATGGATTTTGCTTGTCTGTTAACCACATCGCTAATCCCATGCGGTTGCGTGGCATATTTGCAGGAAACGGGTTTAAAGATAGTGGAACGTCAGGCTCCACGGCTTTACCTTTTACCAGCCAGTTACCTTTTTCAAACAGGTAAGATGTACGATGCATATCCGGCAAATTATCCATCATTATTAATGTAGTAGGCACGTCTGTTTTACTAAGTAATTGCCAATATGTTTTTTCAATATCTGCGTAACCGGCTTTATCTTTTCCTGGTAATGGATTAGTGAAATAGAACCAGTCGAACATCATGCCGCTGTCGTCAGGTTTTTTTAAATTTGAATTGGTGTAAGTGAAATACAGATCATGTACGCCGGCCGATACCGGAAACTGAATACGGTTGATAGTCCATTCCTTTGTTTTTTGAACAGTAACCGTTTTTAAAATGGGGCCGTCAGCTTTATCCAAATGTATTGTCCATACCCCTCCTGGTAAAAAGCCCTGGTAACGAAAAATCAATTCGGTTTTATTATTCAGATCAACATTTTTTAGCCTGCTAACGGCTTTATTACGGAAGACAAGCCATTTAGTATCGCTTAACTCACTATTGGTAAATGAATCGGCTTGCATTGAATTAATAGCAGGTTGCCACGTTTTTAAAAACAGGTATGCTTTTCCTGCTTCTCCCTGCGACACATTTTTCTTTATCCAATTTGCTACCTCCAACACTTTTAAGCTATCTTCTGTTTTGTATTCCCGCAACAATGGATAATCGGCAGCGGTATTTTCATCACGGCTATTATTAAAAAAAGCAAGGAACTTATAATAATCATCGTGCTTAAACGGATCATATGGATGGGCGTGACATTGTACACATGAAAAAGTGGTTCCCATTAATGCCTGCCAGGTGGTATTTACACGATCCAAAACAGCAGCAGTCCTGAATTCTTCATTATCTATCCCACCTTCATCATTGGTCATTGTGTTGCGGTGAAAAGCAGTAGCAATGAATTGCTGATCTGTTGCATCAGGCAAAAGATCGCCGGCTAATTGTTCAACCAAAAAAGTATTATATGACTTATCTATATTAAAAGCATTTATGAGCCAATCGCGGTATTGCCAAATGCTTCTGCTGTCATCTCTTTCATAGCCTTTTGTATCCGCATAACGTGCAAGATCGAGCCACATTGATGTCCACTTTTCACCATAATGTTTGGATGCCAGTAAAGCATCAACCAAATTTTCATAAGCTTTTTCACTGTTATCATTAAAATATTTTTGGGCAGTACTTTCCTGTGGCGGCAAGCCTGTCAGGTCAAGGCTTACTCTTCTTAATAAAGTAGCTTTATCTGCTTCAGCAGATGGTTGCAGCTTTTGTTGTTGCAGCTTATCATAAATAAAATAATCAATATCGTTTTTTACCCAATCAATTTTTTTTGGAGGAACTAAACCGAAGAAAGATGACTTAGGCATTGGCACTTCCTGTTTTTGTACTGCAACATATGCCCAATGATCTCCCCAGGTTGCCCCCTGCTTTATCCATTTGCGCAACGTAGCAATTTCCTTGTCAGATAACGGATCATGCTGATAAGGCATACGTTCTTCAGGATCTTTTAAGTTGACTCTGCGGATCATTTCACTATTATCCGGGTCGCCAGGGACAATAGCATATTTGCCGGATTTTGTTTTAGACAAGGCCTCTTCACGAAACAAAAAACTTAGGTTTGCCTGCTGTTTTACTCCTCCGTGGCAGGTAATGCAATTTTTATTAAGGATGGGTTTTACCTGGGTGCTGAAATCAATTGGCTGCTCATGTGTGCTGAATATAAAAACTCCAATAGTTAATGCAAGAATTGCTATTGTTGATATTGTTTTTTTATATTTCCATACCTGCATGACGCAAATTATTTGGGATATTAAAGTTAGCGATTTTAGTGTTGTTTAGGAAATAGGTTATTTAACAATTTGAGGTGCTGGAAGGGATATAAGTTTTGTGATACACATTGAGGAAAACGATATCCAAAAGTTTTGAATAATTACAGTTTGTAAACCATTTCAGTATCTCAAAATATGACTTAATCTTAAGATTAATAAGCCTGGAAGGAAATGCAATCAAGGAAAAATCTGACTGTGTCTTTTACAGGATGCCAGGCAAACATTGTTTATGCAGAAGATTAATTTTTTATCACGACTCCCACAAATGAGTCAGCAGTACCGTAATAAATATGCCATTTCCCTTTAAAAAATACCATCCCTTCAGAAAAGACAGTTCCTGCCTGGTATTGCCCGGAGATTTCGTGACGGAGTGTAGGTTTAATTAAATATTTATCCGAACGTTCAATAACCCGTTCCATATTATTTTTATCGAATAAAATTTGTCCCACTGAATAAGTGCCCTTAGGCAATTCGGCACTTGCCTTATCCGATGTAGCGTTTTTCCCGTTGTACAACAACAATATTCCTTTCTTAGTTATAATAGCAGGAGGGCCGCATTCGGTAAGATCGCTGTCAAACATATGATCTCTTTGCTTGACAATTAATTTTAAATTACCTTTTTCATCAAGCGTAGGATACCAGTCAGTTAAATTTTCTGACCATGCTAAATTTATTCCATATTCACCCCAATACATCCAATATTTGCCATTAATCTTTGCTGCAACCTGTTTGTTCTTTTTCATTTTAGTAATGATTGAACCCGATTTAGACCAGGTATCGAGAAACTTTCCATTGTAGGCTTTCTTAAACGCAGGCCCTGTTTTTTTCCAATGAATTAAATCTTCTGAAAACGCGATACTCAACCTGGCTACTTTTTTATCCCAGCTTGTATAAGTGATTATATATTTGCCTTCTTCCGTTTCAACAATCCTCGGGTCTTCACACCCACCAGGATAGTCGTAAATTTTAAACTCATCATTATCAGGATACAAAACCGGTTCTTTATATTTTGTAAAATGAATACCATCCTCGCTGTAAGCTAAGCCTAACCTGGATGTTCTGCCCCCAAGGCTTGCCTTTGGATTATCTTCGCAACGATATACTAAGTAAATTTTATTGTCTTTTATGATTGCTGCCGGATTAAACACATCGGCTTTTTGCCATTGTATTACGCGTTTGTTAATGGGGCAAAAGAAGGTTAAGGTTGAATCAGCTTGTAAAATTGGATTCTCTTTTGGCTTATAAAATGAGGTTGCCTTCCATTGAATTTTGGAATTGCCCGAACAGCTTACGAATATTATAAGAATGAAAAATTGAAATATTCTATTCATCAATAACTTATTAGATTTAATCTTTTTCTACCAAATGTTCATCAATTAAATATGCCTGAATTTCGCTAATACCGGTTGGCGCTTTTTGTTCTTCAACTTTCAAAACAATTGTTTCTGCATTGATTGACGAAAAGGTAATAATTCTGCTTTTTCCAATAGTAGTACCATTAATCTCTTTTAATGCTTCATGTTTATCATTCATAATTAGCAACCTAAACTTCTTGCATTTCTGACCTTCATTTAAATATTCCTTCAAAATAATACAATTAATTTTTTCAGGCTTTTCAAAAGTGATACTTACAGAACTCAAACCTTGTAATGCAATTGATTCATAAGTATTATTCTTATTATCATTTAACTTATTTGCAGATTTTTTATTATTATGCAGCAGATAATAGCCTTTTGCATTTTTTGCAAAATTTTTTCTGAAAATTTTTTCCCGCAATTCTTTAAAACCAATCAATGCAATACTATCGTGTTCATTTATAAGACCTCTTCTGTCGGGTGGCACATTTAATAAAAGATTAGCTCCTCTGCCTACTGATTTTAAATACAGGTCAAATAATTGTTCCGGTGATTTTACTTTATCATCTTCTTCTTCGTGATAGAACCATCCCGGCCTTATGCTTACATCGCATTCTGCAGGTATCCAGTTATTGCCATTTTCATTACCCTTGTTCAAGGTATCTACATGGGGAGAGCCTTCTCCTCTTGTGAAACCTGCGGTATCTAAAAGATTCCAGTTCGTTTTTCCCGCAATACCTTTTTCGTTACCTGCCCAACGCATATCCGGGCCAATATCACTGAATATAGGAGTGTTGGGAGCAATGCTGCGCAAAGTTTGTTCAAACCGGCGCCAGTCATACACCTGCTTTTTACCATTTGGCCCTTCGCCATTAGCTCCATCCCACCAAAACTCAAATAGCGGCCCATAATTAGCTACCACTTCTTTCATCATGTTTACAAATACATCATTGTATTCATCAGTTCCATACTTTGGATGATTACGATCCCATGGAGATAAATATATACCCAGCTTTAAACCATATTCTTTGCATGCTTCGCTTAATTCCTTCAATACATCGCCCTTACCATCTCTCCATTTACTTT
>MWVX01000618.1_pt1 | contig 11536 bp, 9 predicted proteins | sample 1047311 | NCBI WGS metagenome assembly MWVX01 (sample SAMN06349984, study PRJNA376086) | soil metagenome | isolation source: MtG-4 sample Antarctic (ecotone) soil | place: Antarctica | collected 2015-01-13
ACGATACATATCTTCCCAATCACAGGTTGAGGAAGTCGTGAGAGGTCCTAAATTTCTGTAACCGATGCGTGGGACAGGGAGAGGGACAGGGACAGGGACAAGGGCCAGAGTGAGAGGAGGAGAGGGAAACAGAGGTGGGATGTCGGTGTTGATGTTCGAATGTACACGGAGAAATCGAGGTCGTGGTTGAGATTGGGGTTCGAAGGATTCGTTCATGCGTGTTTGCATGTGGACGGGTCGTTGGGCGGTATCTGTTATTTTGTCCTCCTCCTCTAGAGCTTTATGGCTTTCCTGTGACATGCCATCACGAGACGTTGATGGTGGTACATGATGAAAATATGTTGATGACGCTAGCCTGTTAGAAACGTGCATAAATCTGCTTAAAGTGTCTAATGTTTGTAATTGTGTTTCTCACTGTAGCGGAACAATTTGGGAAGGCAAACAACCTGAACAGGCCGCTCTGCTAAGAGGCATTAGCTGGTCTCCCGACTCGTTGAATAACAAACAAAACCACAGAGAGGAGCACACACAGGATAGACTAAACAACTACATCTGACGCAAACGATGTGCGGAACGCAAAAGGCGACACACAACTTGCACGAATTGATTATGTTGTGCGTTAGAAGTATCAACAGGGGAAGAACAAACAAGGTATGGGAACGTGAACGTAGGGAGAATGACAGAATATGCTGCGGTGTATGCAAAGTTGAAGGGGAAGTTGATGCGATTTGGAGTGTATTTGTTTGGTTTTGGGGTTATAAAATGGTGTTTATATGTTTTTGGAGGTCTGATACAGACGGAAATAATACAAAACACAAGTGGAAAGGTGTGGGAAGACCGAATTTAATTGTGGGATTTGCATGGGATAGTACGGGTGTATTTGGTTGATGTACCAGAGATGGAATGAAACAAAGTGAAAACCAACGGTGAACTTGCTGTGAACTGCTCCTAAATGTATTTGAGGGTTTGAACAGGCTAAAATTACCATGGAGATGAAAAGGAATGGTAAGCTGATAGTGAACTGAATGTGGGGAGGTACAGCTAAAATAGGTGTTTTTGACGTGTTTTTGAATGATTTTTCAGTCAAAACCGACTCAACTCGCGTAATATAAATTGTCTACTGTTTGTTTTAATGCGGTCTATTGAAAGCAGTATTAATGACTAAAAACGGACAATGGGCTGTTGATTTATAGCCTGGCCAGTGCTGGTTTTGCTGTGTATTTACTGTACAACAATGATGATGGGTGGCCCGATGAAACGATTAATGTGATAGCGGGTTTGCGTGTTTGGAGCCTGGTAATAGTGTAGCGAGCAATGCTGAATTGGTCCAAGGACGTCAAAGTGTCAAATGGGTATGTATGGTGTTGCTATATATTACGTGTACGTGTATAGGGAACATAGGAATGACTCGGTGAAATTGTGAAAATGATAAGTGGATGGTAGTTTTGCTGTAAAGTGTTTGCGGAAATGGTAAGGGGATGATAACTGAGACCTTTAAAGTTATACATAGATGGTATATCGTCGAATAGGTGTGATATATGTGGATGTACTATTGATCACTGGACCGACATGGTCGAAGGTTGTTTAGTGGAACACGAACTGGACAATTTGGACAATTTTGTTTTGTATTTGAAGAAACAGCAAAACAAACGTAACAGGCCACTCTGCTATGAGCCGTTAGTTGGCCTTTCGGCTCGTTCAACAACAAGCAAAAGAGGTCAGAGGAGCACACACATACACAGGATAGACTAAACAACTACATCTGACGCAAACGATAAACGGATCGCAAAAAGCGACAGACAATTTGCAGGAACTGTTGACGATGTGCTTGAGATGTATTAACAAAAAAAGAACACAAAAGAAACGGAAACGGGAACGAAGAAGACAGAGGAGACAGCTTAGTTAATGCACGAACAAAAACAAGAAAAACGAGCAACATCATAACGAGGACAAGACAAGTGGAAGACATGTTGGTTGACGCACGATGATGCTTGAATGGAGATTGATTGAGACGAGAACGATTGACACGAAGGCGAGATATAATAGAGGCATCATAGGGAGAGAACAGGGTAAGGTAGGATGGGATAGAAGTGTGGGGACGCTGAAACAAAGAAAGAGACAATGCGGAACACGTGTTGGACAATTTTTGTTTTTCATTAATACGAACACGGGTGTTCAAAACGCATGGTAGCTGGACATTCATGGATATAGCGGGAGCCTCTTCCAATAATGTACGCAACAACACATCGAACACGGATAAACTTAAACGAGAAGATGCTCCGTGCTAAATACTTTGAGGTTTGTCAGCCCTGTCACAAATTCAATACATGCAACACATCCAACACATACCAACATGCATTAAAACATTCGTATATATGTTCTAGATCGTTTTGATGACCCACTCCAAACTTGAGCTCAGGCTCCTGGCTCTTCATCCGCATGCCACGCAACGAGCAGAAGTGCTGCATCTGTAACATAACCATCCAATCCCCCTCTGATGGGCGTTCTATCACAACCAAACAATATCCTCGATTGAAACCGTTTCTATGTCGAGAAATTAAGATTGGTGTGGATCGAGGCCACGCAACGTGTGAGCACCATATCCATCCAATCAGGTTGGGCATAACGCTGGCGGCTGACACACAAAACCAGACACCAAAAACACACATTGCGCTATCATATACAACAAGTGACGCAGGCGCCGAAAATATGCCTCTCATAATATACATGACCATGTGTGCTTGTTTTACAACTCGTATACACTTGCTAATGTATGCTGTGGATAGTATGTATGCATGTGTGCATGTATGCATGTATGTCTATGTATGGATGTGTGTGTGTATGTATGTATGTATGTATGCATGTATGTATGTATGTGTGTATGTATGTATGTATGTATGTGTGTATGTATGCATGTATGTATGTATGTATGTATGTATGTATGCATATGTATGCATATGTATGCATGCATGTATGTATGTATGTGTTGATGTTTTAGGACATCGTACCACCCAATTCGATAGAACATGCCGAGATGGAACACAAGTATGATGTGCAACAACATGTAAGGTAGAAGGCAAACACCAAACACACGCATTGAGAGAGAGAGAGACAGAGAGAGAGACAGAGAGAGAGAGAGAGAGAGAGAGAGAGAGAAAGTGAAACAAGGAGAGAGTGAGGGAGAAAGTGAAACAAGGAGGGAGTGAGGCAGAAATAGAGAGTGGGGGAGAGAGGGGATAGAGACAGATAGAGAGAGAGAGAGAGAGAGAGAGAGAGAGAGAGAGAGAGACATGTTGGTGTTTGAGTGCGTCGTGTTGGTGAGTGTATGCATGTGCGTGTGTATTATGCGTTCGTACAGGATTCTGTGAACCTTGATACATTAGCCAATGTGGCTACAGATATGATCTCTCAAGAGGAATATAGCAACAAGGTATGGTATGATATGATATGATGACGAGGTGAGAGATGAGATGAGCATGACATGATATGATATGATATGATATGATATGATATGATATGATATGATATGATATGATATGATATGATATGATATGATATGATATGATATGATATGATATGATATGATATGATATGATATGATATGATATGTACAGGATGCAGCCCTTGCACAGGAAACACAAGTGACATTCCTTTTTTCCTTCGTTCTCTTCATTGTGCGTTGGTGCTGAGCTTACTCACTCTGCTAGTGCGACGTTCGTTCATCCATCACGCACTTGTCATTCATATCCGCATACAGCACATGTTGACAGTAAACCGATTCGAGAGCTGCCCTCGTCTCCTGACGTCCGTACAGGTCACTCGGGTACTAGACCGTCATGACTGACAGAGCAGAGCAGGACAGCTCGGGACAATTCATCTTTCCCCACTTGCCAAGCATCGCAAACTATGGCTGAACTCTTATCGGATACACGTTCGGCTCGATGGCTACCGAACGTCTGCAACAAGCGCCTTCGCAGCCCTTCCCGATGGGAACGGGCGATACAAATACCATCCATGTATCACCAAATCAATCGCCATCTTCCTCATCTCCCTCTGTAACGGACTTGCCAAAGCCTACAAATACAAGTTCAACAGTGAATTTTGCAACAACCAGCCCGCATGATGAAACCAAACATGGTGGGGTGCATGCAAGGCATGAACACAAATCCACCCATGCGGAAGAAGAAGAAAAATAAGCAGCCGATGTGGCAAGCAGCCGTCCCTTTTTGTATGAGTCAACTGGAACGAACCCAAAGCAAAATGGAAACGAGGATGACATGGATGATGTTGATATGTATGCACAACATGATCCATCCATGTCCCAAGCAACAGAACGAACAGGAGCAGAATCCCCAGCCTTGTTCAATTTCCCCCTTTCCCAAGCAAAAAAGGCACAGTTGTATGCAGCGTCAAGTGTGTTGGATCGCTCCCTTACAGCTGTTCATGTTCCCAACGTCTTTGACCGTGTCCCCACAGCCGCTCAGGCAGTCACAGAGACAACAGCGGCTGTTCCCCCTTTCCCACTCTTGTCTGGAGACCCACTGACACACGCCGACATGATGGGATCCCAGTGAAAGGTAGCTTTGACTTGAAATGGATCACCTTTCGAGTGGATATGCGATCCACTTCTTCTCCCTTTTCCGGATATTCCATGCCGCCAGGCGCGTCAAACGCTTTGTCGATGCTACGTCGTGTCATGTTCCGTGCCTCTGAGTTGACTAAAGTGTCATTCTCCCCTCAGGATGCAGCGGTTGGGTTAGACAAAGGAAAGGTAGAAGTGATCTACCTCAGTGCAAAAGAGGTGGGAGAGCTACGGACACAGATACAAGTAGCAATAGCACCAGAAGCCCAGAGATCAGGACCACAAACATCACCACCTACTTCCTCTCCCTCTCCCATTCCATCCATGTATACGCACCAATTCAAGCTCCATTTCAATACAATGGAAAACTGTAAGAAAGGGTATGCATTGCTATCGGCCTTGCGCCTCTTCCCTCGTGTCCCATCACCACGTGTAATCACAGGTAAGGTATGGGGATTCCCATTCACATCAACGAACACAGAGATACAACAACACCTACAACAAGAGGCATGGTATGAGGGGGGATGCCCATCATACAAAATCACACGCGCTATGCAAACAACAACGTTTATGCATGGATGTTCTCAGCCACGAGATTATTGTTTCTTTTCAGTTCTGTCAACAGAATTCGATAAAGCTCTCCGTATCTCAAGGATCAACTCATCACGTCTACTCAGACATGATCGATATGAACGATCAAAGACGGTAGTATGCTACCACTGTAATCAAATAGGACATGTAGGAAAGGCATGTGCCTCATGGGACATCACAAACGCTGCAGGGATGAGGGATGCATGCATCATATGTGGCTCGTTTGCACATGCAAGCTCAACATGTCCGTCACGTGATGACCCTAACGCCACGTGTATCATATGTAAGAAGGGAAAACATAGTGTGAGAGCTTGCCCACAATACAGAGGAACATACAAGAAAATTGTAACACGGCAGAGAACAGCAGTAACAGCAACATCAACATCAGCCTGGACCAAACCACCAAGACTGGTATGGAAAGCAAAAGAACAACAACAACAACACACAGAGGAACAGAAACACGGACACCCACAGCAGCAAGCACAATCGAATCAACAGACACACGACAGGGAACAGAAGTACCAACAACAGATCAATACACAGTTACAGAAGCAAGATAAAACAATTGAGACACTGCTGGCAGATTGAGAGACAATGCGACAAACAATCGAACAACTAACATCACAAGTACAGACACTGACATCATTGATATCATCACTCGTGTCACATCAACAAACAACACAAACAAGTGGCAGTGGTGCGGTCATGCAACCATCAGACAGTCAACAAATGCAACCTTGGACAACACCAAAACATACAGCACGACGTACAAGCATGCCACCAACAGCACCGAAGAGCAAGGATGTGACAAATAATACACCACCAGTATCAAACTTCTTCTCAACCCTAACGCCGAATAGCATTACACGCTCAATCAGTGCAACAGCATCGACAGCGAGCGCACCCACCACAACGCCCATCTCAACACCCACCTCAGCACCCAACCCATCGAGAGCAGAAGATGCCGCAGAAAACGATGAAACTGAAGAGACAGATGAAGACACCGAAACAGAAGGTAGCGATGATGCAGTGGAAACAGAGGCTCGAATAACACAAGGAAACAAACGCCCAGCAGTGAGCAAAATCAAGAAAACAAGAGGAAAGAATAAGGCTGGGCAAAGAGGCAAGAAGCCTAGACGATAAGAATGGGTGAGGATGCGCGCTTTACAATCGTCTCATTCAACGTGCGTGGTCTTGTCAACACCACACACGTTAACAAACTCACCATGTTTCTTGCCACACACAAACCCACAGCTTTGATACTACAGGAACCACAGATAGATAACAGAACAACAATCGCACGGAAAGGAAAGACAATGAAACACACACCAGTACCAGTCCCAAAATTTACAGGATATGCACCACTACATTTCACACATCCCACCAAACCAACAGGTGTGGTGTTTTACATCCACAACTCATGCACATACAAACCATTACATCACATAGCGCACAGCACACCATACCGCCCAGCAAACACAAACACCATCGCAGCATTTGTATGGATATCACATCCACTGCTATCACAGCCAGTGGTAATAGGCGGTGTGTATCTACACAGTGCAAGCAAAGAAGAGGATGTGACAGTACTAGCACACAACATATCACAAGCAACACAGCCACTGCCAGGGTCGCCTGCCATGTCCCCTTCTCTCCCAGTGTTTGTGCTAGGTGATTTCAACGCACGACACAAGTCATGGGACCCACATATAGCAGAGACAGAACAACCATGTACAAAAGGAAACTGGGTGAGTAAACGGTTAGTAACACCCAGCACAGCAACAAAGCTATGTCGTCGGCTTCCCCCACTCACACTCATCAATAACATGTTCACAACATCCCGCATGATATCTACACGCGAGGAGTCAGGATCAGTGATCGATCTTGCCATGACATCACATCCCAACATGGTGCAAGGTATGCACATACTCACAGACACAACGATTGCATCAGATCACTGGCCAATCACCATCACCATCAAACGCAATCACATCACACCACACATGACACATGTCACTCCACGCGTACATGTCATGTCACTCACCACCCCAGAGCCAGTAGATATGGAAAACAAATACAATGAGCCGGATGAGAAACATGGGGACGTCTATCCACAAGCAACACCACCACCACAACAACAGACATCACATCCACCACCATACTATGTGGAAACAAGCACCATACCTGGCGCGGGGTATGGGTTGAAAGCGAATCAAAGGTTCAAGAAGGGAGATAAGATAGTAGCATACACAGGAGAGCTCATTGACGAGAAGGAGAAAGCACGTAGATACCCGAACAACGAAGGACAGTATGTCATGTATGTCAAGCATGACATGTACATAGATGCTGCTAATCCTCTCCTTTCGTCCGCTGCACGATACATCAACTCATCAGGGGGTGGCTACAACAACACCACCATCAAACCATACCACAGAAACGGAGAACACATCATGAACATAGTAGCAACACGGGACATCGCACCAGGAGAAGAGATATTTATGCCATATGGGAGTTCATACCACATGATGCGAGCACCACCACCCACAAAACACTCAGTGATAACGCCACCATCACACTGGGAGCAGCATATGTATGCACCAAAACACACAAAGGAAGATGGAAGGATACAATGGAAAGTGACTCAGAAGGTGGACTGGAAACTATTCGAACAGAGCATAGAGCCACATCTCACGACGTGGATGAAACAATACAAGCTGTGGATGCCACCGCAATCACAATCACAACGACAATCACAACTGCATCGACAACAACCACATACAATGGATGGAACAGTCCATGCATGCATGTACACTGACGGCGCATCTCGAGGCAACCCTGGTGCAGCATCATGTGGAGGTGTGATCTACCTAGCAAAAGACAAGAAGAGCATGAAGGACGTGGCAACAGCACCACCCATACATAGTTTCAACACCACAATAGGCGTAGCAACAAACAACGAGGCAGAGTACAAAGGGCTGATACAAGGACTGGAAGCAGCATGTGAGATGGGAGTGACACATGTCAGCGCATATGTCGACTCGGAGCTGATGTGCAAACAGGTCAAAGGACAGTACCAAGTGAAACACCCAACACTGACACCACTACATACCAGGTGTACCATACTCATATCACAGCTACAACAGTTCAGCATCACCCACATCAAGAGAAAATACAACAAGGAGGCGGATCGTCTATGCAATGTGGCACTGGACTCATGGACCACATGGGCGTCTGATATACCCGATTTCATGAACAGCAATGAGACAGGACTGACGGAGAAACAAAAGAAAGATATTAGCCATGCATATGAACAGCTCCAGGAGGAAGAAGAGGAGTCGAAAGAAGAACACATATCACAAGAGTCAAGACCGCAACACATTACGCAAGAGGACATAGATAGATGTTGGAAGCGACTGCACAACATCATTATACAGACGGCACAGTCATGCGTTGGTGAGATCAAGAGAGTGCCACACATCAAGGATGGATGGGCGATGTCACCAGAAATAAGAGCAGCACATGACAAGATGAAACACAGAAGAAGGATGGTACGAAGACTGAGAAAGCTTGTGATCAACAACAACAGAAACGACAGCGATGAACATGAGAACAGGAACAGCATCACACCACACCAACTACAACGTGCACGAGTGGAGTATATGGAGGCACGGAAGGACTGGAACACACAAGTATGGAAAGGTAAAACTAAAGAATGGACAAAGGTAACAGCAGCGTGCGACACATACACTGACAAACAAAAACACAACATCGTGTGGAAGAAATACAAACGCACGAAGCCCACAACACGCGTAGCAGCAGCGTCTTTTGCAGATAAGGAAGGACGCCCGCCTATTGATGCAACACAAGCACTCAACAACATGGCTGACCACATAGCACGCATTTCATCATTGCCCCGCAGTGCTATGTTTGATGAGGCACATGAGGAACATGTGCGCTCATACGTTCGGGATCACATCCCAGAACTTCCCTGCTCCCCACATGCACCAAGCTTCTCCTTCACAGATGTCGAACAAACTTGCACATCGTTCCGGCTCAACACGTCCCTTGGTTCTGACAACATCTCTCCCTATTTCCTCCGATATGGGGGTAAGCAACTACATCGCGCTGTGTACATGTTATTCTCAATGTGCTCATGGTTTGGTGTGGTACCCACGTCATTTCGGCATGGACATGTCATGACACTGTACAAAGGAGAAGGTCAGGAAACAGACCCCGACAGCTACAGACCAATCACGATCACATCAGTCGTAGCACGCATATATGAACGCATACACAAGCAAGAGCTACTCACGGAAATAATCAAGCGTGGCATACCATCACAAGATCAGTTTGGATTCACAAAGCAGCGCAGCACACACGATGCCATTTATCGTTTGCTGTCGCTTATCGTGGAGACATCCACAAAGGGAGATCGCCGCATGGACATAGACAAGCGCTATGTCCCAGTAGTGTTTGTAGATATCTCCAAGGCATATGATAAGGTGTGGATCGACGGTCTATTGTACAAGTTACACCACGATCTAGGAATCAAGGAGAATCTATTCTACATGATCCGAGCTATGCTCACAAAACGTACCATACAAGTGGTATGTGACGGAAAGATATCGACCATGCACGTACTGGAGGAGGGAGTGCCACAGGGGTCCATACTGGCACCGTTGCTGTTCCTCATATACATACACGAACTCACACAGACACCAGCAAACAACAAGAGCATATGCATGTCGCTGTTTGCCGATGACATTGCGATACTGCCACTGAGCATCGGAACGTCAGGCATTGAAGCGCTGAACAGGGCATTGGGTCGCATGTCAGCCTATGCCAGGAAGTGGAAGATCACTTTCTCAGCCAAGAAAACAAACGTGGTGTACTTCAGACCAGGACAACGTTGCAAACAAGCATACACACCACCGCACAAACAAGATGTGCTCAAGCTCACATCCTTTCCCATTGCCTGTGCAAGGTCATACACATATCTAGGGGTTGTGCTTGACCAGTTTCTCACCTTCATCCCGCATGTGCTTGACTTGATCAAGCGCATCCGCAAGACATCATATATCATCTCCCGCCTTGTGCGACGAGACCACCTCCCTTCCATCCCTGTGATCCAGTCTCTCGTTAAGACGGTGCTGGTACCACAGATGGTGTACGGGTTCGCATTCATTCCAAAGGGCTTACTGGCTGACCAACCGATCCAACTCAAGCGGACAGGTATACCACACACCACAGCTCAAGCAAACCTACATTCCATGCTGAAGCGCGCTATGATCACACCCTTACTACGATGTATGGGACAACCGTACTACGTGCACCACGATTCGTTGCTTGTGGAGTCGCGTCTTTTGTCCATCCATGCACTCAGATCGCTCTCATGTATTCGTCTCGCTCATCGATGGATGTCCAACAACTTGGACGCCACCAATGATGCAGGACGTATGTTCCGTGACCATGCCATCTCACGCAACATACACAAAGCGCACCCATTCACACAGATACAGCAAGCAGTTACAGACATACCCACATTCAGCACATTTGCAACAGCACCACTCGCCATCACGAACCTGGAACGACACACATTGAAAGGATGGGTATGGGAACACGAATACAAAAGATGGATGAATGACGGAACACACCCACTCCACTCGCAATACAAACACAACATAACACCATCAATACGCAACTTGCCAACATACATGCACATAGATGCACCAGGAACAGCAAGCAACCGTGCCCGCCTCCGCCTAGCACGAGCACGGTTAAGATACGACCAGGACAGATTGCACTTCGACGTGGGACCAGTGACATGTAGGATGTGTGGGAAAGCACGCGAGACAGTGAAGCATGTGTTGGAAGTATGTGATGCATCAATGGTGGCGACCATCAGACACAAGATATACGGAGAAGTGGTCAAGCTATGTGACAAGAAAGGTGAGAACATCGACAAGGTATGGAACGCGCTCGAGCCAAACACAAAACACAAACGAGTGCTGATCAAAGCACATGAACTCACAGGTAAGCTCATCAACAAGCTGCGTGACATATGGGACTTCTAAACTGTGAATGGACACATGATGTATGGATGTCATGTCCTGACACACGCCTGTGATAAGGCAAGCAGCAACACACGCCCGGCATGAGGCAAACAGTAACACACGCCTGTAAAAAGCCGAGCAACGCAACACACATACACACATGTCGCTGTCACCTCAGCGCACTCTCACGTCGTTGCAGTAGCAAACACAAGCACCACTCTCATGCACGTGTTGGTCAACACAGTGTTCATCTCCTGTGTTGATTGACACTAGCGCTATCTGTCTAATCATGTCATGTGGTGGTCAACAC
>MWVX01000619.1_pt1 | contig 11528 bp, 7 predicted proteins | sample 1047311 | NCBI WGS metagenome assembly MWVX01 (sample SAMN06349984, study PRJNA376086) | soil metagenome | isolation source: MtG-4 sample Antarctic (ecotone) soil | place: Antarctica | collected 2015-01-13
GTGCAGGAGTTTATATTAGGGAGCTTTTAAAAGAGTGGCCTTCCAAAGTTTATTTCTCCGGTGAAGGAGAAAGCATAATTACAGGTAACAAAAAATTGTCTTCAACCAGTTGAGGAAGGACCCATTATTTCAGTACCCGGTTGCCAGATATATCCCTTCTTTGTTGGTATCCCTTTAAATAAGTAGATATAATCAATAATTTTAAAGGGATCTTTATTTTGACATACGAACACATAACGAATGCCATACTCATCTTGAATAGCACTTGGTGCATAATTATAGTGACCTGCTCCTCCACCAAATTCATAATTAATTTCAGGAATAACTTTTTGCTGCTGAGCTGATAAATTACAGCCAACAATTAAAAATATGGCGAGTACGAATATCTGTGTTAGGATTTTTTTTAGATTCATAGACACTTTTTTCTGGAAGAAATTAATATTTTCATTTTAGTGGTTGTATTAAATTTTTAGCCCTGTTTTATTCATTAATAATTTATGTATCAGCAGCTACCAATTCTTCAACCTCTTTTAAATAGGGCATAGATGCCTGTGCGCCCATACGTGTAACAGAAATGGAAGCGGCCTTACAGGCGGTTGATATTGATTCTTCCCAATCTTTCCCTAATGTAATTCCTACTGCTAACACACCGTTAAATACATCCCCGGCAGCAGTGGTATCTACGGCACTTACTTTAAGCCCTTTCACCAGCATTTCAATTGCGTGGTTTTTAAAATAGGCACCTTCAGCACCCATAGTTATTATGGCATTTTGCACACCAAATTCAATCAATTTTTCAGCGGCTTTTGCGGCAGAATTCCTGTCTTCTACTTTTATACCTGTTAATATTTCAGCTTCAGTTTCGTTTGGTGTTATCAGGTATAAATATCCAAATAATTCCTTAGGTAATTTTTGTGCCGGAGCAGGATTAAGAATTACTTTCTTGCCAAATTCAAATGCTTTTTTAGCTGCATACAAAACACTTGCAACTGGTATTTCTAATTGAAGCAATATAACATCCGCATTAGCAATAGCATGGTCTGCTGCCTCTATATTACTTTCAGACAATCTTTCGTTAGCCCCGGAGGCTACTACGATTTCATTTTCGCCGTTAGCATCTACTAATATTAATGCAGTACCTGATGCCTTTTCTAAATCAGTATCAATATAGTTGGTAACGATACCTTCTTTTTTAAATTCCTCTATAGAACGTTTTCCGAATATATCATTACCAGTTTTGCACACAAAAGTTACTTCGCATCCCATTCTTGCTGCTGCCACAGCCTGGTTAGCGCCTTTGCCACCTGAGAACATAAAAAATTCGCCACCTAATATTGTCTCACCAGGTACAGGGAATTTATTTGTCTTTACAACCATATCTGTATTTGAACTTCCAATTACAATAATTTTTGACATACTATTTCTTATTAAGGTTGAAGGTTAACGTGCATAAATAATCAATGCTATCCCAATAACATATAATACCAGCATTACATTTAAAAGCGGGTATGTGCCTTTTGGTGCATTCCTGAATTCTTTCCAGATAAATATTCCCCATATCGCAGCAACCACAGTTGCACCCTGACCCAGGCCATAGGAAATTGCTGCCCCGGCTTTACCAGAAGCAATGATGCTGAATGACATACCAATACACCAGATAATGCCTCCAAGAATACCCGTGAAATGATTACGAAGCCCGCCTTTAAAATATTGATTGAAACCAACCGGCTCACCTGCAAATGGCTTCTTCATAATATAGGTGTTGAAAATAAAATTGCTGAGTAAAATGCCTATAGCGAAAAATACCATCGCTGTGTAAGGGCTAAGTTTACCTGATATCGGTACAGTAAAATCACTAAACATTGCTTTAGCCACAAAACGATAAAAGAAACCCATTAGCAAACCTGCTAAAATAGAAAGTATCAATCCTTTGGAAGAGGGAAAAGTATTGGCTGCAGATAATTTTTTATAAGCCTTTGCATTGAGTAAAATAGCAATGGCAATTAAGATCACTCCGCTAAAAAGGAAAGTAGCGTTACCCTCCGGAGCACCAATATAATTTACAACTACACCTAATACCAATGCAATGCCTATACCCACAGGAAAAGCAACAGACATACCAGCAATAGAGATAGCAGCCACTAACAAAATATTTGCCGCATTAAAAATGATGCCTCCCAGCATAGCAGAAAATAAATTGTCGCTGCTTGCTTGCGATACATCAGCCATAAAGCTCCGGCCTGCACTGCCATTGCTTCCTAAAGTAAAAGCGAAGATTAGTGTGACTAACAAAATACCAATCACAAAATCCCAATAAAATAATTCAAAACGCCAGGAACTGGCAGCTAACTTTTGTGTATTAGCCCAGGATCCCCAGCACAGCATGGTGATAATGCAGAAGATGACGGCTGTTGAATAATTTTCGATGATGAACATGTTATTTTATTTATGATTTTCTATTTCTTTTCCGGCTGATGCATCATTAAATCGTTCAATACTTTTTCTATTTCTAGTAAAGGCATCTTTTGTACTAAATAATAATCCCGTTTACCATTCCTATCCCATCCATTACTGCCGTTAATATTGGAAATAATTTTACCCTTCACCACATCGAAATATTTTTCATAACCTCTTACAGCAACCAAAACTGCTGTTTCATCCCAGCTCATCCTTCCGTTTTTATCATTTGGGTCAAGTGGGATACTCATTTGGAAAACATCTTTTACAGGTGAACCGGTAAAATTGCTATTGGCAACTGGGAGGCCTGTCAATATTTTTACTCCTATCTCAAAGCCACTAAAAATGATTGTTGTAGGCCACTTGTTAAAAGTCGTTACGGAAGCCGCTGAATCTTTGACAACATTGAACTCCTGAAATTTACCCATCTCCTCATCAAATCGACCGGCCATACTTACCAACAGTTTTACTTTTTTCTTTACTAACTCTTTACCGGATAGCGGAGAAAATTTATCTGGCTTTGATTGCAACAGGTTAGCCATATTTGTAAGGAAACCAACAGTAACTATTGTTACGCTTTTATCAGGTTGTGCAGCTAAAGTTTTTCTGTATAGTTTTAAAGCATCCTCTGCCTGTTCATTTGATTTTAAATCATGCGGGTATTTTTCAACAATTAATGAATCCCATTTTTGCGGTGCTTCCATATCAACGGCGTTTCCCCTAACAATCCCAACAGGAATTTCTGGGCGGTTGAAATAAGTATTCATTACATCTAATACAGCGGCAATTCGTTTGTGTTTATTGCTAGCGATTGTGGCAAGTATTTTACATTCATTGTTATCTGCCATTGCATGTAAAATTGTAATAGCTCCAATATCATCATAATCAGGGCCAATATCCGTATCAAAAATTATGGGAACAGGTTGTTTTGATTTTGTTGTAGCAACAGCATTCATTTGTGTATTGATAGGAGTTTCTTCTGTTTGATACTGATGCAATAATGTTTGTTCTTCAGGATATTTTTTTTGGCGGGTATCAAACGGTAAGTTTGTTTGGTTAGCAGCCTTTGCTTTATCCCAGATTTGGGTATGTCCAAATACACAAATCAGAAAAAACAGAGTGATTATTTTCTTTTTCATTTTGAGTTAATGTTTTTGATAAGTTTTAAAATTTGTTTGCTATAGAAATAACCAACCATCATGAGAACAAGAAAGAAAGCAATCAAAGACAGCCAATAATAACTTTGAAACCACTTGGTTGGTAAAGGAACTTCTTTAATAAAGAGCATTTGATTTGCTTTCTGTTCAAAAATCGATTGTTTATTACCTCCTAACCAATAAATATTTATTGTGTCAACTTTTGTTGCAGATCCAAGCCCGAAGTGGGCAATGACAGAATTTTGTGATTCATGACTTGAACCCCCATCTATTTCACGAATCATTTTAAGTTTTCCAATCACTACTTCCACCCTTGTCCCAATTCCATTTATATCAGATTCTAAACCAATCAATTTTACTTTTAACCAATTCCCTTTCTTTATTAAATCATTCCTGAACAACAAGGTTGGCGAGGCATCCGGAAAGGCATCTGAGGTTGGTTTCTGATTAACAACCAAAATGTCTAAATCGCCATCGTCATCATAATCAAATACTACTGAACCTCTGCCAATACCTCTGTCAGCAAGCCCAATTTTTTCAGCATTTTCAACAAAATGTCCATTGATGTTTTCAAAATAATAATTAGGGTTAGGCATCACAAAAGGATTTAGACATCCATTTGCTACAAACAAATCCAAATCCTGATCCTGGTCAAAATCAGCAAAGTTGGCTCCCCAGCTTACTGGTAACAATGGACCTTCTTTTGTATTTATCATATTTATTTTAGTACCTAACTCTCCATTTTTATTAACAAATGGCTTACCTCTTCCCTGGTTAACCATGAATGGATTTGCCCTGATATTGGTAATATAATAATCCATCCATCCATCATTGTTATAGTCGCCTACTGCAATTCCCATTGCATTGATGGGTAATCGCATTTTCATTGTATCACTTATATCTTCAAATATATCTTTTGGATATTTATTTTCTAAAAACCTGTTTGGAGGAGCTTTATAACCAAAGTCATGGTTTACCACCACATCAAGGTCACCGTCTTTATCAAAGTCAGTAAATGCACCTCCAAATCCAAATCCTTTATAGTCTAATCCATAATCTGAATACCGGTCCTCAAAATATTTTCCACCTTTATTTATCAGTAGTAAACCTTTTGCCATCTGCCTTGAATTTACAATGATAGCATCGTTCATAATATGAAGTTTTCCTTCGTATTGCTGAAAGTAATTCCCTACATATAAATCCGGGTATCCATCATTGTTCACATCACCAAACATTGCTCCGGTGCTGAAAGTCATAAACTTATCCAAACCAAACTCTTTAGTAGCATCCAGAAAAGTACCGTTGCCATTATTCAGAAATAAGAGATTAATGGCACGTGGGATATTGCCTTTATTACCCTTTGTAGTGATGGTTGTGATAAATAAGTCTCTCCAACCATCCCGATTTACATCAGCCGAAACGGCACCCTGCGTAACGTATTTTATTTTAGTTTTTAAACCCGATTTGTGATAAATATTTTCAAACGTGCCATCTTTTTTGTTTAAGTAAAGTGCATCATTGGCCATTCCGCCTGTTATAAATACATCTTCCCATCCATCATTATTTAAATCAAATACAGTTGCCCCACCTCCAAATGTTCCTTCAAAAACTTCGAATTGGAGTTTAATACCTGCATTTTGACTCACTTCTGTAAAAGAACCTTGTGCATATAATGATATTTGAACATAACATAAACCAATGAATGTTAAACACAAAAACCTGCTTATATGATTTCTCATTATAAAAATTAATTGTTCAAACCTGCAATTAATTTAACCGCAAATTTTCTTACGTACCGTGTGTTATCTGCCAACAATAAACAAACCTACAAGAATGCATACCATAAAGGCTTAAACAGTAATAAAAGTTTTGGCTTAGTAAGAAATGATACTACCGAACAGTATTATCACTTTTAACTAAAGCAAATATTTTTTTATTCCAGCTAAGTGAATTAATATTTTTTCCTAAATGCGCTCCTTCCTGAAGCCCAATCCGGTTATCCTGATTAGTATGTATGCCACCGAGAAAACGAGAATAAGCTGTTTCTTCTGCAACCTGCCAAAAAGAAGTAAAATTTCTTTTCTTATATTCTACGTTTCGTATTTCATCTTTTGGTCTGCTTGAATGTGTATCGTCACCTATATTCATTTTATCGCCAAACAAATCCGCCAAAACTGTTGCTACGGCTGAAGCTTGCATAGCATGTCCCGACGGGAAAGCCGGAAATGGCGGGTCGGGCCAAAAAGATTCCCATTCAGCATCTATGTTCTCACTGATAAATGAAGACGGTCTTTCAGTAAAAAAATGATATTTCATTTTCCAGCAAGTGATAAATGCATCAGCCACAGCAATACCTACCCTTGCATAAGTTTCGGCACAGGTAATTAAATCTGCTTTTTTTGTCTTTAAAACTATACTAGCTAAATTGAATGAGTGACCTGGAGGTGTGAAAGTTTCAGAAGGGTCGTCATTCCACCACATGGCAATTTCTTTTTGCTCCTGGCTTAATTTCTCGCTTACATCGTAAACCTCTGCAAATTGCTTATAATACGCACAATTCTTTGTTTTTTGATAATGTATAAACTGAGGCATTTCCAAACTTTTATTCGCTTTAATAAATGTTCTGTTGTTACCCCACGAAGGATGTAGTGGAAAACGACTGATGGTTTGGGCAAAATAAGGAGCTTTCCATGACCCTTTATCAGTAGGCATATTTATCTCAGAGTCAAAATTGTTCAAATATCCTCTATGCCCCCCGTCATTTTTTGACCATTCAAAAATTGCAGATGCTACCGCTCTACCATAAGCCACCGAACGTGCAGCAACTTGCTCATCCGCCTCCAACTTTTTCAACGATTTTTGAATAACTTTTTCTAGTGAATCAATCTTTTCTTTATTTTCATCTGACGTTTGCTGGTAAATATTTTTCAAGATAAATGCCTGCCCGGCATTCAATGATAAAACCCAGTTGTATTTCTTTGATTTGTCAGGTTGTGGAAGTGCGTCTAATTTATTAAGCTGTCCCGCCAGAGACTGTTTTTGCTCAGAACTATGCACCACTGATTCGTACATCGTAACGCCTATATATCCAAAACCCCGGCTGGCAAAAGTAGGTGAGTTTGAAGGTGTATTTTTAGCAATGTAAAGTGCCATATCAGCCCATCGTACAGCTACTTCATAGTCCTGAATTGATAGATTATTCTTTGAAGATTGACAGTTGGATAGCAAGAGCAGAGATAATACTACCAGGCAATTTCGGCAAGAAATTTTTTTATTTTTAATAAAGAGTGAATGCATATTGTTCATCAGTTTTTCTACGTTTTCAATGAACTTGTTATTTGAAAACATACAGATTAGTACCCGGGGTTTTGTGTAATTTTAGGACTTGCGTCAATAACAGATTGAGGTATGGGCCAGAGATAATGTTTTTGCGGGTCGAATGTTCTTTGTTCTAGTGATGGTATTGAAGGAATAATCGTTTCCGCGATCCTCCATCTGAGCAAATCATTATACCTCAAGCCTTCCATTGCAAATTCTACATTCCTCTCATGCCGTATTTCATCTCTCATTTGTGACTGGCTTAATCCCACAGGAAAATCTGGCATCCCAGCTCTTGCCCTTACTTTATTTACTGCTTCATAAACTGTGGCATCAGGGCCAACAGCTTCATTTTGAGCCTCCGCGTACATTAATAGTACATCCGCATATCTCAGTTGAATTAAGTCTATAGAAAAATCAGCAGAAAAACTTGTATTATCAGATTCACCAACCCATTTTTTGGTTCCAAATCCTGCGGAGCCAGGTATTTGAGAAACCTGGACACCTTGTGTCTCAATATATTGTTCCAGCACAGGGAACCCTCTAAAGGTTGAATAAGGTATTGAATCACCATTAGCCAATTTTCTATAACCCGGCAATAAAAATGTCATACCTAATCTTGGATCCCTTCTCTCATAGGGGCTATCGACTTTATAAAGTGGCGAACTTGTAATAGGAAGCCCGTCGATCATATAATATGCATCACGCATTTTATAAGTATGCAATAATGATTGCCAACCTGCTCCCAAGGCATCTGGCACTACTGGTGCATAATGAGTTTGGATAAAATTCCCTTCACCAGAACCCGCGCCAACCTGTGATTGGCCTACATATTGAATACTAAAAAGAATTTCTTTACTCTGCTCATTTTTACCTCTGAAAAGACTTTCGTAATCTGGGTCTAATAATACTGAACTACCTTCTAATGCCATTACATCTTCGAAGGCATTAGCTGCTTCTGACCACTTACTATCATAGAGATAAACCTTGCCTTTTAGTGCGGAAGCTAATTGAGTAGTTGGCCTCCCAAACTGCCCATTGTTTGGTGTATTATCAAGATTAGTAATCGCAAAATCCAAATCTTCAATAATTGCTTCAAACACTTCAGCTCTTGGTGTTCTACTTATTTCCTTGGCCTCTGCTGGTGTGATTGGTTTTGTAATAAGGGGGACATCACCGTAATAAAAAATAAGCTGTGAATAAACAAATGCCCGCAAAAACCTCAATTCTCCTTCCCATTTATTTGCACGCTGAGGAGTTAAATCTGGTATTTTATTTTCAGCAATAACGGCTAATAATTGATTAACCCGTGTAATCGCCTGATAACCATAATTCCACTTCCAATTAACAAAACCACCTGTATTGGGATTCATTGTACCAGTGGCAATAGCCGTAACTTCGTACTCCCATGAGCAGCATATTTTGCCATTTTCAGTAGCTCCTTCCAGATGTGGTTGTAGATGGATAAAAGCCCCACCCCACCAATCTCCCTGGAATGTTTGATAAACACCATTTATACCTGCCACTTCAATCAACAACTCTTTTTGGGTACCCTTCCTGTCCTCTATCTCTACCCGCAGGTCGTTCCGGATCAAAATAAGGAAATTTAGTAATGGTGAAAAGGTTGCTTCCGTTTATAAAAACTCTAACTTTTCTAAAGTTCATTTTTTGTAACATTTTACTTGGTAAAGTATACCCTATCTGTAGATTCTTCAGTCTCAGATAACTTCTGTCAAGTACCCAAAAAGAGTTGTTGATTGAAGTGGCAGGACCATCTGTAAAAAATAATCTCGGAACATCGGTATTTGTATTTTGGGGTGTCCACCTATTTTGCCATTTTGTTTCAAGGGAAGCGTTACCAAAAAAAGGTCGGGCGATTTCTTCAGAAGCGTAAGAATTAAAATCGGCAGCGCCATTAAGAAGTGTAGATAAATCAAAATTCTTATAATTGAAATCCAAAGTTGCACCATAGAGCCATGTTGGATCTTCCTTTCCTATTACTACCCGATCATCATTCGTTATTTTACCATCTCCATTAGTATCATTAAATCTTAGGTCTCCAGGAGCGAATGCTGGATTGAGACCTATGTGGTCAGGTGCCTTATTAAGTTCGTCTATAGTTTGAAAAATACCAATAACATTCACGCCATACAATGCATTTAAAGGAGAACCCCTTTGTGCAACTCTTCTGCCATCCACACCATAAATATATCTGTCTGTTTCTCCTGCTTTAAGTTCTGAATTCAATTGCTGGATAGTACTGGTTACATGGGTTACATTGCCTCCAACAGAAAAATGAAAATCACCAATGTTGTCAGCATAAATCACAGCAACTTCCCATCCTTTATTTTGAACTTTGGCTGAATTAGCAATTTGGCTGCTAAATCCTGTTAGTGGTGAGATAGGTATTGAAAACAAAATATCTCGTGTGTTTCTAATAAAATAATCAGCGGTTAAAGAAACTTTTGAGTTCCATAAACCAAGGTCAATACCAAAATCGGTGGCGGTAGTTGTTTCCCATTTTAAATCCGCGTTTCCTAATGTAGTTTGAGCCACACCTTGAACAACTGAGTTTCCGAAATTATAGTTTTGGTTAAGGCTTAGTTGCCTGGCATAAATAAAGTCATCATTGGGGTCAGCAATTTGGTTGCCAAGACTACCCCAGGAGCCCCTGATTTTTAACAGGCTTACTGTTTTGCCCAAGATTGTAAAGAAGTTTTCTTTCGACACGACCCATGCACCTGAAACAGAAGGGAATGTACCCCATTTTTTGTTTAGAAAACGGCTTGTGCCATCAGCCCTGATATTTGCTTCAAATAGATATTTTTCTTCCCAATTATAGTTCAAACGTCCAAAATATGAGCGCAGTCCCCATGTTGTAGCACTCTCATAATTAGTTGACGAACTTGGATTGCCAACACTGAGTACACGGACATTGTTTGATATGAAGCCATTTCTAGAGGTACCAAACTTATTACTTACAGCATTTTCCTGATTGAAACCAGCAAGCAATTTAAAATAGTTTTTACCGATATTCTTCTCGAAGGTTGCTTTCAATATTAAAGTTGTGTTTCTGCCTTCAGAGTAAGCTCTTGATCTTCCACGAAGAGTATTCGCTTTAAATTCCGTACCAGTAATAAAATCGTAAGTAGAGTAAGAAGGATTAAAAATTTCTTGATTAGCTGTACGATAATTGATAGCTGATGTTCCTGATAGGGTAAGCCCTGGAAGTGGTACATACTCAATCCCTGCACTTCCTAAAACATCTAATGACAATTCCCGGAATTCACTACCAAATGCAGATTCCAATGGGTTACCCAACGAAGGGCCAGAAATAAGTGAATTTGGCCGTGCAAGTCTTCCTAAACTGTCATAAGCAGGAAATGTTGGAGTACTTTCTGCTGCCCGATACACTTCTGACCTACCACCTACCAAATCGTCCTGTGAGGAAAATCTGTTTCCTCTAACCAATGAAAGGTTTGTGCTAATAGTAATTTTATCTATTGGTTTAAGATCAAAGTTAAATCTGCCATTCAATCTTTTAGCCCCAGATTTGATTGTAACTCCTTTTTCATCAAGATATCCAAAAGATAATCTATAATTGGTTTTCTCACTTCCTCCATCTAAGCTTAAAGTGTGTTGCTGCATATAACCAGGATTGAAAATAACATCATACCAATCCGTATTTGGTCCATAGTTTTTGAAGTAGTCAAGAGCTGGATCTAAAAAAGTTTCAGGATTACCGAAATTTGTTGAAGCCTCATTTCTTAATATAGCAAACTCATACGAGTTAGTAACCATCTTCGGAAGACGTGTAGCTTCTGTGATTCCAGCAAATCCATTGTAATTTACATTCACCTTTCCACTCCTGTTTTTTCCTCTTTTGGTCGTAACTAAAACAACTCCGTTTGCAGCCCTTGAACCGTAAATGGAAGCCGAAGCTGCATCTTTCAATACGGTTATTGATGCAATATCTTCAGGGTTGATATTATCAATTGGAGCCTCGAAACCATCAATTAATATTAGAGGGGCTGCGTTGTTAAGTGTTCCCGTACCCCTGATTCTTATATTAACGCTATTTCTGCCCGGCTGACCAGAATTTTGATTAACAAAAACTCCGGAAACAGTACCCTGAAGTGCAACAGAAGCACTTGTCAATGGTCGGTCTTTTATTAAATCTGAACTTACACTACCCACTGAACCCGTTAAATTTTCCTTTTTTTGAGTACCATAACCAATGACAACTACGTTATCCAAACTTGCTGATTTAGTCTCCATTACAATCTCAGCTACACCTTCTGAGCTAACAACTATTGTTTGAGCTGTAAAATTAACATGTGTAATTAGGATACTCTGGCCTTTGTTTGCTTTTATCGAATATTTCCCCTCTTTATCAGTAATAGTTGAGGCTTTTGTTTCCTTAACTGATACTGTTGCATTTTCAATAGGTATGTTATCTGCATCATAAACAACCCCTGACACTGTTCCCGTTTGAGCAAAGGAAACAGTACCAAAAGTTATAAAACATACAAGCATTAATGTAAGTTTTAAATAAAACTTATGACGGGATACAAAGTACCTCCAAAATAAAGTAGT
>MWVX01000620.1_pt1 | contig 11524 bp, 10 predicted proteins | sample 1047311 | NCBI WGS metagenome assembly MWVX01 (sample SAMN06349984, study PRJNA376086) | soil metagenome | isolation source: MtG-4 sample Antarctic (ecotone) soil | place: Antarctica | collected 2015-01-13
ATTATATTCAGATGATAGGGGTTGATTTTCATTACAGGAGTATAAGCAGGGGTGTGATTGATACAAGGGATGTGTTGTATTTTATTGCAGTTATCTATTTGTTTTTATTAATAACACAACAAACTCCTCAATCCAAGGATGGCAAAAATATTTGAAGAATAAATAACTAATATATCATCACTTGAAAAAGGTAATTCGGGTGACTCCCTAACCAAAGAAACAACGGTAGGAATGCTGTCTACGGCAAAAACAATGTCTGTGGCTGCAAGCATAAGAACAACCATACTTAACGTGGTAAGAAATATTTTGCCGTTAACTGAAATAATAAACCTGCCATTAGGTTCAACGGGACTTATGCGAAACAACTTTACAGCAAATTGGTACACCTTACTGTTTGCCGGGTTATACTCTTGCTCCTCCTTTTGAAAAAAAAGTTTTACGCCGGTATAAACAAGGAAAGCACCAAACACATACATTAACCAATGAAACCGGTCTATAAGTTCTATACCTAACGCAATAAAAAGGATCCTAAAAATAATAGCCAGTAAAATGCCTATTAATAGTGCCCTGCCTGCATCAACTGCCTTAACATTAAAAAATGAAAATATAAGAATGAACACGAAAATATTGTCAATGCTCAAGCTCCATTCCATTAAATACGCGGTGATATATTTGGTAGCCACTATTGTACCTTTTTCTACCCACAAAAATCCAAAGAAGGCAAGGGACAAAGAAACCCAGAAGAGAGTTTGAAATAAAGCTTTTCTGATAGTAACGGCAGTATTCTTTTTACTAAGCAGGCCCAGGTCTACAACCAGTGCTGCAATTAGTACGAGGGCGAAGGTGAGATATGTAATCTGATTAACAGTCATTCAGGTTATTATGCTAATGTAAAAATACCGCTTAAAGTAGGCGCCGACATAGTAGTAAGGACAGTATTAAGCGGCAAATGTCTTTTTTCTTTTTTGCTGATACATCCAGCCGAAAAGCAGTACCAGCAGAATCGGAACTGCAATATTAATTAATTGCCACATTATTTTTTCAGCCTGGATCTTTTGCTTATCCAGCAATCGAAGTGTAATGTTTTTCCCCCTTGCGTCTAATACTCCGTTAGGATTAACGAGGTAATCAACCGCATTCATTAAAAAATCTTTGTTTGCAAAAGGATAGTTTTCATATTGCTGTATTCCCATAGACAGAGGTCCCTCACTTTCTGTTACTGCATTAGTAACAATATCACCATCACTTACTACAATTTGCTTTGCTGCTTTTACTGCAACAGGGGTAAAAGGTTTATTACTAAAGGTTGAAAGAGAATCATGTAATTCTGTTGTAAGGCGGTTTGCGTACAAAGAAGAGAACCTGCCTTCAAGCAAAACAGCAACAGGTATGTAGCTTTTAGTAAATGTTCTTACATCCTCTTCAGATTTTACACTTTGCAAACTTACTAATGCAGGTGTACTTAAGGTTCTGCTTAAAGTATCGCTTGCAAGCAGAATGGTCTTTTTTACTCCGGGAGCTTTAACTGTATCTATAGAGCCTGGAAATATACTTAATACATCGTCGAGGTTTTTTGACACAGGATGAATTGATGGAGAGGTTAATAACGGGTAGTATGGAAAAGGCAATCTTTGAATCTGCGGCTGGCCTCCCATTTGGCCTACAACTAATGGTTGCTTTGCACATTTTAAATCCTGCAAAAGATCGCTATTTATTCTAACACCATATTTAAAAAGGATATCATCAAGGTTTAGGTTTTTATCAAAGGCAACAAAATCTGATTGAGCTCTAAGCAAGCTATCCATTTCTGCGTATAATTTATCTACAAACCATATTACATTTCCGCCTTGCATTACATATTGATCGATCTTAAGTTTTTCAGCATCAGTAAATCGTTGAGATGGCTTAACTATCAATAAGGCATTTATGGTATCAGCATCGAGGCTGCCTGTTTTTAGATCAATAACACCAAAGCGATAATTATTTCGCATAGCATCAAATAAATCACGAACAGTTGGGTTGAGAGGTTGACCGTTACCGGCAGCATAAGCAACTATTGGAAGCTGTTTTCGTGTAAGTTTATCTATAGCGTCGGCGAACTTAAATTCAAGCAACGCTTCACTGTAGTTCAGGGTGCTTTCTTCGTCCAGGCCGCTTTTACCACTCATTAAATCAACAGGTATTTTGCGATTTTTATACATAACCAACGCTGCCGGAAAAATAAGCCTTTCCGTTTTTTCCTCACCTTCTTTTGCAGTTACCTGGTTGTTGAAAGGCTTAATTCCTATTTGCACTAAACTATCATAAACCTGGTAGCGAAGACTATCAGGCAATCCTTCTCCCGGTCGTATAAAACGGTATTGAATATTTACCTTTCCATGCTCTTTAAACTCCCGTAATAATTCTTCGGTTGCAAGACTTAATTTCTTAAAGCCGGCACTTATATCGCCGGTTAGATAAATATCAATTTGTACCTGGTCATCTAAATCCTTTAAAATTCTTTTAGAAGACGAACTAAGCGAAAACCTTTTTTCTTTAGTGAGATCAATTCTAAAATGAGCTAAAGAAGCTATATAAATTACCATGATTAAAATAATACCGAGCCACAGCCACCAAAACCTATGATTTAATATTTTTTCAAACAGCTTCATATTTCCGTTTCATGTTATTAGTAAGGTTAAAAGTTTTATTCCCTATCTTTTTGAAAGGGTTTTTTGTGTTATTAATAAAAACAAATAGATAACTGCAATAAAATACAACACATCCCTTGTATCAATCACACCCCTGCTTATACTCCTGTAATGAAAATCAACCCCTATCATCTGAATATAATAATCAGCTCCGTTAGCAAATACCGGAAGCTTACTTACTGCATTAAAACCGCTATATAAAATAAAGCAAACAAAGGCCGCCAATATAAAAGCAACAACAGTATTGTTAGTGAAACTGCTGCTGCATACTCCCACTGCAGTGTAGACCGAACCCAACATTAATAAGCCTATGTAACTGCCGGTTGTTGCGCCTACATCAATTCCACCTTTTGCACTTAATTGCTGTATACTAAATGCATAAATTAAAGTGGGTATTAATGCAACTGCTACTACCAGTAAGCAGCCAAAGTATTTGCCCCAAACGATGTTGGCAGGATTTAGCGGCAGTGTTTTTAAGATTTCAAAAGTTCCGCTTTTATATTCATCTGCAATAGATCTCATTGTGATCGTAGGAACGAGAAAAAGCATTATCCAGGGGGCTAGCGAAAAGAAGTTATCGAGGGTTGCATACCCAAAATCAAGTATGCTTGAATTAGGAAATACAAACAGGAATAAACCCATTAATAACAGGAAAAGGATAATAGCAATGTAACCTGTGAGACTGCTGAAAAACTGCCTCCATTCTTTCTTACAAATGATCCACATACTGTCAAAACTAAGATGAATAAAAAAAGCAGTAAAGAATTTTTATTTTGATAAAACTTAATTATTTTGTAGGATAACATTTTTGTTAACAAAACGAAACACATGAGAAAGTTTTTACTTGTAGCATTTTTATTTACTTCAACTTTTTCTTTCGCTCAATCTATTAATTACGGAGGTAACGGCAAACAGGACTTTGGTGGTGGAGTTGGAAAAGGCAGCCTCAACATTACTACCACAACTGATTCGATTTTCTTTACTCTTACTAAAGGGCCGGGTGCATTTAACGACGTTCTTGTGTTTTATGTGGACGCTATAGCAGGAGGAATTTCAAGCACAGTCGGTTATAATAATAACAGTGACATATATGCCTCTGCTGTTTCAGGGTATTCGGCGGCTGATAAAGTATCAAGATATTATTTTCCTGCTGGCTTTCAGGCGGATGCTGCTATTGCTTTTAATAAAGATGGAGGCAAAGTTTTTTTCTTTCAATTTGGGTTTATGTTCGACGGCGGTCCTTTAACCATCACTCCAACAGGCACCAACACTTCACCTACCTATAAACAAAGTGCTTCGAAAAGTGATATTGGAGTCTCGGGGCCACTTTCTTTCAATTTTGTTGGCACTTACGTTAGTTCAACTGCAGGTCGTTCTGCTGAAGGTTTTGGCGATACCTCCGCTACTTTTTTACCGCCCAATAGTGGTTGGGCTCCATATATCGCCAAAACTTTTTTTAGATATAATAGTACTATTACATTAGCTGTTAGACTAATTGATTTTAAAGCAGCTAAAGTAAGTGATGATGTAAATATAAACTGGTCTGTTGCAGATGAAACGAATATTAATGCCTACGAAGTACAACGCTCAACTGATGGAATTAACTTCACTACAATAGAAACAGTTAAAGCTAAAAATTCCTCTGCTGCCACAGCTTACAGTATTAAAGATTTAACAGCAAAAGCAGGCACTAATTATTACAGGTTAATTTTTTTAGAAAGAGGGAGGTCTGAAATAAGTAAAATAGTTTCACTTAATATAACAGGGGGCAAATCAAGCTTTCTTGCAAGTTATAGATCAGGAAAGATGCTTAACGTGACCTTGAACGGAATGAATGCTGGGATCTATAGAATTTCTGTCTTAAATAGTAATGGACAACTGGTACAATCTCAACGTTTGCAACATGACGGTACTGATCGATCCCAACAGATTGCATTAACAGGAAATCTTGCTACCGGTATTTATAGAGTTGCTTTAAGATCAGAAACCGCAAGTTATACGGGAAGTATACTTGTTCAATAATTACAGCTCGCAGCATTCCTGATAATTTTATAAAATTAAACTCCTATTTGTTTTTTCAAATGGTAGTTTTAGTATGATGATCTGCCTATTTCCACATCATTATATCTCTTAACCCTATCATCTAATTAACAATCAACACCGGTATCTTAACTTTATGCCTTACTCTTTCTACCGTTTCGCCGTACAAAAAGTCCATTACTCCTATATGCCTGTGTGCTCCCATAACCAGCATATTGGCTTTCGCTTCTGCTACTAACCTTACTAATTCTTTTATGCGGTTCTGATAGCCCAGCTGTCCTTCAACCCTATATCCCAATTGCCGCAACTGATCAATATAAGATTGCAAATGCTCCTTATCTTTTCTCGTTTCATAATCATCCGATACATCTCCTAACGTTCGGGCCGAAGCGCTTTCAACAATGTGCATCAAAAAAAATCTTGTGTCCTTATCACCTTGTGATAAAGCATGCGCAATCAGTCTTTCATCGTTACTGCTAAAGTCTAGTGCTACGGCTATACAATTTACATGGGGTATAGTAAAGTGTTGCAATACTGCTGCATCCTGATGCATACGGGCTGTATCTTTAATGCTTTGTTTTTTAACTGCGGGTAAAACAGTCATTAAGAAAAACAATACTGCAAAGAAAACGCATGCAATAATAATAAGCAGTTTCCATCCCCAACTTAGCTCCGAACTGAATGCATCCCCTATCTCATTACTTACCATCCTGACATTTAAATAAATAAGAATTGCTGCTATTAACCATGCCAACACTTTAACATGCCATCTTATTGCAAATACTCCCATCGTTGTTTTATCGCTAACAAAATGGATTAATGGGATGATAGCAAAGCCAAGTTGAAGACTTAGCACAACCTGGCTTAAGATCAATAATCTGTCGACCCTGTCTTCGCCAAATAGAAGGATGCAAATAACGGCAGGTATAATAGCAATGATTCTTGTAACCAATCTGCGAAGCCACGGATTTATGCGAAGGTTTAAATACCCCTCCATCACTATTTGTCCTGCCAGAGTGCCCGTAATTGTTGAGCTCTGCCCGGCAGCTATTAACGCAATAGCAAATAAAGCGGGGGCAATTTTGGTTCCTAACATGGGAGCCAATAAACGGTGCGCTTCTTTTAGTTGAGCAACCTCAGTGTTACCTGAAGTAAAAAATACTGAAGCAGCTAATATCAATATGGCGGCATTTACAAAGAAGGCAGCATTCAATGCAATTGCACTGTCAATCATATTAAACCTGATAGCCTGTTTAATAGCATTTTCCGTATTGGCAATTTTTCTTGTCTGCACAAGTGCTGAATGCAGGTAAAGATTATGCGGCATAACAGTGGCACCAATAATTCCAATAGCAATATACAAGGCAGCCTCTCCGGGAATGGAAGGAATAAAACCGGTAAGGACATCGCCAATTTGCGGCTTTGCAAAAAACATTTCCACTAAAAAAGAAGCCCCGATAACAGCAACAAGCCCAATGATAAAAGTCTCCATTTTCCGCATTCCCTTCCTTTGCAAGTAAAGGAGTAAAAAAGTATCGAGCACTGTAATAGCAACACCCCAGATTAAAGGCAGGCCCGTAAGTAATTGAATACCTATCGCCATTCCTAATACTTCAGCCAGATCGGTTGCTGCAATAGCCAGTTCTGCTAAAATGTATAAGGCAAAATTTACAACCCGCGGGTATACTGAACGATTAGCCTGTGCAAGATCCATTCGTCTTACAATTCCTAATCGTGCACTTAAGCCTTGCAGCAACAAGGCCATTAAGTTACTCATTAATAAAACCCATATTAATGCATAGCCAAACTTTGATCCACCTGCAAGATCGGTGGCCCAGTTGCCCGGATCCATGTAACCTACACTAACAAGATAAGCTGGACCCATGTATGCCAGAAGACGTTGCCATCCTTTCTTTGGTTTTGTTACATCTATTGTTTCATGTACTTCACTTAGAGATGCGTCCATAATTTTTTCTGCCATACCTATAATCGTTTTACAAATAATGATTGTGCTAATTGTTTGCTTATTGTAAAAGCCGGAAAATTTTTCATCTTAATTTCAATACTATTATCAAAACTAAATTTCTTCGTTACTTCAAGCTTAGTACCAATACTTATGTTTTTATGCCTGAGCAATTCCAGTAATTCACTCGACTGACTTCCTACCGCACTTACTTCTGCTATTTGATTTAGCTCAAGATCAGTGAGGTTTATACTCCTTGATGTTTCCATTTTTCCATTTATATCTGGTATAGGATCTCCATGAGGATCGAATTTTGGGTAGTCTAAAAATTGGTCCAGCCTATTAATAAGAGAAGTGCTGTTTATATGTTCAAGTTGTTCCGCAATCTCATGCACCTCATCCCAGCCGAACTGAAGTTTCTGTGCAAGAAAGTATTCCCAAAGGCGGTGTTTACGTACAATTTTTAAGGCAATCCTCTTTCCCTCAGCACTAAGTTTAAAGCCCTGGTAACGTTCGTAAAGCAGAATTTTTTTTGCTTTTAGTTTCTTCAACATATCAGTAACAGATCCGGGTTTTGCCTGAAGTTCACCCGCAAGTTCATTGGTAGTTACCAACCCTTCTGATTGTTGTAAGTGGAAAATTGACTTTATGTAATTCTCCTCACTAGTAGAAAAATTCATATTATAGTAAAAATAATTTAGACAAACCTAAAATTTATTAAGGGTAATACAAAGAGTTATTTTCTGGTACCTGCTTCATTTCGAATTCTAAGTTTAATAGTAAAGTTTTTTGTGAATTGCGTGGATTTGCTGGTTGCAATGTTTGCAGCCCTAACTACAAGAGGTTTCAAAATTTCTAATACCCTTCTGCCATCAATTAATTAATACCTAATTTTATTTCTTTTTAAAGAAAGTATGATGGGGAAATATATTATCGCAGTGCTGTTTTTTACAGTGTTGTCTGCCTGCAAAGAAAAAAAGAAGCAATCAGGAGAACAACCTTTGCAAGTACTTGATTTATTCCAGGCTTATCAGCCGCTAAAACTTCCGTTTTCAGTAGCCGATAGTAGTATGAACGAGGTAGCAGATACATCTTCCATAGATTATACAGTTTTCTCCCGGTTTATTCCTGATACTGTTTTCAATAATCCTTTTAAGAAAGATCGTAACTTAACAATTCAACCCGTCGGTAAAATTGAAGTAAAGAATAAAGAAACTTACCTCGCTACATTAGTGTCATCGAAAAACCGTTCAGCCATTTACCTGTCTGTTTTTAATAAAAATAAATTTTCTACAAGCATGCCTATCATTATAAGCAACAATGATAATGCGGCGGATGGGGCTTCAATAGATAAAAAATTGTCTATAGTACTTAACAGGGAATGGACTGAGAAAAAAGATATATTATACCGGCGTATCATTTATGCTTATAACAACATTGGTATGTTTACAACCATTCTTACTGAAACTAACGAAGAAAGAAAAAATGCCGACGCTGCAATAATAAATCCTCTCGATACATTTCCTAAAAGGAATAAGTACAGCGGTGATTATACTGAAGGCAAGAAGAAGTTTTTATCAATAAGAGATGGAAAAACAGCTAATCAATATCTGTTTTTTGTCCATTTTGAAAATAATAGTGAAGAAGAGGAATGCGGAGGTGAATTGAAAGGTCAGTTCAACATGGTTTCGGATAAAGCAGGAGTATTTTCACAAGCAGGAGACCCTTGCGGAATTGATCTCACTTTTTCATCAAACCAGGTTAGGGTAAAAGAAAACGGAAGCTGTGGAAATCACAGGGGAATAAAATGTTTTTTTAACGATACATATACCCGTAAAAAAGAAGCAAAATTAATCGCTAATAAACCTTCTGCTAAAAAGAAATAACGATCGCCCGTTTTTCGTAAAAACATCAATAGTTGTTTTCGTCATCTATCTAATTCCCGACAGTTATGTAAGCCCAGTAATTCGTTTAATTTATTCCGTTTATATTGCAGCCGTTTTGAACCAAAAAAACAACTATGAATTTCAGAAATTATCATGTGCCTTATCCAGTTGAAGAACGTTATTCTAAGCCGGTCGCTTACTTCTCTATGGAGTTTGCGATTCACCAGCCTTTAAAAATTTACAGTGGGGGACTTGGATTTTTAGCGGGGTCGCACTTACGGAGCGCTTATGAACTACGTCAAAATTTGGTTGGTGTAGGAATTTTATGGAAGTATGGTTATTACGACCAGGCACGAAACCAGGATCAAAGCCTCCAGGTAACATGGATGGAAAAAATTCACAGTTACCTTGAGGACACCGATATAAAATACCAGATATTAATTCACGATACCCCTATCTGGGTTAAGGCATTTTATTTACCTCCAACAGTATTCAACAGTGCCCCGCTATTTTTATTAACTACCGATGTTCCCGAGAACGACTATGTTACTCAAACAATTTCTCATCGGTTGTATGATGGTAACACGGCGACCAAAGTAGCCCAATTTATATTATTAGGAGTAGGTGGCGCTAAACTGATAGATGAATTAAACTTCAATCCTGATAAATATCATTTAAATGAAGCTCATGGCGTGTCAGCGGCGTTTTATCTTATCAATAAATTCAAAAGCGTTGACCAGCTAAAAGAACACCTCGTATTTACCACTCATACGCCTGAAGAAGCAGGCAATGAAAAACATGACATTTATCTGTGTCATAAAATGAGTTACTTCTGTGGATTGAGTTTAGATGAGGTGCGAAAACTGACAGGTATTTATGATGACCTGTTTAATCACTCCCTTGTGGCTTTACGCTTTGCAAAAATTGCCAATGGCGTCTCTCGCCTGCATGGTGACGTAAGCCGGAAAATGTGGAGTAGTTACACGAATATCTGTTCTATTATTTCAATAACCAATGCACAAAACTGGATGTACTGGGCAGACAAGCAATTGTATAATTACAGAGAAGAAAGAAATGACACATTGTTTGATGACAGGAAACGCTACCTGAAAAAACGTGCTTTCGAAATTGTAGCAGATCAAACGGGGAAATTTTTTAACCCCAATGTTTTAACAATAGTCTGGGCGCGTCGTTTTGCAGGTTATAAAAGAGCCGAGCTAATTACGCGGGATACTGAAAGGTTCAATAAGTTAACCAGTCACCCTGATTACCCAGTTCAAATTATCTGGGCCGGTAAACCTTATCCGCTTGATTATCCTGCAATTTCCGACTTCAATCATTTAGTGCATGTTAGCAAAGGCTATAAAAATATAGCCGTTTTAATTGGATATGAACTTGCCTTAAGTAAGCGCCTTAAGCAGGCTGCCGATATTTGGCTTAATAATCCGAGAGTACCAAGAGAAGCTTCAGGAACAAGCGGGATGACAGCAGCTATGAATGGCGCTGTTAACCTTAGTACAGATGATGGATGGATACCTGAATTTATAAACCACGGTAATAATGGCTTTGTTGTTCCACAAGCGGATTACGAAAATATGCACGTACACGAGCAGGATGAATACGACCTGGATCAACTTTACGATATTCTTGAGAATGAAGTCCTGCCACTTTATTACCGCGACCATGATACCTGGAGACAAATAGTAAAGAATGGAATGGGAGATGTGCGCTTTAGATTTGACAGTAATCGTATGGCCGATGAATATTATGAAAAGTTATACAACTATTAATGGTTATTGAAAAATTATGTAAAGAGGCTTTTGACACGAGCCTCTTTTTTGTTGCCATTAAACTAATAGTGATTCATGTTTTAAAATGAAGCTAATAGTTTGTCTGTCGTTTTAAATAAATCTGCTTGATTTCTAAGTGATACTGCTGTAGAAAGTTGAATGCAATTTAAAGTTCTTAACCCTTGTGCTCCGTATTTTGTTATCCGATTTTTTGCTTGTCAATAATAACAGGGTCAACTTGAATAAAAGCATATTTACCAAAATCGTTGCAAATAATTCAGTTATTTTATCCGCCTGCGCTTCAGCGGTTTCCTGTTTTCTTACTTTTTCCAAACAGTTGAAGCAAATTCAATCTTCGAAATTTCAGAGAGAAAAACAGTTGTTACTTTATTGTCAATAAAAAATCTTTTCCATTTCAGCTGTACCATCTTGTTAATGGTACAGCTTAAACAGCGAAGAGGTGTCAAAAAAGTATTTTCATAATTCCTTTCGCCTTTCTTCAATTAGGGTATCACTAAATGAGCCCATGCAATTCGCTAATATTTTTTGGCTTTTCAATATCTATTAATGCATTTATCATCGCTTGTGAGTGTTATTCATAAACATCTCTCCTGTTTCCGATGATAAGTACAAAAACAGTAAGGATATTATCTTCAATGTTGTAAATGATGCGGTAATCTCCAACCCGAACCCGGAAGCCTTGTCTGCCTTTGAGTCTTTTATAGCCATGCGGTCGTGGGTTAGCTGCTAAATTTTGTAAAGCTTCGGAAATGCTTTGATAATGCGGCTGCGATATTTTGGCCAGTTGCTTTTGTGCCTGTTTTTCAATAACAACCTGGTACATTATTTTTTCTTTTTGTGTGCAGCTTCAATTTCTTCCAGTGCCTGGTTTAAAGGAATGAATTCCTGCTTACGGCTCATGGCTTTATCGTAAGCTTTAATATCCTGAAAGTCTTCAAGTTCTTCAAGGATTTTATTATAATCTTCAATGGGCAACTGCACCGCTATTCTGTTGCCCTGCGCATCTGTTACAAAATTTTCTTTAACGGGTGTCATAGTAAAATAATTTATTTGTGGGAAGCCTTTTTAGTTTTAAAGTTGTGGATTACGTTATCCATTAAGAAGAAGATATGCAGTTTGGTATCAGGATTAAGA
>MWVX01000621.1_pt1 | contig 11507 bp, 9 predicted proteins | sample 1047311 | NCBI WGS metagenome assembly MWVX01 (sample SAMN06349984, study PRJNA376086) | soil metagenome | isolation source: MtG-4 sample Antarctic (ecotone) soil | place: Antarctica | collected 2015-01-13
TCGTAATTTACTTGTTCAGAATTTTCCATTTAATATATGAAATTAGTAATATTGAAACTTACTATTTTTTCATTACTCTGCGTTCGGCTTTTTTTACACTCGTAATATTAAAGCAAAACAAAGACGTAGTAGTGTCCTTTACAGATTGGTAGTTGCGCTTATAAACTAGCTTGCTGCTTCATCAGCTGTATGCTCCCAGCGATATTCAGGCGAAAACCAATCAAGAATATCGTTTTTGAAGCAGTAGAAATTACTTCCAGTTTTAATTTGCTTCTTGTTACAGGGCATCGTAAAAAGGTTAATAATTTTTGCTGCATATCTGCTCATGTAAAAATAAGTTGATTTGTTAAGTAATTCTTTATAGCAAATAACAAGATGTTGAATAATTCCTGTCATGAACAAATTAATTTAGCTGCGCAATCATTCAATTACATTTAAATGGGAGTATAAGAAATTAATATATCGAGCGATCAAAAATGACGGTTGCTTTCAATACTCATGACCGCAAAAGATATATTTCCGCATTTAATGCAGCATTACAACTTAATAACAACGAAAAGTAAACATTAGCAAACCTGTAACGCCATTTTATAAAGGCATACTTAAAAACCAACCTTTAAGGAACTTGCTCGAACAGAAAGATTAAATCCAGTTAGTTTCTACCGTCTCTTATTTGCCTGCTGCAGGTAATATTCGAGGGCTTTAATAATAGAGGGCGCTTCAGGGGTAGGTGCTTTTACATCTATGCGAATGCCATGCTGTTCCATAGCTTTAATTGTGGCGCCGCCCATTGCGGCAATTCGCAGTTCGCCCTGCTCAAAATTTGGGAAGTTTTGAAAGAGGCTTTGCACCGCAGCAGGTGTAAACAAAACAATCATATCGTAATTAATTTTCCCGCTCATATCCTTCAAATTTGCAGGCACAGTTTCGTACATAATCGCCTCAGTAAAATTTGCTTTTTTATTTTTTAAGTACTCAGTATAAACATCTTTATGATTTAATGCACACGGGAGTAAAAACTTCTCCTGAATATGCTTATTTAACATGTCAAACAAGTCAGAATCTTTGCCTGAGCCATAGAAAACTTTGCGTTTTCTATACAAAATATATTTTTGAAGATAAACCGCTATGGCCTCTGTAACGCAAAAGTACTTTGTCATTTCCGGCATGTTTATTCTCATTTCATCGCACATCCGAAAAAACTGGTCAATGGCATTGCGGCTGGTTAATATTACAGCACTGTAGTCCAATATATTTATACGTTGTTTACGAAATTCCCTGGCAGGTATTCCAACAACCTCAATAAACTGCCTGAAATCAACTTTTACTTTAAATTTGTTCGTTAATTCCTGGTAAGGTGATTTGGGATAATCGGGTGGTTTGGGCTGAGAAACTAAAATAGACTTTACTGGCATTATGAGAGGCTGCGGGTTGTTCGTCATCAGTTGCATTTTACCGGGGCATTTATGCCTGAAAGCTCAATAGTTTACATGCGATTAATACGGGGGCGATTTCGAGGGCGCAAATATAAAGCAAAAAATAGAGGAAACGAAACCTCAGAAACTCTTCAGCAATTACAAGACCTTTAAAAAACCTGATCAGGAAGGCTAATGCACAAAGAAGCAAAGCGGCAAAAAACGCCCACTCTCTAAATGGAGATTCTGCAAATGCCGTTAACATAACAAATGGTAGCAAGGCAATGCCAAGCATGTGGTAAATTACAAGCGTATTATATCTGAAAAAACGGATACCGGTTGATATATCGAATATTGCGCTTATTGTGCGGTAGAAAATTCCCTTTAAAACGTAAACAGCAACAATTAAAAAAATGCATAGTCCTATATTATAAATGGGGGGAGAAAAAGGAAGCTGCAAGCCAAAGTTTTCTGTTATAAGATGAAGTAAAATACCCGCAACAATTGCAAAATTTATAAATAACAACAACATAAAAATATTAAGTGAAAACTCGCGGTCGCGAAACATTTGCTGCGCCAGGTTGATGTTAGTTAATATGATTATATTTTCACTAAATTCCTTTGGATAAGTAAAACGTATCCATGTTAAATAAACCAGCACGAATAATAATAATACTGGCAAAATAATATCCCGCTTTTGCTGATGAATTGTTTGCAAAGTTTCATAATTTGTTTGAACCCCGGGTGCAGAATATATCCTGTCTATTGAAATATAATTCCGTTGGAGCTGTGTATTTTGAGCACTTTCACCGGAAGTTGATTGCTGAGATTGAATATCTATACTATCGATCAAGCCACCGTTTAATAAGTCTGTTCTGATTGTATGTTGTGCAAAAAGATTGCATATATTTAATAAGAAAAAGATTAATAACGGGTGTCGCACGATTAAAAATAGTTTATATATCCAAAATGGATTTTTGTATTCTTAATATTTATGGGATTTTCTCTTCTGCTGCCAAGTGCGTAGCTCAGCCCAAAAATACCTGCCTTAGTTTCAAACGTAACCCCGACGCCACCGCCCAGGGGGAAATCATGAGCAACAGGCGTTATACTCTTATCAATAATATATCCTCCATCCAAAAAAAATGCTGCATAAGAATTACGGGACAGCAGATACCGGAACTCAGTTGTAAAAACATGATATTCTGATGCAAGCAGCGATTGCTCGTCGAAGCCCCGCAATATCGAATTTCCACCAATTCGAAACAGCTCATTTTGAAAAATCCTTTCATTTATCTGAGCGCCCCCCTCTAACTGAAATAATATTGTGCTTCGCCTGAATAATGATAAAAAATATTGCAGGTTATAGGTGTAAGTAACTGCCAACGATTTATTGCTGAGGCTATCGTATAAAGTTGCAAAATCGAATTCAGGATAGGATGGCTTTGTAAGCGATGTAATGGCATTATTCTCGAGAATTTTTTTTGTGCCTGCAGATACACTAACATTAAAAGCATATCCGCTGCGAGGATTAAACCTGTAATTCAGCTTTTCATAATACCATGCAAGCCCATAAGAGTTTGTGGATACGTCGAGGTTTGGGGGCAGTGTTTGCGTTGCAACGATTAAAGTTGTATCAAAATATAAAACTGTTGAATTGTAAAAGGAGGAAAAAGCTTTAAGGTAATTATTACCTAAAAACTGATAAATTATGCCAAAAGATGCAGTTCGTTCTAAAAAGGTAGAGTCTTTCAAAAATAAATCAAATGATGCATCCACGCCAAGCGGGATTCCGGGTAAATAAGGATATGTGAGGCCTGTTTCGAGGGATTTTGAAGTGCTCTCTAACTTTGAAAAATAAAAATCAAACAATTCTCCTGCGCCTAATACATTCTGCAGTTGTAGTGTTCCTTCTCCCGTTACAATCAGCCTCCCTGTAATTTCATTGTTTGGGATCACCCCGATTAAAAAATCGAACCTGCTCGATTCTTTTTTATCCATAAAAACTACGACATGTGCTTTGTCACCCGAAAATTCTATTCGCGGTTGCTTTATAACTGAAGCGAATGGAATTTCTTGAAGTGCATTTTCAAGCTCTGTTATTAAATTTTGATTATAAAGACCTCCGGGTTCAATTCCTGTATATTGAACAAGATAATTTGGTCCTAATTTCAAATTACCACGGACTTCTAATGTATCGAATCTTATCAGGCGGTTTTTGGCAAAATACAAACCTGCTGAAATTGAAGAATCCTGCCATATAATATTTTCAAGGTGAGTAACCGCAAATGGATAACCATGATTTTCTGCAAATTGCAACAGGCTCTGCATCAGTGTTGTAATTTCGGTATGTTTGTAGGGAGTATTTATAAGTCCCTTTTCCTTAAAGCCTGCCGCATTTAAAAATATTTCATCAACATTATCCGTATTTAATTTTATAAGATGCACTTTTTTACCCTTCTTAAATCGCACAAATAATGTATCGTTGGATTTTGGTTCAATCTCGTAACTTGCTGTTATAAACCCCTGGTTGAATAATTTAAAAAGACTGCTCTGCAATGCAAGTGCGCATTCCTGTTGAGAATACATTATTTCAGGCAGGTCTTTAACAGCAGAAGTAATATCTTTATCTTTTATATCATTTAGAACATGAACAAAACATGTATCCTGTGCAAAAAAATTCTTCACAAAGAAAAACGTAAACACGATACAAATAAATATTCGTTGCAAGCGTAAATAATTTATCTGCAAATTTACTTTGATTTACAAGTTGCTTAAATGATAGTTAACGAAAATAATGCAGGTATTTATATACACATTCCTTTTTGCAGGCAGGCATGTAATTATTGTAACTTCCATTTCTCAACATCTTTGAAATATAAGAGCCAAATGGTGCAGGCGATTATACATGAAATTAAGCTGCAACATAATTACTTCCACAGTAAGCAAATTGCAACTATTTATTTTGGCGGTGGCACACCTTCTCTACTTGAAGCACCGGAAATAGAAATGATTATTAATTCGATATTCAAACTCTTTCCTGTAGCGGAGGTGGCAGAGATAACACTTGAAGCTAATCCGGATGATGTGAATGCAGAAAAATTAGCAATGCTTAGGTCAATGGGCTTTAACAGGCTAAGCATTGGCATACAATCTTTTTTTGATGAGGATTTAAAGTGGATGAACCGTGCACATAACGGACATGAGGCTGTAACGTGTATTGATAAGGCATTTGCATCGGGCTTTGAAAATTTATCCGTTGATTTAATTTACGGACTGCCGCTTCAAACGCACAGTGTGTGGGAAAAAAATTTAGAAAAAGTAATCCGCTACAAAGTTCCGCATCTCTCCTGTTATGCACTTACAGTTGAACCAAGAACCGCACTGCATAAAATGATTGCGAAAAGACAATACCCTGCTCCGCAAGACAATCATGCAGCCGGACAATTCGATTTGATGGTAAGCTTTCTTAATTCAAATGGTTATGAACATTATGAAGTATCAAATTTTGCAAAACCGGGTTGCCATTCGAGGCATAACACTTCTTACTGGACAGGCAACTGGTATCTCGGCATCGGACCTTCGGCGCATTCATATAATGGTGAGTCAAGAAGATGGAATATTTCAAATAATGCGCTTTACATGGATAACATTATACAAAATAAGTTAGGTTATGAAGAAGAGCTGTTATCATGCACACAGAAAATGAATGAAATAATTATGACTTCATTGCGAACAATGTGGGGGTTGAATTTAAAATCATTTGAAGAAATTTATGGCACGGATAATTTAAATCGATTAATGCTTGATGCAAAGTATTATTTAAAAACAAATCAGTTAACTATAGAAAATCACTTTATGAAAATTGACAACAAGAGCAGGCTATTATCGGACAGAATTATCAGTGATTTATTTTTTATCTAAATCCTGTGAAAGCCTGGGCGTAGCTTCTAAATGTTTAGCAAGAAATCCCATCATCGTTTTATAAAATTCCAACCTGTTTTCTTCAAGCCTGAAGCCGTGCCCCTCATCTTCTTTAAGCATATAAACCACTTCGAGGTTTCTTCTGCGCAATGCTTCAACCATTTGCAGCGATTCATTTTTATTTACCCGGGGATCATTTGCACCCTGAGCAATGAATAATGGAATTTTTATTCGATCAACATGAAACACAGGCGAAGCTGCATGTAATAACAAGCTGTCGGTTTTCGGATTTCCTATCATTTCATACATCATTTGTTTTTCAGGTTCCCAATAAGAAGGTAAATTTTCCAGGAGCGTAAAAAGATTTGTTGGGCCCACATAATCAATTGCACAGGCATATAACTCGGGAGTAAAAGTTGCGCCAGCCAGTGCTGCAAATCCACCATAGGAGGCACCATAAATGGCAATGTTATTTTCGTCAGCAAAACCCTCCTCAATTAGCCAGTTAACACCATCTGTAATGTCTCTCTGCATATTCCTGCCCCATTGTTTAAAGCCGCTTACAGCAAATTTTTTTCCGTATCCCCACGAGCCGCGAAAATTAATCTGAAACACTGCATAGCCGCGACTTGCAAGCAATTGAACATCGGCACGATAACCCCAGTAATCTCTAGCCATTGGACCACCATGCACTAGCACTACAGTGGGTAATTTTTTTTTATTTCCATTGCTAGGTAAGGTAAGATAACCATGAATTTGCAGGCCATCTGTGGCTTTGTATGAAACATACTGCATAGAAGCAGTTTGGTCTGCATTGATTTTTGCATTTACATTACCTAAATGAAGAATTTTATTTGTATCTGTATTCAGGAAATAAAAAGCACCCGGCGTTTTATCGTTATAAGTTCTGAAAATAACATTTTGGCCCTTATCATCAAAGGAATAAAAATAAATATCGAAGCTTGGAAAAAGACTATCGAGACGCGCATGAATATTTTTTAATTGATTATCGAAAAAAACGGGATGCTTTTTATCTGTAGCATAATAAGCTGTTGTAAGATGATGTTTCCTGGGAGATCGCTCAGCATACATTACATCAACATGGGGATGCTCAAATATTATTTCCGCATCTCCAGGGTTCTCAGGATTAATTTTCACAAGTGCGGTTTTATCCCGGTTTAAATTTGATAAGGCATAAATTTGTTGATTATCCTCATGAAAAAATAAAGGCTCTACCATGTCTTTCCAGTCGCTTACGATCAATGTTTTAAATGTATCGGTCTCGGTATCGCGATATAACAAATGTGTTTTTGTTCCTTCTTCAACACTTACAGCCATCCGAAGCAATCCTTTATTATCAACCTTCCAAATCGTTACCGGGTTTTTCATATTCCTGTTTTCGGCGAGTTGTTGCATATCGCCGGTTTCAATGTTTAAGCGGTAAGGCTCGAACAATGCAGGGTTGTTCCTGTTCATGGCGATGATTACTTCATCCGGAAAGTCTCTCAGCTCATCAACAATTTCGATGCGTACATTTTCAAATGGTGTTAAATCTTTTTTGTTAGACCCGACTCTATCAATTGCAAATAATTTAAAATTCTCATCGCCACCAGAGTCTTTGATAAACAACAGGGTATTATTGTTTTTCCAGAAATAATTATAAATATCCCTGTCAGTTTCTGATGTTACCCTAACAGGTGCCTCGTTGCTACCAACCATTTGAACATAAATATTAAGACGGGATTGATAGGAGCCGAGGTATGAAATGTAGTTGCCATCAGGGGAAATACAGAAAGCAGTTTTTTCCGGCGTTTTAAAAAAATCTTCAACAGGAATTATACCTTTATCAAGCTGTATTAGCTGCTCAATTAGTTCTGCATCATCAACCGGGTTTTCAGAAATATCTTTTCTGCACTGCGTTAAAAAAATTAGCAATGCAGCAAGCAGTATAAACACGCCTGCACCTGCAAATTTTTTATACCGGTTAATTAACGGCGAAAACATAATGTAAAATTAAATAAGTAAACAGCAAAGAAATTAGGCAGATTTTGCAATCACTGCACCTTAACAGTGTTTAACTTTAAATTACCTGACTTTATGTAAGCCAATTAGAAATGATGTGTTATATTGGATTACCATCGCCGTCTTGATATTTATAACTTATCCTTTCCTCGCGACAGTCTGAGATCACACTTATTTCCCCAACAATTCTTTAATCTTATCTTCAAGCACATATTCGTCACCCTCAATGTAACCTGTATGCTTTTCAACAATATTTCCTTCTTTATCAGTAACAACTGTGTAAGGAACTGTTTGTCCGTTCAGCAGGCGATGCAAATCTTTATTCGAGTCCAGAAGAACTGTATATTCCCAGCCCTGACCTTCAGCATAAGATTTGGCGTTTGCCCTTGTTTTAGAATCATCAATCGAAACAGCTACAATCTCAACATTATAATCTTTCTGCCAATCCTCATAAATTTCGGCTATATTGTTGAGCTCTTCTTTACATGGAACACACCAGGTTGCCCAAAAGCTGAAAATAGTTATTTTGCCGTCTGCGCTGTATTCTGATACGTTAATTTTATTTCCGCTAATATCATATAATGTAATATCAGGCAATTTATCCTGCGCCTGTAAAATATTAAAAGAAATGACAGCAAGTAAGAGGATCATAAGCTTTTTCATTGTTTGATAGATAAATTTGAATCGGGAATAGACCTCAGTGTCAAGATTTATGCCGGGATGAAAGCAAAAAGCAAAAAAAGGAAAGTAAGAAAGTAAATTAAGGTCAAATATCCAACTTATACAATATACCGCAAACCCTAAGTCAACATTCAAATCCTAAGTTAAATAATTATCTTCGCATATTGCATATCCAATGAACAGAACTCTTTCGGTTCTAATTTTTTTATCAGCGGTAAAATTTGCTGTTGCGCAAAGTAGCTTTTCAGGTGACCTCCAAATAAATTCCGAATTCTATCAGCGTGATTCCATTATCGGTGCAACCGGCACACCGCACTATGATAATTTGCTTAGCAGTAACGACGCATGGCTGAATATGTATTACCGCAACGACCCATTTGGCATCGAAGCAGGAATTCGTCTCGACTTATTTCTCAACTCAAATCTTCATAACCCCGGAACACCTTATACTGATGCAGGTATAGGCAGATGGTATGTAAGCAAAAGACTTCAGCTCAATAATAAAGAAAATTTTAAAGATGAATTGAAAATTACCGCTGGCCATATTTACGAACAATTTGGCAGTGGCATTGTTTTTCGTGCTTACGAAGAGCGCACGCTTGGAATTGACAATGCCTTATTCGGCTTACAGCTTGAATATAACATTAATGATGAATGGACAATTAAAGCTCTTGCGGGACAGCAAAAGGATTTATTCGACCGCTATGCACCTGTTATAAAAGGAATAAGCGCTGATGGTGTGTTGCCAACAAAGAATCCTGCTATTATTATTTCGCCCGGTATTTCCTTCCTTAACCGCACCCTCGACCAGGATGATATGAATTTGATTGTTTCGCAGATAAATTCGTACTCCATTGAAGATCGTTTTGTGCCCACATACAATGTTTATGCAGGTTCAATTTACAACACGCTTACTGTAAAAGATATTACCTGGTATTTCGAGTATGCACAAAAAACAAGTGAAGCAATACGCAATCTTGAGGAGCAATTTATCAGCTCAGATGGAAATGTTTTATACACTTCATTAACTTACTCGAGCACTAAAATTGGTGAAGGCTTCGGCATTACCGGACAATTGAGAACAATTGATAATTGGGTTATGCGGGTTTCTCCCAATACATCTTTACTTGATGGTATTTTAAATTATTTGCCGTCATTTACAAGGCAAAATTCGCTGCGATTAACCGCAAGATATTCCGCAGTTGCTCAGGAATTAGGGGAGATGGCTTACCAGGTAAGCATGACATACACACCAAATAAAGGATATACATTAAATGCGAATTATTCCGACATTACCGATGAGGCAAGATTGCAGCTTTTTCGCGAATTATTTGTTGATTTGGAAATACGCAAAACAAAATACAAGCTGCTTGTTGGTGCACAGTATGTTTTATATAACCAGGAAGTAATTGAAAACCATCCTGATGTTCCGCTGGTAAAAGCAATTACACCATTTACTGAAATTATTTACAAATTCGACCGTAAAAAATCTTTGCGTATGGAGCTGCAATACCAGCATTCAGAGCAGGATTTCGGAAGCTGGATTTATGGATTGGCTGAATTTAATATTGCCCCAAAGTGGAGCTTTGCATTATCCGACATGTGGAATTTTCGGCCTTTAAAAACTGATGATGATTTACATTACTATTCTGTATTTGGTGCCTTTATTCATAAATCTGCACGGTTTACGTTAAATTATGTAAAGCAGATTGAGGGCATTGTTTGCACCGGTGGCATTTGCCGCTTCGAACCCGCTTTCAGCGGTTTAAAAGCAGGGATAATTACAACCTTTTAATTCGTTTATGTTGTCAAAAAATAAAATCATGAAATCTTTGATATTCATTCTGGGTTTCTGCTTCTTAATTCTATCGTGCAAAGAAGTAGGCCCATCAATTGACCTTACACCGGTTGATGAAACTTTAACTGACACTACTTATTTTATAGAAGGTTTTTCAGAACCTCCCCAACAACAAAAAGTTTTAATTGAAGATTTTACAGGGGTGCAGTGCGTTAATTGCCCGGGTGCGCATGAAGCGATTTTCGAAATTATAAATTCAAATCCCGATGATACAATTTGCGTAGCAGCAATTCATAACTATGGGCCTGGCGCCTACCCGGAAGCAACAGAAGATTATGAGTATGATGAAGAGGGTAATGAAAAAATTGGATTTGAGATTGACAACTTGCTTGGAAATGCATTTGCATGGCCTACAGGTATTATTAACAGAAAAAACTTTACCGGAACTGGTATATTTACTATGTCATCCTCCCAATACGCTACCTATGTTGATGAGGAATTATCATTAACACCACCATGTAATATTTATGTTGCGAAAACATCGTTTGATGAAACTACCCGCGAGCTAATCGTAAAGGTGATTGTCAAATATACATCGAGCGTAGATGTAGAAAATCATTTAACTATTTATCTTACAGAAAGTAATTTAATAAATCCCCAACTAACGGAAACGGGGATTGATTACAGCTATACGCATAATTTTGTTGTGAGGGATGCGCTTACTCCTGTAACCGGTGTTGTTTTAGATGCTGGGCTTTCAAATGGAAGAGTTTTTGAAAAGGAATTCAAATACACCTTAGCAGACAATTGGGTAGATGAAAATATAGAGATCATTGCCTTTGTGCATAATTTTTATGTTGATGAAAGCACGGATCCTGATACATCCCATTATGAAGTTTTACAGGCTGGCAAGTTAAAGGGACCTTTTTAAGTTTGCTAAGTTTTAAATATTATATTTTAAATTGAAACTGCGCCACCAGCATGTTGCTGCTGTCTATAGTTTCCGAAATTGGAGCTTGCCACTTTGTATGAATAATGTTTAATTGAAGCCTTGCAGTATTATCCGGCAAAAAAGTAAATCCGATGTTGCCTGTAACTGTGGAGTATGCATTATCATCAACCTGTATAAGCGGGTCTGTTGTCTCATATTTTCCGCCCAATTCTAGCGTTCTGCACCAGGGCTTTTCGATATTTATTTTAAACAGCGCCTGTCCGAAATATCCGCTCATCGTAAATTCATTTACATCATTAATTACACTGTCTGCGATAAATGAATTTATATTTAATCCCTGAATATATTCACCCTCAAGTATCAGCACTGTTTTGTTGGAGATATTTCGTTGTATGCTTACATCGGCACCAAAAGAACTTCCTGTTTCGTCAGTTAAAGCAATGTATTGTCCACCCGCTCCTATTCGCACGCCCTTTATAATTGAATATTCCAATCTGCCTACAATATTTTTTTGCGAATTATCATCATAATTTACTGCCCGACTACTGCCATTCACAAGTGCGAGATAATAATTAAAAGGTGTAGTTTCTTTAAATAAATTGCCAAAGAGCATAATTCCAGGCTGGGTCGAGGCGATGTTGTTTTCAACAAATATTGCGCTTGTCGTTCCGCGGTCGGCCATACGCCTGTCTCTTATACCCATTTGACGCTGCCG
>MWVX01000622.1_pt1 | contig 11505 bp, 8 predicted proteins | sample 1047311 | NCBI WGS metagenome assembly MWVX01 (sample SAMN06349984, study PRJNA376086) | soil metagenome | isolation source: MtG-4 sample Antarctic (ecotone) soil | place: Antarctica | collected 2015-01-13
GGCCAACAATACCTACACCAAGCATGATGGTGGCTATTGTCATTCCTGTAAAAGCGTAACCTAATAAAACTCCTATCACTGAAAAGAAAATCTCTGTAAGTACAATAAAAGGTTTGCTAAGTGAATTAAATTGCAATACAAGAATTAAAAAGATTAACCCTAAAGCAATAGCCAGCGCCATTCCTAGAAAGGCTGATGTTTCTGCTTCCTGTTCTCCCTGTCCTGTTTGGCGTATGGTAACATCAGGAGGTATTTTATTTTTCGATTTGAAGTCTTCGATCTTTACCGTAAGTTCTTCATTTACTTTACCGGTCATAGACGGATCCAAAACATTTGATTGGAGCTGGATGGTACGCTTAACATTTTTACGTGCAATTGCGCCTGATGTATTGGTATAATCGACTGCTGCTACTGCACTGATGGGAACTGATTTTACTCTCATCGTATTCATATCCATAAAGGTGATACGCATATTAAGCAGGTTGGTAATGTTGTTACGGGTAAGATCAGAAGATCGAACCTGGATCTTATATTCATCTTCACCTTCTTTTAATTTACTTACCTCTTTACCAAAAACTGCGGTGCGTATTTCCATGCCTATCTGCCCGGTGCTTAATCCTTCCATCATTGCTTTTTCACGATCTACATTTAATGTTATCTCCGGGCTGTTAAGATCAACATCCAGTTTTAAATTCTCTATTCCATAGATTTGATTCGTATCTAAATAATTCTTTAAATCGCTGGCCACTTTTGCCAGTTGATCAAACTCATCCCCAACAATTTCTATATTCACAGGAGGATCAGTAGGTGGACCTCCATCTTCCTGCGCCACTTCAACACTGGCACCGGGAATACCTGTCATTTGTGCCCTGATTGAATCCATAAACGGCAGCGTATGCTTGCCATGTCGTTTTTCATATTCAACAAAGGAAACCTGTATTCGTCCTAAGTTAGGCTGAACACTCCTGTTATTATCTCTCGGATTATTGGCACTATTGGCTACATTGGCAATGATACTTTCAACAATACTTCCTTCCGTTCCGGGTTTTTCTTTTTCTAAAACCTTATACACACGCTGCTCCAATAAATGCGTAACACTGTCTGTTGTTTTTATATCTGTACCCACAGGCATTTTTAAATAGACGTAAATAAAATTTGGATCGCCACTTGGGAAGAAGGTTGATTTGTTTCCTCTTAACATTAATAATAAAACTGACAAAGGAAATAGTATAAACATTGCTACCAGCATCCAGGCGGGTCTCCATCCCTTCAATGCCCAGCGCAATAATTTTTCATAGCGGTTCATTAGTGATGGTAATATTCTTGTCTGGAATGAATGAATGATATCTCTGAATAGATAGCGGTTGAGTATTGCCAGCAACATCATAAACAACAGGAAGTTTGCAAAACCATGAAAGCCTGCTAAATGGAATACCAACGCAAACACAATAGCGCCCCAAAACCACCATTTTCTAAATATATTTTTCTTTGCATCCTCATATTCTTTACCCTCGGGCTTCATAAAGCTAACAGCAAATACGGGGTTGAAAATAAAGGCAACTATCAGTGATGCCGCCAGCGTTAATATTAAAATCGTTGGTAAATAAATCATGAACTTACCAATTATGCCTTTCCAGAATAACAAGGGAAAGAATGGAGCAAGTGTAGTTGCTGTACCTGCCAGTACAGGGATAAAAACTTCTCCGGCAGCTTCTTTGGCGCTTCGAATAATTGGCACTTTGCCATTATTATAGATACGATGTGTATTTTCAATTACCACGATTGCATCATCTACAATTATTCCTAACCCGAATAGTAAACCAAACAGAACGATAAAATTCAGTGTAACACTTGTACCTATAATTCCATCAGCGATTGGTAAAAACAGGAAGGCAACAAACACACTCAGCGGCACACTCAGTGCCACAAAAAATGCATTAGTAACTCCCATAAAAAACATCAGCACAAGCAGCACAAGCACAAAGCCAATGATAATTGTATTTACCAGCTCATTAAATGATGTTGCGGTTGCCTTACTTTGATCCCCGGTGATAACTACTTTCAGGTCTTTAGGTAATTCATCATCTGCCTGCATTTTTGTAACAATGTCTTTTACTTTTCCGGCAGCGCTTATCAGGTTTTCACCGGCACGCTTTACAATGTTTATGGTAACTACATTCTTACCATCAAGGCGGGCATAGCTTTCTTTATCTTTAATGGTATCCTTTAACTGTGCAATATCTTTTAAATAAACAGTTGCTCCCTGTGCACTGCTGCGTACAATTATATTTTGAAGATTTAATGCACTGGTAAACTGTCCTTTTATTTTCAGGGTGCGTTTCATATCTCCCACTTCCACCAATCCACCTGTTATATCATTATTCTCCCTGCTGATAGCATTTTCTACATCCATGAAGCTTATTCTTGCTGCCTGCATTTTATATGGATCTACATTTACCTGTATCTCTCTTTCTGGTGCGCCAACAATTTCTGCACGTGTTATCTCCGACAGCTCTTCAAACTTATCCTGCATTTTTTCAGCCAGCTGTTTAAGCTTAATACCGTCATAATCACCGCTAACATTTACAAACATGATAGGCATTTCACTAAAGGCAAATTCCTGTGCATTGGGTTGAGATGTAAGATCATTCGGCAGATCAGTCTGTGCTTTATCAATTGCATCTTTAACTTTCAGTTTAGCAAGCTCAGTTTTTACATCTGTATCAAATTCAACTACTATCAAACTAAAATCTGTTTGAGATGTACTGGTGATTTTATTAACCTTAGCACCACTAATACCTTTCAATTGTTTTTCTATCGGGCGTGTTACAAGGTTCTCAATATCTTTCGGGGAATTACCAACATACACAGTAGTTACGCTGATGGTTGGCACCACAATATCAGGGAACTGTTCCTTGGGCAGGGTGTTGAATTTATACAATCCAAACAAGGTTATTAATATCGCAATAATATAAATAGCCGTGCGGTTATCTACCGACCATGACGTGGGACCAAACTCCTTGAACCTTGATGATAATGATTTGAATGATGGTAATGATGACATATCCTAATTCGTTTACTTTAATTTATTGTTAGTGTACCTCTTAAATTCAAGCCTGTCTTTTCCAAAATTTATGAGCAATCCAATTTCAAGATTAAAAGCTTCGATATAATTCAAAATTTGGTTTATGCATGAATTGTCCAATTCACTTATTGCTTTTACTTCTACTAAAATTGTTTTATTAATCAAAAAATCAACTCTTCGTTTTCCAACAATTTGTTCTTCGTAATAAACCACTTGCTCAATTTCTCTTTCTATAGATAAAGAAGTTTTATTTAGTTCAATTAAAAATGCTCTTTGATATATTACTTCAGGAAATCCTTTACCTAAGCTATTGTGTACTTTCATTGCACAGCCAATAACTATTTCAGTAATTTCAGAATGTTTATATTCTGATTTAATCATAAAAGTTTATCATTAAAATCATTTTTACATCATTTAATATCAGTTGTTATTGTTTGCCCCTCGTAAAGACTTTGATATCCTTCACTTATCAACTGCTCGCCTGCAGTTAATCCGGTTTTTATCTCTACTTTATCTCCATATACTTCTCCAATCACCACTCTTTTCTTTCTCGCCACGGTTTTTCCATTGCTTACTTTTTCAAGCAGATAAACATATTTGCCTGTCTCATCAGTTTGTACAAGATTTACGGGGATCACTATTCCGTTTGCATTTGAATAATCCAATATTTTAACCACGGCAGACTGACCAGGTCTTAAAGAAACATCGTAAGGAATTTTTGCTTCAGCAGTAAAACCACGTGAAGTAGCACTTACTGACTGGCTTATTACCGATATAGTGGAAGGATATGATCTGTTGATATCAGCAATTACCACCTGCACCGAGGTTCCTTTTTTTACTCTGCTTAAATAGTTTTCAGGAATATCCACAACCACTTTAAGACTGCTTGTATTTACTATTTTAATACCTGCCATTGGTGAGCCTGTAAAAGTTTCACCAACATGAATATTTACTTCTTCGGCAATACCTGAAACATTGCTATATACATTGCTTTGCCCTGCCTGCTCCTGTGCGATCTTTACATTTTCCTGCATTGTCCTTAACTGATTCTCCAGGGTTTTCACGTTAGACTCTGCCTGCAGTAACTGGACCTCAGTTCCTATATTTTGGCTCCATAGATTTTTCTGTCGCTGGTAAACTGATCGTGCAAGGTCGAGCTGGGTTCTTACCGCACCCATGCTTTGACGCATTGCCACTACATTCTGGCGGGCAATAGCATCATCCAGCTTTAAAAGCAATTGTCCTTTTCTTACATTATCGCCTTTCTTTACAAAAATTTGCCGTACCTGTCCACCCATTCCCCTTGGACTTATGTAAGAAATATTTTCTGCATCTATCCTTCCCTGCAGATCAATAAAATGCTGGAAGTTTTGTGCTGCAACCGGTATAACATTTACCAGTTTTACTTTTTCGCTTTTAGCAGCACCTGTATCAAGCCTGGCTATTTCTGCTTCAAGGGCTTTTATCTTTTCGTCAATTTTCGTTTTGTCGGTCGTTAATTTTTCAAGCTCAACTTTTTTGTCTGTCACAACTGAGTCTTGTTCTTTTTTGCTGCTGCTTCCGCAGGCTGATAAAAGCATCAAACCCATTATCCACGCTATTAGTTTTAATTTTTGCATATACTGTTTATTAAAATTTTTTAAAATGACCTATAATTTACCCGCAGCTTTTAAGTAATCAATTTTTGCAGTTATGGCATCGTACAAGGAACCGTAATAATTATTCTGTGCAACTTTTAATTCTGTTTGTGCATTGTAAATTTCCTGGTTGCTGCCAAGCCCCTGTTCATATTTTAATTTCGTAGTCCGGTATACCTGTTCTGCTAACTGAATATTTCTTTTCTGACTTTCCATAGTTGCTAATGCACTATTCATTTTTATTCTTGATTGTACTATATCAATATCAATGGATAGTTGCAATTGTTCTATGTTGTTCCTTGTTTTTTGCTGATCAAGTTTTGCTTTTTCTATTCTTGCATTTTTGGCTCCTCCATCAAAAATGGGAACACTTAATCGTAATCCTATAAATGAAGAAGTAAAATAAGTTCCCTGCAGGAAATCAAATTTCTGGCGTTGTGCACTTTTATTATAATTACCAGAAAGCGCCAGCGTAGGTAGTTTGCTGAGCTGATATCTTTTTATATTGAAGTCATTTAATTTAGTTAACAGCGCAAGTTGCTGGTATTCTTTTCTATCATTATAATTATAATTTTCCCCAAGTATATCGGCTTTCAATTCCTGTTCAGACAAAGTATCGGTTAATATTAACTGGTCTTTCTGAGGCATGCTTAATAAAAACTTTAAGCCTGCATATCCAGCCTCAATTTGATTTTCTGCTTTAAGCTTTTCTGTTTTTAAATTATTCAACTGTACTTCTACTTTATCTACATCTAATTTTTCAGCAAAACCATTTTTAAATATTTCACGTGTGTCGTTTAATAACTTTTCAAATCTTTCTATGTTGTCATCAATACTTTTAATTTGCTTTCTGCCTACTACAAGCTGGTAATATATTTTGTAAACATTTGCTTTTATCTGCTCCCCCGTAACCTCAGCAGTTTTTGTTTGAAATTCAATGGAAGTTTTCTTAGCCATCAATCCAATAAATACCTGTCCGTCAAAAAGTAATTGATTTAGATCAATGCCGGCACCGGCAGCGTATTTTGACCCAAACTGCGCTTCTATAATGCCAAAATTTGCAGGGATTTGAATGGGATTACCACTACCATCCTTAATTCCTTCCTTCATTAATACACCGTAAGTACCCGCTGCTATAAAATTTGGAAAAGTTTGAACTGCTACATCAGGGAAAAAATTTAGGTTTACATTTCCATTTAACTGCGGAAAAGCTAACGCTGTAATTTCTTTATTTGTCTGCCTTTGAATTTGTATATCAAGCAGTGCATTTTTTACCTGGGGAGAATTCTTTAAAGCATAATCAACTGCCTGCTTTGCTGTGAAAGCATTTGTCTGTTGTGCAAAATTCTGTGAACATGCAAAAAATACAAGTAGGGTTAATGAAAATTTGATTGCAGTATTTGTCTTCATCTTATTAAGCTTTTTTTCTTTGCTGCTGATATTTTAAAATTAGTTTGTAGCCTTTCATGGTGGCAACCCCAAACAGGAAATGTTCTATTAGCTGTTGTTCAAGATCAACAAGGTTGAATTTGTTTTTTGGAAACACATCCTGGTTAAAAGGGAGGAACATTGTTTCAAGTCTTATTTTAGCAATTACATCGGTGTTTATATCCTCCCTGTATAGATCTTCTTTTTTTCCCCTTTCAATATTTTCTTTTAAAACCTGGAAAAGAAATTTGTATTTGTGCTGAAGAAATTTCTGAAAGGTGGCAGGATGATTTCGTTCCATATCGTGTAAAATAACCGGGTTCATATTCTGGAACATTTGCTGAACCATTTCCATTGCAAGAAATACTTCATGTATAGCATCTGTAGCTTTTATCCTGTCTTTATTACAACAGTTTTGATTATATATAAGCAAATCGCCAACAACTTCATCAACCAGTTCATCCTTGTCAGCAAATGAATGGTAAATGGTTTTTTTAGAAACACCAAGACGTGTAGCTATTTCGTCCATAGTAACAGATTTTATTCCATAACTCCTGAAGAGCTCATCAGCTTTTTGTTTTATGCGATCTTTCATTTCCATATTGGGCGCAAAACTATGGAAACTTTTTATGTTACCAGAGTTTCCTACAAATTATTTTACCAGCGGCAATAAAAGCCTTATAAATTGCAGTATAGGCTACCTTTATATCAAAATATTTTATGCCCCCCTCTATTCGATATCAAAAACTTATACAGTATTTTTTACAGGGTTTACTCATCTTAGGTCCTGCTACCATTACTGTGTATGCAATTTATGTGGTCTTTGATAAGATTGATAGTATACTCCGCCCGGTAATCAATATTCCAGGTATAGGGTTTATAATTATTATTGGTTTTATATTATTGGTAGGTTACCTAAGCTCATTTTTTATGATGAGCAGGATATTATCTTTAATAGATACGCTGTTGGAGAAAACACCGGGTATAAAACTTTTCTATTCTTTTATAAAAGATTTTTTTGAGGCATTCGCGGGAAGTAAAAAGAAATTTACAAATAGTGTTCTTGCTAATGTAGAAAATAATAATGTTTGGCGGGTAGGCTTTATCACTCAGCAGGATATGAGCAGGTTCCAGTTAATAGACTTTGTTGCCGTGTACGTTCCTATGGCTTATTCTGTGTCAGGCAATGTATATATAGTTCCAAAAGAAAGGGTAAGAGCTATCACCAATATCAGCCCTGCACAAACTATGAAATTTGCTATGAGCGGTGGTGTTACTGAGATGATTGAAGAACAGCGATCAACTGATTAAAAATTTTCATTATAATTTATTTGTTTGAAAAAAATATTATTTGTTTTTACTCTTCTTGCCATACATTCCAGGAGCTATTGCTGGGGATTTTTTGCTCATAAAAAGATAAATAATTACGCTGTTTTTTTATTACCACCTCAAATGCTGGTGTTATATAAACCTAATATTGATTTTATAACAACGCATGCAGTTGATCCCGACATGAGAAGAAATGTTGTGGCGGAAGAAGCGCCGCGGCATTATATCGATATAGATTATTATGGAAAGTATCCCTACACTGAACTTCCAAGAAAATGGAGTGATGCTGTTGCAAAATATAGTGAAGATACTTTGCTGGCAAACGGCATTAATCCATGGCATGTACAAACCATGCTTTACAGATTAACAGATGCTTTTAAACAAAAGAATTTTACTGCAATAATGAAAAATAGCGCTGACATAGGGCATTACATTGGAGATGCTCACGTGCCTTTGCATACAAGCAGCAATTATAATGGGCAGATTACCAATCAAAAAGGAATCCATGGTTTTTGGGAAAGCCGCGTACCTGAATTGTTAGCCGATAGGGAATTTGATTTTTTTATTGGAAAGGCGAAGTACATAGAAAACCCCGGTGAATATATCTGGGCAAGACTTTTAGAAAGCGCTAAGGCTACAGATTCTGTTTTATTATTTGAAAAAGAATTAACTAAACAATTTCCCTCTGATAGAAAATACGCTTTTGAGCAAAGGAATAATATACTGGTACGGCAATATTCTTCAGCCTTTACAATTGCTTACAATAAAAAACTTGACGGTATGGTAGAGCGAAGAATGCGGCTGGCAATTTTTTCCATCTCATCTTTTTGGTATACAGCATGGGTTAATGCAGGTCAACCCGATTTAAAAGATCTTGTCAAACAAAAATTTACAGAAGATGAACTTAAGGAATATGAAAAACTGAATGATGCATGGAAGAATGGCAAAGTGAAAGGGAGAGAACATGAATAGTAAACCCCAAACCCCTAAAGGGGCTTAATTAACTTACATTTGCAATCAAATTTTATAAAATTGAAAGATGATAATTCCCCCTTTAGGGGGTTCGGGGGTTTGATTCATAATTTCAATGCAGGTCCGTCAATATTACCAAAGCAAGTTTTTGAACAAGCTTCACAGGCGGTTTTAAATTATAATGATACCGGTTTATCCATTTTAGAAATCGGTCATCGTACACCTGTCTTCCAAAGTATAATGGATGAAGCAAGGGCATTGGTAAAAGAGTTGATGCAGTTGGATGATGATCATGAAGTACTTTTTTTACATGGCGGTGCAACCACACAATTTATGCAGGTGCCAATGAATTTGCTTAACGAAAAAGAAACAGCGGCATATTCTGATACAGATATTTGGGGTGCAAAGGCTATTAAGGAAGCAAGACTTTTTGGTAATGTGGATATTGTCTGCAGCTCGAAAGAAGCAGGCTATACTTTTATTCCTAAAGATTTTGCTGTGCCCAATGATTCAAAATATTTTCACATCACTACCAATAATACGATATACGGAACGCAGTGGCAAAAGATACCCAATGTAAGCACGCCGCTGGTTGCAGACATGAGCAGCGATATTTTAAGCAGGGAGTTAAATTTTAATTCATTCGATCTTATTTATGCAGGCGCTCAAAAAAATTTGGGGGCAGCAGGCGTGAACCTGGTTGTTGTAAATAAAAATATTTTAGGAAAAGTAAAGCGTGCTATCCCAACTATTATGGATTACCGCAATCATATCAAAGAGGGCAGCATGCTTAATACACCACCCGTTTTTGCAGTATATGTTTGTATGCTTACGCTTCGCTGGCTAAAAAATATGGGTGGTGCTGCTGCAATGGAAAAAATAAATAATGAAAAAGCTGCACTGCTTTATAATGAGATTGATAATAATCCTCTGTTTACAGGAACTGTTGCAATAGAAGACCGCAGCAAAATGAATGTATGCTTTTTAATAAATAATAAAGAGCGTGAAGAGGAATTTTTAGTATTTGTAAAGCAGCATAATATAATTGGAATAAAAGGACATAGAACTTCCGGCGGTTTCCGGGCATCTTTGTACAATGCCTTACCATTAACGAGTGTACAGGTTTTGGTTGATGGAATGAAAGAGTTTGCAGGTAAATCCAATTGAGCTCACTCCACAATCCCTTTGAATTTTCTTGGTTATATTTGCAGCTCTATTACATGGTTACAATCACTCCCTTTAAAGCATTAAGACCGGAAGCACAGTTTGCAAAGCTTGTTGCATCAAAACCCTATGATGTTCTTAGCAGCAAAGAGGCTAAAGTGGAAGCACAGGGAAATCCTTATTCCTTTTTACACATCACCAAAAGTGAGATCGATCTACCCGAAAAAACAGATCCATATTCACAGGAAGTATATGATAAGGCAAAGGAAAACCTTGATGCATTTATCAGCAGGAATGTTTTATTTAAAGAAAATAAACCATGTTATTATATTTACCAGTTGGTAATGCCAGACAGGCAACATACAGGTAACGACCATATTCAAACAGGACTGGTATGTTGCAGCTCAATTGATGATTATGAAAATGATCTTATAAAAAAGCATGAATTCACACGTCCTGAAAAGGAACAGGATCGCATTAATCACATAAAAGCAACAGGAGCCCAAACTGGTAATGTTTTTTTGGCTTATAAAAATGTAAAGGAAATAGATGAGATAGTTGACAAATGGAAAAAAGAGCGTAGCGCTGTTTACATTTTTGTTTCGGATGATATTATTCAACATGCAATATGGATAATTAATGATGAAGAAACCATATTAAAAATTTCTTCTTTATTTAAAGACAAAGTGCCCTGCACTTATATTGCAGATGGACATCACAGAGCAGCCTCAGCAGCTAAGTCAAAGGATTTCTTTGGAGTGAATTCCTCGTCTGCAAATTATTTTTTGACCACGCTTTTTCCATCCAGTCAATTGAAGATCATGGAGTATAACCGAGTAGTTAAAGATCTGAATGGGTCAACAGAAAAGGATCTTTTGCAAAGGATAGAAGAAAAGTTTTCTATAGAAAGAATGGGTGAAGCTTTTGTTCCTGATAAACCGCATTTATTCGGAATGTATTTAGCTCATAACTGGTATAAACTAACTGCAAAAGAAAATACTTTCAGCAATGACCCGATAGGAGTGCTTGACATTACCATTCTTCAGAATAATTTATTATATCCCATACTTGGCATAGGTGACCAGCGAACAGATAAGAGAATAGATTTTATTGGGGGCATTCGTGAAGTATCTGAATTGGAAAATAAAGTGAGCGACGGTGAGATGGCAGTTGCATTCACCCTGTTTCCTGTAAGCGTTAATCAATTATTTGAAATTGCGGACAGCGGAAATGTTATGCCTCCCAAAAGCACATGGTTTGAGCCTAAGCTAAGAGATGGATTATTAACACACCTGTTAGATTGATGCCATTTTATTTTTATAAATTTGTAAGAGAGGCACTTTATGGTGTCTTTTTATCTTTATAATATGAAAAAACTGTTTTTATTTTTTGCGCTTCTCTCAGGCTTTACCGCAATTGCACAATCCCAGGATGTAAAAGAATTGCAGGAAAATGCAAAGGCGTATACACGCCAGGGTGATTACGATAATGCCGCTTTATTGTTAATTAAGGCCTTGGAACAATCTCCATCTGATTTGGGGATAGCTAAAGACCTGGCACTTAATTATTATTATAAAAAAGAAAATACAAAAGCATTAGAAACCATTACGCCCTTGCTAAACAGACCGGATGTGGATGACCAGAGTTTTCAAATTGCAGGTAATATTTACAAAGCCCTTGAAAAGGAGAAGGATGCAGAAGCACTGTATAAAAAAGCCCTAAAGAAATTTAATAAAAGCGGCGCATTATATAATGAGTATGGAGAGCTTTTATCATCAATGCAAAATGCTTCTGCGATAAGTCAATGGGAAAAAGGAATTGAAACGGATCCAGGCTATCCAGGCAATTATTATAACGCTGCCAAGTATTATTATTTTACTACTGATAAAA